>LSQX01097837.1_pt1 | contig 12041 bp, 9 predicted proteins | sample 654561 | NCBI WGS metagenome assembly LSQX01 (sample SAMN04489861, study PRJNA283612) | anaerobic digester metagenome | isolation source: 4 biogas reactors fed with cattle manure at either 37C or 55C with and... | place: Denmark: Kongens Lyngby | collected 2014 | reverse complement strand
ACGGCGCAGGAAAATCGACCCTGATGAATATCCTGTTCGGTATGCCCGTGATCCATGACACAGGAGGCTTCGAGGGTGAGATTCTGGTGGATGGCCAGGCAGTCAACATTGAGTCTCCCATCGATGCCATGAATCTGGGGATCGGGATGGTACATCAGGAATTCATGCTGCTGCCGGGTTTTAGCGTAACTGAGAACATCAAGCTCAACCGGGAACTGGGTCGTCCCAATATAGTCAGCAGAATCCTGGGCAGAGAGTTTGAGCTCTTGGATATGGAGCAGATGGCCAAGGACTCCAGGCAGGCCTTGGACAAGCTCGGGGTTGATATTGACGAATGGCTGCCGGTAGCGGGATTGCCTGTGGGCTATATGCAGTTTGTGGAGATCGCCCGGGAAATAGACAAGAGCAATATGAGAATTTTGGTCTTTGATGAGCCGACGGCTGTGCTGACTGAGGCAGAAGCAGAATTATTCCTCCGGGCTATAAAGCGATTGGCCGAAAGTGGGCTTGCCATCCTCTTCATCTCCCACCGACTCGATGAGGTAGTGGGGGTGGCCCATGAAGTTACGGTGCTGCGGGACGGAGAGATAGTCGGGCACTTACCCGGAAGTGAAGCTAGAGTCGATAGACTAGCAGAGCTTATGGTTGGCAGAAAGGTAGAGCGACCTGCACTGCCGCCTCGGGAAAAAGAGCCTAGCGATGATGATATAGTTCTCGAGATCAGGGATCTATCGGTGGAGATGCCTGGTGAGCGGTTGTCTGGCTTCAGTCTGAAGGTGCGCCGGGGTGAGATTATCGGAATCGGCGGTTTGGCCGGTCACGGCAAAGTAGGGCTCGCCAACGGCATTATGGGCCTTTATCCCTCCAGCGGTACAGTCCTCAAGGACGGCGAGGAACTAACACTAAACAATCCCAAGGAGGCTTTGGCGAAGGGTTTTGCCTTTGTGTCTGAGGACCGGCGGGGTGTTGGGTTGTTGCTGGATGAGTCTATTGAGAATAATATAGCTTTTACTAGCTCTCAGATCCAGAACCGCTTTTTGAGACGGCGTTTGCCCTTGGAGTCGCTTCACGTAAGGGACAATCAAGCTATTAGACAGTACGCCTTGGAAGCTATCAGGAACTTGGACATCCGCTGTCAGGGACCAGAACAGCCGGTGCGCAGGCTCAGCGGTGGCAATCAGCAGAAGGTGTGCTTGGCTCGCGCCCTAGCCCTTTCGCCCGAGATTCTCTTCGCTTCCGAACCCACTCGCGGTATCGATGTGGGGGCCAAGAGCCTCGTCTTGGACTTGCTTGTGAGATTTAACCGTGAGCTCGGTATGACGGTGATTATGACCTCCAGTGAGCTTGCGGAGCTGCGGATGATCTGTGATCGAATTGCCATTGTCTATCAAGGCCGTCTTGTCGGTATTCTGGGCCCAGATGCTTCCGATGTGGAATACGGCCTGATGATGGCTGGCAAGAAACGGGCGGAGGTGAGCTAGGATGGTGGAGAGGTTTCAAGAGATGAAAGCACGGCTCGGAGTTCCCCGGTTGATCATCATTGGGTTTGTCTTGGCACTGTTTGTTACGGCTTTCGCAACCGGCATGCCCATTGGGCCTTTGGTCAGTGCTTCCCTCGTTAGGATAGGAATGAACGGCACATTGGTCCTGGCTATGGTACCGACTATCGCCGCTGGGGTAGGCCTGAATTTCGGTCTCTCGGTGGGTATCCTCTGCGGTCTAGTGGGAGCCCTCATAAGTATGGAAATCGGCCTTAGGGGCTTCACTGGGTTTTTTGCAGCGATACTGTTTAGTCTGCCTTTTGCAGTTGTGGCCGGTTGGGCTTATGCTGTGCTGCTGAACAAAGTTAAGGGCCAGGAGATGATGGTAGGAACGTATGTAGGCTTTTCCTCGGTTGCCGTCATGTGTATTTTCTGGCTGCTAGCTCCCTTTAGAAATCCTGAAATGGTCTGGGCTATTGGGGGTCAAGGACTGCGGTACACTCTGACCTTGGATAAGTACTTCGGCAAAGTGTTGAACAACCTCCTACTTGTGTCTATAGGTCAGTGGGAGTTCCCCTTGGGTCTATTGGGGTTTTTCGGCATTCTGTGTCTTCTGATACACCTGTTTTTCAAGACTAAAGTGGGTATGGCCGTCAAGGCGGCAGGTGCCAACCCTCGATTTGCCCAAGCATCTGGGATTGATCCAGATCGAACTCGAACTGTAGGAGTTATTCTATCGACGGTGTTAGGTGCTGTCGGTATCATAGTATATGCTCAGAGCTACGGTTTTCTCCAGCTTTATATGGCACCGCAGATGATGGGTTTCCCGGCGGTGGCGGCCATTTTAATTGGCGGAGCAAACTTGAAAGATGCCCGCATCTCCCATGTGGTATTGGGAACGGCCCTTTTTCAGACTCTGTTGACCATTGCACTGCCGGTTACCAGTCGGGTAATTGAGGGAGACATCTCGGAAGTAGCCCGCCTAATCATCAGTAACGGGATGATTCTCTACGCCCTAACCAGGCGAGACGGGAGGGAAATTGCGTGAAAACCCAAACTGCTGTATTACCGAGGCAAAGAGGTATGGATGTCTCCGTGTTCAAGAAAAATGCAGTACCCCTGCTCTTTTTAATCCTGTGTATACTCGGGGTCATGGTATCAGGGATGGATCCCCGTTTCCTCTTATATGAGGTCTTGACGCGGTTTGCCCGGAATTCGTTCCTGGTTTTGGCACTTTTGATCCCTGTATCTGCTGGATTGGGCTTGAACTTTGCTATCACCGTTGGAGCAATGGCCGGGCAGATAGCGGTTATCATAATTACCCATTATCAGATCAAAGGTTTGACAGGTTTGGCTTGGGCCATGTTTCTTTCTGTGCCCTTTGCCGTGGTTATGGGGTATCTGGCCGGTATGGTGATGAACCGAGCCAAGGGTCGGGAGATGATCACATCCATGATCCTAGGGTTCTTTGCCAACGGTTTGTACCAATTGGTGTTCCTTTTCTTGGTCGGTACAGTGATTCCCATGAAAAACCGCTCCATGATGCTGCCTGAGGGAGTAGGGCTGCGCAACACCATTGACCTTTGGGGTATATCTAGGGCCTTGGATAATCTGTGGCGGATCAACATCGCCGGTATTTGGGTGCCTATGGGTACCTTAACCTTGGTTGCGCTGCTTTGCGTAATACTCCATTACTTCATGCGCACCCGTCTCGGACAGGAGATGCGGGCTGTCGGCCAGGATCGGCATATTGCCGAGGTGGCCGGCATTGATGTTGACCGGATTCGAATTATCGCTATGATCTTTTCTACCGTTCTAGCTGCCTGGGGTCAGTTGATCTTCCTGCAGAATATCAGCACCCTGAACACTTACAACAGCCATGAGCAAGTGGGTACCTTTGCTGTTGCTGCTCTCTTGGTGGGAGGCGCTACCGCTACGAGGGCCTCTATCTGGCAGGCGATGGTAGGTCTACTGCTGTTCCACACCTTGTTTGTGGTGTCACCCCAAGCAGGCCAAGCCCTCTTCGGGATACCACAGATCGGCGAGTACTTCCGGGTGTTTGTAGCCTACGGAGTCATCGCTGTTGCGCTGGCGCTCCATTCATGGCAGAGACGTTCTCGATAAGCAGGCATTGAAGAAGCCGCAGTAGCTGCAGACTCCGGTTCTTCCTGGAAGGGAAAGCCGTGCCAGTGTGGAATTATATGCTGAGTTCCTAAGAGAGGAAGGCTGGAGAACTTGGCAGAAATGGATGCAAGACTTGCAGCTCTGCGGCAAGGGTATGAATGCAGCTGTGGAAAAACCCACTACTTGTCTATAGCGGATATAGAGGTAGAGCATGGTGTTTTGGCAAGGATTCCAGACAAACTGCGGCGTTTGGGTCTTGAAGGACCAGTCCACCTAATTGCCGATACAAACACACTGACTGCCGCCGGAGCGGCGGTTGCAGATGCTCTGAGACAAGCTGGGTTTTTAGTAAGCGAGACGGTTTTTGCTGCCCTAGAGAATGTACTGGTTCCCAATGAGCCGGTTGTAGCCAGATTGTTTTTAGAAGTGCCTGTAACAGCTGAGGTGTTGATTGCTGTAGGTGCCGGGACCATCACGGACCTGGTGCGGTTTGCGGCGTACAAGATGGGGAAGCCCTTTGTAAGTGTACCTACAGCTCCATCTATGGATGGATACGCCTCAGCTGTAGCGCCATTAATCGTCGGCGGGTTTAAGCGCACATTTTCAGCGTGCCCGCCGCGAGCTATCTATGCAGACCTTGATGTACTGTGCAAGGCTCCCATGGAGATGATTGTCGCCGGGTTTGGTGACCTGGTGGGGAAATACACCGCAAGAGCCGACTGGGAACTCAGCCGGCTCATAAATGCTGAGTATTTCTGTCAGTCGAGCCTTGATCTCATGGAGGCAGCGCTGGAGCTTTGCACCAGCAACCCCGAGGGATTGGGAAGGCGAGAGCCACGGTTAATTAAGGCATTGATGGAAGGTCTTATTCTGTCGGGCATTGCCATCAGCATGGCCGGCAGCTCTCGACCTGCCTCTGGAGCTGAGCATCAGCTGGCCCATTATTGGGAGATGCGCAGTCTTCAGGAAAACCGCCATTTTCACCTCCATGGTACGAAAGTGGGAGTGGCAACTCCCCTGGTCTTAGACATATACAATAGGGTACTTCGATTTGATCCCACTACCATTGATATCCATAATCTAGCTATGTCCCATCAAAGCCCGGAAGCGGTTGAAGCGGCGGTTTCGGCCCATTATGGACCTATGGCCCAGGAGATTCTGGTAGAATCTCGGGAGAAGAGACTTACCTGGGAGGCCAGAAGTGACAGAATTCGGGTGATAGAAAAGCAGTGGAATGAAATCCAAAAGACCCTCTCTTGGCTGCCCAGTGCAGAGGCGGTTACCGATATGCTCAGACGGGCTGGAGCAGAGACCAGCCCAGAAAGTCTGGGCCTTCCTGATGAATGGGTGAGGGACGCTCTCACTTTTGCCAGGTATTTGCGGAGTCGGTACACGGTCATGGATTTGGCCGCAGAACTTGGGATCTAGTTGAAACGGGGGCTGTGTCGTGGGAGAACAGCTGACTTTAGCATTGGTCTTTGGAGCTGGGTTTCTTTCCTTTGCTTCACCCTGTGTCCTGCCTTTGCTGCCGTCATTTTTATCTTACGTTTGCGGCCTTTCCGTTCAAACCGACGGCACAAAATACAGCTGGTCGGAACGGAAGCGGGTATTAGCCCATACAGTTGCTTTCGTTGCGGGACTTTCTACGGTGTTCTTGGCTCTAGGATGGTCTGCGTCTCTTTTCGGGAGACTGCTATTTGATTACAGCCACATACTCAGGATTATCGGGGCTATCTTCATCGGGTTGATGGGGTTAAAGCTCTTGGGAGCATTTTCTTTGCCCTTCCTTGACAGGGAGTGGAGGATGCACCCCAGTAGGCCGGTAAGCTATGTAGGCTCACTCCTCTTGGGAATTGCCTTTGCAGCAGGGTGGACGCCCTGCATAGGACCAATTTTGGCTGCGGTGTTGGTACTAGCCGGTTCACAACCCCACATGGCTTTGGCATATCTGGCTGCGTATACAGTTGGTTTAGCCATACCTTTTCTGCTGTCTGCCTTGTTTATGAGCAGCTGGCCGGGATTACGGCGTTACCTTAGGGTGATTCAGCCTATTGCCGGTGTTATTCTCCTGATATTTGCCCTCTTGCTCGCAACCAATTGGCTTGCAGGTCTTTCGACCTGGTTGATGGCAAGGATGTCTCGCATTTAGTCCGTTAAATTCAGTGATTTCGGGCCGTTTTGCCCACTGGAAGAAGCAGGATGTTTTGCCGATGTGTCAAAATGAGAAATTGTGTGCTGAACTAGGTTTGTCACCAAAGGCGGCCACGATGTGGATACAGGAGGTGTAGTGGTTGCCACCTTCGCAAGTTAATGTGCCGGCGGGCACCAAAGGATGGGCAAAAATACTGCTGGCCTGCGCTCTGGTCGTGGCCGCGTTACTGGGACCCATGGATGCAGAGGTTGATGCCTTTGTCAACATCCGAGGGACTGTTGAGACGGCCATGGCAGAGCTTTTCCAAGGACCGGTTGAGCTCGGAGAGGTAGGTCTGAGCGGCCTAAATAGAATTATGATCCAGGATCTCGTAGTTAAAGATCCCCTGGATGACTCCGTAATCCTCCTCAGCGTGGACGAGCTTATTCTGCGCTACAGTCTTCTGGAATTGGTCATGCACCTGAGTAATGCCCAGAAGGCCATCAACGAGATAGTGCTCCGCGGTCCCAGACTGTGGGTTCGAGTTGAGGAAAGCGGCCAATGGAATGTGAGGCGGCTCTTCCGAAGTCAGAGCAACTTGGATGGCGATACAGTGGCTCTAACGCTGAAGATGGAAAAGGGCGAGGTGCTGCTGGTTGACACTAACCTAGGCATAGGTGATATTGCTATCGGGCTGGATGGCGTACTCAAAGTGAATGGTTCCAAATTGATTTTGGAGCGGGCATCGTTAAAAGTCTTTGGATCTGAGTTCGTAGCCAGTGGGGCGCTGGATGCCGGAGCTGTGGATTTGGTTTTAAAGGGAGCTCAATTAGATCTTGGCCGCATAACAGCATGTTTCCCTCAAACCCAGGATATTGTAGTCCGGGGCCAGGCGGAAATGGAAGTGCGGGCCAGCGGTTCCTTCGCGGCACCGGTTTTAAATGCCATGGTGGCCATGGAGAAGGGGCGGCTGGAGTTTCCCGCCCACGATCATGTTGCTTATTCGGTGGATAAACTGGAAGGGTTTTTCCGCTATGAAGATCAGATCCTGGAGGTTACTAAATTAGATATTGTTCAGGGCGAAGCCCGCTTCCAAGCTCGGGGGATCATTGACAGTCAAGGATATATGAACCTGAACATTATCGCTCAATCCTTTGACTTGGCTGACAACCTCCGCTTTTTGGAGACCTACGGGATTTCCGGTAAAGCCAATGTGGCAGGTGTTCTGTCAGGAACTATCTTGCAGCCGGATTTTCAAGGAGAGCTTTATGTTACCAAAGGCACCTTCTGGAACCTGGCCTATGATGAGTTGAGAGGCCAGGTATCCCTGGATATAGATAGACTCCAGCTTACTGGATGGAATATTCGCAGTGACCGTTCGATCTACGCCCTAGGTGGAAATATCGGCTTTGGCGCGGTGCCAGAGGTTGACCTCACGCTGCAGTGCAGTGCTGGAAGGGCAGAGCACATTCTGGCGATGTTTGAGGTTCCAGGAGATTTGATTGGCCGTGTGGACGGCACCTTGGAGTTTAGGGGTGTCGGCGGGGCATGGACGACACGGGGTAAAGTCTACATGAGCGATGCCCGGTATCAAGGCCAGGTTTTCGAATCCGGCAGCATTGAGTTTTTCATAGGACCGGATAACAGGCTCGCAATTCAGCGGGGTTCCGTCACCATGGGCGATGGTATAATCGATTTCTCCGGTACTACCCAGTCGGACGGTACTTTAGCCTTGGATGTACGGGTTCAGAACATTTTGGCTGACCGCTTCCTATTGCTCAAGGATTGGGCAGATCAGTTGGAAGGCCGGATCAATTTGTCAGGCACAGCATCAGTTAGAGGTTCCTTGGAGAAGCCGTGGCTCAGGATGCAGCTGTCGTTGGATGAATCCACAAGTCAAGCGGCGGATATGGAATTTGATGTGCTGGTCCAGGGAAGCCAAATAGTAGTCAACGGCCGCAACGTGCAGATTCCAGCCAGAATCAACTGATAGAACAGCGCGGACACATTACAAGGGTCCAGGTTGAATACGGCAGATGAAAAAGAGTGATAAATGAGATAGAGTAAATGGCGTTTGAGCAGAAGACCTGGAGGGACGGGTAGGGCCGAAATCTACGAGGTTCTATGAACCGCTGCAGGCTTTAGTTCAGAAGATGTGTAGGCGAGCGAGCAATAAGTGGGGGATAGGCAGAGGGGCAATAATGCCCCTCTTGTTGGTACTTTCAGCCGACCTGACGGTTTCCGATAGAGATGGTCTATCTAGACTATAGATGAAACTGATGATTGCCGATCTTGACAGTAGGCGGCCGGTCTTTTCCCCACGCATTAGGCGCTTTATCGGGATTGAAAAAACCTGTTGCACCGAGGGATGGATCTTGTCCGGCTATGGCAGCGTAGACGGCTTTCATTGCGATGTCATATTCCCTCCTATGGTCCTCTCGGCTAAGTTGCAGGTCCCAGATGCGGTTGTCTTGCACCGGAGAATACTGGTAATATGTGATGCCGTTAACCTTTACAGTCTGGAATATGACTTCCGTCAAGGTGTTGGGATACTCTGGATGGGCCAGGCGATTGAGTACGCTGGCTGCCACGGCAATTCGCCCCTCTTCTGGTTCTCCGATTGCTTCGGCCCATACCAGCCGGGCAAAAACCTCCATTTCGTATGGACTAAAACCAAGATCCATGGCGACGTTTAGTAATACCGATTCCGAATTAATGATGACCTGTCCTTCATAGGTATGGAAATGATCTGCTGTTATACGAATGTCGTACGTTCCGGTCTCCAGTCCGGTTACGGTGAACTGACCGTTGTCAGTGACAATCCGGCGGGTTCCGATATGTACCGTAGCCGGCGGGGTGTAATGTTCAATACCATTGAAGTCTATTATCCCCCGGAGGGTCGATAATGCCGGCGGTGTCGGCGTCGTTCCAGGCGGGTCATTGACGTCCGGAGGAATCGTGGAGAACGACGTGCACCCGCTCACCAAGGCCAGAAACGTGACAGTCAAGAGTAGTAAAGCTGTGCTGTGTCTGGGTGTTAACATACAGTGACTCCTCTCCCATCTAGTAGCTTGACTACTGGTAGGTATATGACGGGTAGACATACATTTCCTGGTGGTAAGTTATGGACAGGCTGGCAAGGAATGGGAGGTGAACAGAGTGATAACAATCGGCACCGCCGGTTATTCGTATCAGGATTGGGTGGGACCCTTCTATCCACCAGGACTGGACAAAAGGGAGTGGCTGGCCTTTTACGGAAGGCAGTTTAGCTTTACTGAAGTTAACTCCAGCTTTTACCGCATGCCAAGTCCTTACATGTTGGCTAAAATGGCGGAGAAAACGCCTGCGGGTTTTAAGTTTGCTGTTAAAGCATATCGGGGGATTACCCATGATCGGAATAATCTTGTAGAGGACTGCAGGAAACTGGCAGAGGCTGTTAAGCCCCTGGTTGAGGCGGAAAAACTAGCCTGCATACTCCTTCAATTTCCGACAAGCTATCACAACACTCGGGAAAACCGCAGCTTCCTGGCAGACATAAGCAGGTATCTTGAGGTGTATCCTACTACTGTAGAGTTTCGGCACAAGAGCTGGGCCCATCCAGCAGTGTTTTCATATCTGAAAAGCTTAAATCTAGGCTTTGTGTGTGTAGATGAACCCCGATTTGACAACCTCATGCCGCCCATGGTGGAGGCGACGGCCTCGCCGGCATATGTTCGGTTTCACGGCCGCAACTATGAAAAATGGTGGCATCACAAAGAGGCCTATGAACGCTATGATTACCTTTATACCCGTGAAGAACTGGCAGAATGGGTGCCCAAGCTGCGGGAATTGGAGCAGGCAGCCGGTCAGGTTTATGTGGCGATGAACAATCATTATCAAGGAAAAGCCACCATCAATGCGAAAATGCTGCAGGAACTCTTGATTTCGGGCTAGATTGACGGGCTTGGCCTTTTTTGGTATTATAGCGGAAAGTTTTGTTGAGATGGGAGGGATAAGCGGTGAACTTCGAAGAGAAATTCGGCAAAGAAGGCCTCACTTTCGATGATGTACTGCTGATTCCAGGGGAATCAGATGTACTGCCGAGGGAAGTCTGTACCAAGACGAGGCTGACGGCGAGAATTGAATTGAACATCCCGTTGATGAGTGCCGGAATGGACACAGTCACCGAGGCCCGCCTAGCCATCGCCATGGCCCGGGAAGGCGGCATTGGTGTTATCCATAAAAACCTGTCGATTGAGGAGCAAGCAGGAGAAGTAGATAAGGTTAAACGATCGGAAAGCGGTGTGATCGTCGATCCTATCTATCTATCACCTGAACACTCGGTCCGAGATGCATTGGAGATTATGGCCCGGTACCGCATATCTGGGGTGCCCATTACCGAGAACGGACGCTTAGTGGGAATTCTGACTAACCGAGACTTGGTATTTGAGGAAAACCTCGACCAGCCGGTTGCCAATTTGATGACCAGCGAAAATCTGATCACTGCTCCCGTCGGTACCACCCTGGAAGAAGCCAAGGCGATTTTGCACAAGCATAAAATTGAAAAGCTGCCTTTGGTGGATGACAAGTATCTCCTAAAAGGACTCATTACTATCAAAGATATTAAGAAGGCTATCCAGTATCCCAATGCAGCTAAGGATCAACAAGGGCGTCTGCGGGTGGCGGCGGCGGTGGGAGTCGGAGGCGATCTGCCAGATCGCGCAGCTGCTCTAGTGGAAGCCGATGTCGATGTGTTGGTTGTAGATACCGCCCACGGTCATTCCCGCAGGGTAATAGATGCCGTTGCTTGGCTAAAGGATAAGTACGGAGACCGGGTAGATATTATTGCAGGCAATGTGGCTACTGCAGAGGCTACCAAAGCCTTGATAGAAGCAGGTGCTGATGCTGTCAAGGTCGGGATCGGTCCAGGCAGCATCTGTACAACCCGGGTCGTAGCTGGAATTGGTGTGCCTCAAATTACCGCTATCTGGGACTGCTCCAGGGCTGCCGCGGGAACAGGAGTACCCATAATCGCCGATGGCGGCATTAAGTACTCGGGAGATATTGTCAAAGCCATTGCCGCTGGTGCTGACGTAGTGATGCTGGGGAGCCTACTGGCCGGTACAGAAGAAGCCCCAGGTGACACCGAAACTTACCAGGGAAGGCGCTATAAGGTTTACAGAGGTATGGGTTCTTTAGGTGCCATGAGGGAAGGCAGTTCAGACCGTTATTTCCAGGAAAGGGAGTCCAAGCTGGTGCCAGAAGGCATCGAAGGTCGGGTGCCTTACAAAGGGCCGGTATCGGAGACCATATTCCAACTGGTTGGTGGTCTGAGGGCCGGAATGGGCTATTGTGGAACGAGAAATATAGAAGAGCTGAAGACTAAGACAAAGTTTGTTCGGATTACCTCTGCCGGTTTGCGAGAAAGCCATCCCCACAACATCCAGATAACTAAAGAAGCACCGAACTATCACCTATAAGAAAGAAGTACCCAGAGTCTATCCAGTCCCGGGTTCGGCAATCAGCCGGATTCCGGGATTTGTTATTGTGCGCTGGGCAAACCCGGGAAAACGAAAACCTACATTACCTAAGCGAACTATGTTATGATAGATGGGGAGTTGACCGGAGATGCAGCCTAGTGAGGGACCTTACAGTTCGGTTTGGGATGTCGTGACCATCTTAGCTCTCAGTCTGGTGATAGTCCCAGCCTTAGTCTATATGACCTGCAATACGCTGTTTAACGCAGCGACCAGCTTCCCTGCCGAAAGAATTCAGCAAGTTAACCTAGCCATCGCGATGTCTGCTCAGGAGGCAGCGCTTTTTCTCTTGCCATGGGGTGTTTTGCGGAGTGTGGGCCGCAGGTTGAAGGACATAGGACACGTGTGGCGCAAACCTCTCCAAGACGCTTTAGCAGGACTAGTTCTAGGGATTTTTTGTTTAGTTGTCAGTTTGCTCAGTGAGCGCATTAGTCTAGGGGTGTTCAGTTTATTCTTTGATGAAGCCTCGGTAATGCAGATGCTGAGCCAGGAAAATGAATTGGTAGCCAACGTGCTGAAGGCCGGCTATTCTCCTTGGCTGCGCTTATACATGTGGGTATTGCTGGGATTGATAGCGCCCATCGCTGAGGAGACTTTTTTTCGGGGTTATGTCCTCAGCGTCTTTAACCTGCGGTGGGGAAAGGGAAAATCCCTTGTTTTGGGGAGTTTTCTTTTTGCGATCGTGCATGGTTATGTTATCCACTTTCTGCAGGTTTTCTTGATCGGGCTGCTGCTGGGCTATGCATATCAAAAGAGAAAGACCCTGCTTACCCCGATTATTGCCCATGG
>LSQX01398508.1_pt1 | contig 12042 bp, 11 predicted proteins | sample 654561 | NCBI WGS metagenome assembly LSQX01 (sample SAMN04489861, study PRJNA283612) | anaerobic digester metagenome | isolation source: 4 biogas reactors fed with cattle manure at either 37C or 55C with and... | place: Denmark: Kongens Lyngby | collected 2014 | reverse complement strand
GGTGGAGTTAGAAAAGACAAGTATGTGGGAATCTTTTACTTCATCTGCGTAACAGGTGCCGGCATTAAAGTACAGGATAATACAAAGATTTATTTGGAAAGAGGAATAGATGGGCTAAAACAGTTCCTGGAAACCCAAGGCGGAGAAGGATACTGGGCAGAACCGTATTTCGGCTATTACAGAAACACGGATGCATGGGTGTATAGAAAACATGCATACATGCTGTCTGCTGCAGGAATTGACTTTATCTTCATTGACATCTCCAACGAGCCCACTTTTAATGAAGCTCATACACTGTTGTTTGATACCTGGCTTCAGATGAGGAAGGAAGGATTCAAGACTCCACAAATCATGTTTTTGACTGGAGATGCGGAAGGAAGACTTGGTTCCCATCTGAGACAGCTTCGCAGAACTGTCTACAGTGACGAGAATTGGGATAAATATGAAGAGCTTTTCTTCAAATGGGAAGGCAAGCCTCTCATTTTTGGAAATCCCAAAGGTTTGACTGAAGACATGCAGAAGTTGATCAATGAAAAGTTTACGCTGAGAGGCAGCTGGGCATGGAAAGATGAGGATGGATACTGGAACTGGATTATGGAGTATCCACAGGCGAAAGGAAGAAGCTTTGAAGGAGTATTTGAACAGATGGCTGTTACGATGGGTCATCATCCATCTGCCAGCAAGGGAAGAAGCTATGTAAGCGGAAAACAGCCAAACAACGGAAAAGAAGACTTTGAGTTTTCATCTGATACTGCAAGGTATGGTTTGTCCTTTAAACAACAGTTTGAATATGCCTTGGAAATGGATCCTCCTGTAATCATGATAACAGGCTGGAACGAATGGATTGCAGGCAAACCAACAGGAGACGACCTCAACTATTTTGCAAACACTCCTGTCAAAGGATACACATATGTGGATCAGTTCAATCCGGAGTTCTCAAGAGACGGAGAGCCCATGAAGATACGCGATGGCGTGGGTTTTGGAGACAACTTCTACTATCAAATGATAGGGTATGTAAGGAAGTTCAAGGGATTGAACAAGATAGAAAAGGCGAAGAATCAGAAAACCATAAATATTAATGGAGACATATCCCAATGGGATGATATTGGTCCTGAGTTCAGGGATACAATAGGGGATACAAAGTTCAGAAACGAACCTTCGTACGATCTTGATTTTCGGTATATTAACAATACCGGAAGAAACGACTTTGATTATGCGAAAGTGTCACAGGACAAGGATAACATCTATTTCCTGGTTAAGACAGTGAGGGACATCGTTCATGCTGATGGTCCTAACTGGATGAATTTGTTTATTGACCTTGACCAAAGCCATAAAACTGGATGGGAAGGTTATGATTTCATAATCAACAGGTCGGGCTCTAACGGTAAATGCACCATTGAAAGATTTAAAAACAACAGCTGGGAGTTTGAAAAGGTTGGAGAAGCAAGATACACTATAAATGGCCAATACATGATGATAAGCGTTCCAAAGAACGTATTAGGTATAAAGGATAAGATTGCTTCCTTTGACTTTAAATGGGCAGACAACTCCACCACAACAGGAGATGTCATGCAGTTTATGGACCTTGGAGATGCAGCGCCCAATGACCGTTTCAAGTTCAGGTATATAGGTTCCGAATATACCACAAGCACCAATCCTATACTTTCTGAAAAGAGCAATCTGGTTGTGGTAATAGTTATTGTGGTTGTTTTGCTTGTAGCTCTTGAAGTTGTTGTTTTTGTGGTGCTAAGGAAGAGAAAAGGCAAATAATACAATTAGAAACTACAAAAAATATATTTACTACATACATGGAAAGTTTGGATGAAATATAATTGGCATAAGGAAAAGTATTATATTGTGATTTTGAAAATTAGATATAAGGAGGATACAAAATGAAAAAAGCTTGTTACTTATTGACTGTTGGTTTGGTTTTTGCAGTGATTATGTCTATGTTGTTTGTTAACGCTGCGGGCAAGCTGTCAGAGTATGATTTTTCAAATTGGGAGGAAGTAGAAAGGCATGTCCTTGATTTCGAGGATAAAACACCGGATGCAAATTATTCCGAACCACCCGAAGGCTGGAGATTCTTCCATGGTGGAGGTGCCCACAGCAAGGTTGTGCAAGGGGATAATAACAAGTATTTGAATTTTCTTGGTGTTGCCCAATTGTATCTGCATCCTGCCATAAACGAGCAGGCGTATGTTTTCTCAATTGACTTGCATGCTCCTACGAACCAAAACATCGGTATTTTTGCAAGAGCAGGTATGGAAAGATTTCCTTTTGAAGCAAATCAATCTGATTTTTACGAGCATGACAGAACCGGTGTTACCGACGGTTTCACATCTTTGGGTGGCAGCGGATTCTATGTAAGGGCAGCTACGAACAAACTGAAGTTGTATATCAAACTCTATGATACGACACAGCCGGTCAAAATTGGAAACGCGCTGTATGAGTTTGATGCAGGTGCGGATTTTACAACAGGTTACCAGACTGTTACATACATTGACAATGGCAGCGAGGTTTACATATATGTCAACGACAATCTTATTGCCTCAATAGAGTTTTCTGAAAGCAAAAAGTATGATATTGGAGAGGAAGACTATTATTCCAAGGTTGTTGTAAAGGATGCTGCTGGAAACAAGGTTGGAGAACATGACAACGCCTTGTTTGCTGTCAACAGCGTTGTGGCATTTGGCAACAGAAGTGCAAATGTAAATATAGATAACATTAAATTGACTACTTACAATATTGTAGAAGCTCCGGATACAGAACCTGAAACTCCTGAAAACCCTGAAACCAATGATTATTTTGCCTTCCATATATCATACCTGATACTTGCATCAGCATTGGTATTGGCAATTGGCAAAAGAAGGGTGAATGTGTAAGTAGCAGCCAAATTGGAGGGGAATTCTGATGAAAAAACTATTATACTTGATACTATTGGTTATGTTTTTCTGCACAAGCATGGTTTATGCTGAAATGATCGAAGTCAAATTTGATTTTGAGAATTATACAGCGGAAGATGATGCAAAGCTTATTGATGATTTTACCTATGAGTGGGAAGTATTTACCGCTAAAGCTGCAACCCACTATGTTAGAGTGGCAGAAGAAGGCAGCAATAAATTCCTGCATTTTAACAGTTATACTGAAGTACGCACATGGGATCTGATAGAAGGACCTTACACTTTTTCCTTTGATGCAAGGACAGAGGAGACAATAAATGTTGCATTTTTTGTAAGGGGTGTGCTGCCCGTTACAAGATTCAATCCCGCCAATGGCGGTGGTGTAGAGCAGACATTGTTTTATCTTGAGGCTGACTGGTACAGGGAGAACGGAGGAAAGAACGGCTCCACCGGTCTTGGCGGAAGCGGTCTTTATTTAATGCCTCTGGGTTCCAGCAAGGTTAGGATTAATATAAAGACGTATGAGCCGGATGGTATAAATGTTGGAACCGCCTACTACGACCTTGACTGGCCAGAAACCACTGATCCAACCAAGTTCTTCAATGTCAAGTTCGTAGATAACGGAAGCGACAAGGTTGAAATTTTTATCAACAACAAGTTGCTGGCAACCGTGACAATGTCAAATCCTGGAGTATACGAAGAGGATGAGTACGATAGCAACACGTATTACAAGACTGCTGTAGTGACAAATGCGTCAGGTGAGGAAATTCTCAACATTAACAATGCAAGGCTTAGTGCCGATGGCAGTCAGCTTGCAATTGCAACCAGAAACAAAGTTGCTCATATTGACAACCTTAATCTGCTGAGTGAGCGTGAGGCAACACCAGAACCTACAGAAAAACCCACACCTGCACCAACCCAATCTGATGAACAGTCTGCCACAGAAAAGCCAATACCCCAACCTACATCAACAAAATCGCAAGATTCGGATGATGACAGTGATGGAGGCTTAAACATCATAGCTATAGTTGCAGTGGTTGGAGGCGTGATTGTAGTAGGTACCGGCATTGCATTGGCTATTGTGTTCAATAAGAAAAAGTAGTTTAAGGAAATTGAAATTATGTAATTGAAAAGCCCGTGCTTGCACGGGCTTTTCTGATAGTTAGATATCTTGTAATAGTGGGTAAAATAAAGTATACTAGTATGGATGTTCCGGTAGTCTAATGGATAAGATAACAGACTCCGGCTCTGTTGATATGGGTTCGATTCCCATCCGGAACGCCAGTCAAATTAGAGAACCTCCTGTCTTTGCAGGAGGTTCAAACTATTTAACAATCGTAGCATTTACGAGGTTTGATATTACATTTTCCAAGGGCTCTTCTGTAACATACTGGCCGCCAGAAGGTGAGTGTACAATGTATGGAACACCATCAAGGACACCCAGGTAAAGAATCACATGTCCTTTCTTGAACAGACAAGCAGGATGTTCAATCTCGCTTACTTTTTCGATAATATCATCCTTTGAAAGACCTTCAAGGTTTATGACTTCTTCGCCAATAACTCCTGACTGCTGGCTTGTATTCCTTGGGAATTTGAAGCCGAAGGTACGGAATACGCTTACCAAAAAACCGGAGCAGTCATGGCCTTCGTTAAGTCCGCCCCAGCCGTAGGGAGTGCCCACAAACTTTAACGCCTGGGTTATATAATTACCTTTGGTGTAGGGGAGATAACCCTTTACCGCATCTTCCTTGGATATTTCCGTCTCTGTTATTACGAGTTTGCCATCGTTATTTCTTTCAGGCAGCTTTATCGTATAACTATCATTGTTTTCTTTAACAAGAGGAAATGTACAGCCCATATCCGCCTTTGCACCTTTTTCTCCTACAGGAAGAAGAGTTGCTGTAATTGTAATAAATTCCTTCAGGTCTGCAAATTCAAGCCATGCATCACTTGATTCACATATTGCTACTGCATCGCTTCTGACCCAGCCCCTGTAGAAATAGGTCTGAATGTATAGAAAGTCCTTGTCAAGGCTTTCGTGCAGTACCAGTACAGGCATGCCAACAGGCAGCTCTGTTTCTTGTATTCTATCGTAGTATTCATCCGTTGGCGAATCGTAGAAACCCAGTCTTGTAGGCAAGGACTTCAAATCAGCTCTGTAAACGATTATTCCGTATTTTGCCTGCACCAGGGCGGGTATGGCGTCTGCGTTGAAGTTCTTTTTAATCTCTTCCACGTCCTGGTTGGTTATTTCACCTGATTTATCATACTTTGGAAGACCGGGGATGTAGGAACCATTAACATAATTCCTTACAGTGCTTCCGTTTATGACAACATCCGCATCCAGAATATCAATAAGGTGCTGGCTTTTCTCAACAAGCTTCTTGTTGTATTCCTTGATTTGCTCATGAGTCAGTATGACTTTATCCGCATCCTTTGTATTCTCCAGCCATTCCTCAATCCTTGAGGGTTTCTCATCGGTTGAGGTGGGCGTTGGTGCAGGTGTGGAATCAGGTGTTGCATCTTCCGCTTCAGTGGGTATCGGGGTTGGTGTTTCAGTGCCGTTTTGCTTTTCCTTGCTGCATCCTGCAATGAAAAACAAAAGGGCAACAAGTATTAAGAGCAATACTTTTCTTTGTGTCTTCATGACAGCGCCTCCTTGGAATTATTATTGAGCTAAAGCAAAAAACATCCTTTCTCCCTGAATTTTCTCTCATGTTCTTCAGGCCATACGGACACCTGGACCTCCCCTATATGCATCTTCTGCAGGAAGAACATGCAAAGCCTTGACTGACCTATGCCTCCGCCTATGGTATAGGGAAGTTCTCTATTAAGCACTGCCTTGTGAAAAGGATATTCCAGTCTGTGTTCGCAGTTTGCAGCCTTGACCTGAGCTACAAGGGAGTGCTCATCCACTCTGATTCCCATGCTGGAAATCTCCATGGCAATATCAAGGAGCTTGTAGTACAGAAGAATATCGCAATTCATAGACCAATCGTCATAGTCAGGAGCTCTTCCGTCATGTGGTTTGCCGGAAGCAAGCTTGATGCCTATTTGCATAATGCATACGGCACCCTTCTCCTTGGTTATCTCATACTCCCTTTGTTTTGGAGTAAGAGTAGGGTATCTGTCTTCCAACTCCTGTGTGGTAATATAATATATTTTATCAGGCAATTCATTTTCTTCAAGGGCGGGAAACTTGTTTTTTATGTGTTTTTGCGTGTTCAGTATAACCTGATAGATCTTGTCCACGGTTTCTTTCAATGTGTCCAGGTTCCTTCTTTCCTTGGATATGACCATTTCCCAGTCCCACTGGTCCACATAGACTGAATGAATTTCGTCCACGTATTCATCCCTTCTGATTGCATTCATGTCGGTGTAAATGCCTTCATTTTCCTTAAACTTGTATCTTCCCAGCGCAAATCTCTTCCATTTGGCAAGGGACTGTACTATCTGAACGGATTCTCCTGATTCCAGTAAATCAAATTCAACTGGTCTTTCAACCCCGTTGAGTTCGTCATTAAGTCCTGAAGAAGATTCTACAAACAATGGAGCGGTTACTCTTATCAAGTTAAGTGCTTTTGCCAGTTCTCTTTCAAAGTAGTCTTTACATTCCTTTATTGCCACCTGAGTTTCTCTAAGGTCCAAAACAGATTTATACATACATTTCCTCTTTCTTTTTTCTATCAATTATACCATCAGTGCGGCAATGTTACAACATTGCTGTTTTCATCATTTGGCTATTTCTTTTTTGTTCTCTAAAAAATGCAAAGCAAAAAATTGGTTTTAGAAATTATTAAAACAAATTATAGTTGTGAAAAAATACAAATTAAAAGATATATTACATAGCTAATTTTATGCATACAGTATAAAATTATTAATAAGATTATAATTTGGAGGATTTCTTACTATATTGAATACAGCATTTATTGGAAAAGATATTATATCATGTGATCAGAAGTATGTAGTAGTGAAAAACCAAGTTTATAAGCTTAAGAGTCTTTTGGATCCGGAAGGAGCCTACATGCTCGGTTAATTCGAGTATCTGGGAGAACGAGGGGAGGGACAAACTCTTAGGCATGTGGCACACCAAATAGATATGCTGTGTTGATAGGCTGGTCTACCTAAAGAATTACCCATAAAGTGAGAATGCAAGCCTTCGGGCCAATATAATGTGAGAGAATGGTTGCAGGTTAACATTCGGAACGTATGACCATTCGTGGAGTATGAGGTTATCTATTGCTTCTATATCGAGACTAATGCAATGTAGGAGGATTTATTATGTGTAAGGTAAAAGTTAAGTTAGGTTTATGGAAAAGTAATAAAGTATTATTGATTATTTCTTTTACCCTTGTGATTCTTATATTGACATCATGTAATGAAAAAGCTGATTTAAGCAAGGCACCACTTAATGAATTTTCGTTTAGAGTTGAAGGAGATATCACGCTAAAAAATATATATAGGGAAAAAATCACGAAACGTTCCAATACTATAATACTAGACGAAAGTGATTTAAAGTTTGAATTGACATATGATAGTGTGTTTTATGGACATGACGCAGCAATTAATAGAGATTTTGTCCAGTATTGCCGAAACTTTGAGCTAACTAGATATTCTCAGATGTCTCCCGCCAATGATAAGTTTTATATGGCATCGTTTAATGGTGATATTTTTGACGATCTTGTTTATTATTATGAGAAGAACATAATTATTCTGGAGAATAATGGTATGATGCAGTTCTCATCAAGTAGAAATGTATTCGAAGTAGGTGAGGGTAGTAACTTTTATGGAGGAGGTCTTTTCAATAATGATGATTTAGTTGATCTGTTGTTTGTGGATAAAAAAGGTGTTATAGTCTTATATAGTGGTGTAAATTCCGGAACGAAGGAAGGACACCGATAGGCACATTGACAAAAATAGGTGTCATATGTTAAACCTACTAAGTAACGCCAATTACAAGAAAGGAGTAACAAAATGACACCTGAATATAGTGTACAATTAATCGAACAGCTTGGCAAGCTGTTAAGAGAAGGAAATCCAGATTTTTTACGGGGTGCAATCGAAAATCTTTACCATGTATTAATGGAATTGGAAGTAGAGGAACAGATAAATGCATCCCGATATGAGAGGACAAAAAACCGTATTACAAGCAGGAATGGAAGCCGTAAAAGAGCTTTAGAAACAACTGTGGGGAAAATAGAACTCAACATTTCCAAGCTGAGAAAAGGCAGCTATATGCCATCATTCATAGAACCTCGAAGAATGACAGATAAAGCTCTAGTAGCGATAATACAAGATGCATACATAAATGGTGTTAGCACCAGAAAAGTCGATAACTTGGTAGAAAGCCTGGGGCTAAATATCGATAAGAGCAAGGTCTCAAGGTTATCCAAGGAGCTGGATGGCATTGTCCAAGAATTCAGAAACAGAGACTTATCAGACAAAGAATATCCATACCTGTATCTGGATGCAACATTCCCCAAAGTAAGAGAAAATGGTCATATTAGGTCAATGGCAATGGTAATAGCAGTTGGAATTAACACCAATGGCACACGTGAGGTACTTGGCTATGATATTGGAATGAGTGAGACGGGAGAATACTGGACAAACTTCCTGCAGTCACTGGTTAACAGGGGATTGAAAGGCGTAAAGCTGGTGATCAGTGACTCTCATCAAGGGCTCAAAAACGCAATAAGCAAGGTATTAACAGGATCCTCATGGCAACGTTGTCAGGTTCATTTCATGAGAAATGTACTATGTGATGTTTCTAAGAAACAGAAAAGTCTGGTGGCAGCTATAGTAAGAACAATATTTATGCAAGAAGATCTAAATAATGCAAAGCAAACACTGAAGTATGTCATTGAGCAGTTAAAAGTGAGATTTCCTAAAGCCGCACAGACAGTTATGGATGCAGAAGAAGACATCCTGGCATATATGAGTTTTCCGGAAAAACATTGGAAACATATATACTCTTCAAACTTGATAGAGCGCTTAAACAAAGAGATTAGAAGGCGTTTTAATGTAGTAAGTGTTTTCCCGGACAGGGCCTCTGTAATTCGCTTAGGCGGAGCTATACTGATAGAGCAGAACGATGAATGGAGCGTAGCAGAAAGAAGGTACCTATCCAAGGAATCGATGGATGAACTGATGTTAAAAGATGCAATTAGAAGGCTGCCGAATGCAGACAACATGTAATAGTACGGAAAATAAGCGTTTATGCCACGAAAGCCTATTGGCAATAAGAGGGCCCCATATGCTAGACTCTTTGGCCAGGCAGCTTAATGCCCCAGGCATGGAGGTGCCGCAGCTGCATGAAAGCATTTGGGAGATGCTTGTTGTCAATAGGACCGTGGAATAAATGCTGTGGGTATAGATAGTTTTAGTTACTTAGTAGAAAAATATTTTACACCACTTGACAAGACACAACCCCAAAAATTTAATTGACCATTGTTATTAAACGAATCTAATTGTTGAATTGTAGTATTTCTCAATTGGGATTTTGCTTAAGACTTCTGATGTTACTGTTGCCTGAGTTATATGATTGGATGATTCAGATATGATTGACGAGATCGGTTCTAATATATTTATTCATTAATTTATATTCTCGGTTCTATCTTCTGCTCTACCTCCTTGCATTCTCAACTTCTCAGTATATATAGATTTTAACCAACTTTATACAAGTAACCATAGCACTTTAGCATGATTTGAAAAAATCATCATTCTTTAGAGTTAAGTAGAATTATCACTGTAACCAGGATTTACTTAATTAATGTTATCAAATTTAATACGCTTTCAAACATTATTCAGTAGATGTAATAATGTTGCAGGAGTCTGTAAACGAAATACACTTTACGACCAAGAGAATCGTAAAAAAGCACTAGGATTTTCTGATTAAAAATCACCCATAACAGCTTCATTAAATAACCAACAAAAATGCGATTACCGTTGTAAAACTAACAAATAATGACAAAAAAGCTTTGATTATGAGCGTGATTTCAATGCTAGTCTGCATAGCAATGCTCATAGGCACAACCTTCTCGTGTTTTACAGATACGGCACAAACCGCAGTGAACAGAATTGCTTCAGGCAACCTGAATATAGAAATGGAGTATCTGGACGTCGCCAGCGGTGAGTGGAAAACAGTCAGAAGTGACAAACCGCTTTTTGACAATAACGCATTCTGGGAACCCGGATTCTCTCAGGTTGCTTACCTAAGGATTCGCAATGCAGGAAATCTTGCGGTGAAGTACAAAATCGCAATTACGGTCGCAGGTGAGACTCCTGGAATGAATATTAGTGATGATCAATTCCTTCTCTCAGACTACATAATGTATGGAGTAAAGGAAGGTCAGCAAACCGCATTTGCAAATCGTGAAGCCATAAATACAGTATTGCCGGGTGTAGCCCTTAAAGACTACACAAAGGAAGGATCTGCCAGGAGAGACCGTATACCTGGCTTTGGTTGTATTCATATCAACAACAGCAGGCAACTAACAATACTGTCAATGGCAGCAAAAGAGGTTTCCAGATATTTGACTGCAGAAATGAAGTAGGCGCTGCTGTACCGAGAACTACCGGTAATGTCATAATTGAAAACAACACGTTTGAAGGTATAATACAGTGGCCTGACCTTATGATAGGAGGTACTGTATCAATAACCGGGAATAACGTGATAGCTGATATGGGTACTGTTGCAGAAGTACCTTTATTAGTGCTGCGAGATACGGCTGCAAGTGTTGTCCAGAACTACTCAGGCAACAAAGTAAACGGCATTGAAGTAACACTAGACCAGAAAGCATTTACTCACGATTCGAGTTCGGGCGGAAATCTCTGGGTATTCTACTGCAAAGTATAAGATAAATGTATGGGTATAAAAAAGAGAAAAGCACACTTCAGTCCAAACTGGCGTGTGCTTTATTAATATAACCTAAAAAACATAAAACAAGGAGCCGTGCATTGCAACAGCCCCTTGTTTTGCTAACTTGCCTTAAAAAAAGATATTACTCTTGTATGTCTTGTATGGTAATGAGAGTACTTATATCCCAAGCCGAACCATCCATAATATTTCCAGTAAAATCTGTTTGTGCTGAGGATGGAATGGTTACCTGGAAGTAAATACCGCTTTCTGTATTTTCACAATTGATAAATGTGTTATCTTTAAAATGGAGTTTTGTAAGATAAGGCAACAACCCACCATTATTTGGTCTTAAAATACGGTTCTTGCAATCTTTAAAGGTATTGCCGATTACTGAAATTGATTTGATAGTGTTGCCACCCTGACAATGTATTACTGTTTCCTTTATGTTTTCAAACACGCAGTTTTCAACAGTCAGGCTGTTCCAGCAGGCATTTGTCGCATATATTGGGCGGGCAATACCAACAAACCTACAATTGCGAATAACAATATCTGCTGTATTGACGGTATCATCCAAACCTGCTGTATCTCCCCTCAGCGCAAGGCCAAATCCAAGAGAGTTGTCAGAATCATCAGCTATTATGGTGCAGTTCTCAATAACAAGTCTCTTTAATGTGTTTGTGCCTTGTTTGCTGAATCTAATCAGGTCATTGGCAGATGTACTATTGTAAATCACTAGATTTCTGATGGTCAGGTTATCTATAGTGACTCCCTTTGAATCATTGCTGCCAGAAATCAAGATTCTTTCAACGACAGCACCAGCTGATCCGGATATTACAATGTTTTCAAGTGTGTCTCCACTCTCAAGCCCCTGTGTAAGATCAATTACACCATAAGATACCGGATTTCCGTTCTCATCATATGCAGGCTGAAGAACGAGCTCAGTATTATTTTCAAGATTCATCAACTTCTCATTGATATCTGAAGGTGTAACCGTGATTACGCCAAGTTTCGCATCCTTATCATACTGATTATCAAAGCTGTCGGATTCAGCGGTCATCTGTCCGGCAACAACGGTCACATCAATGGTAATGTCCTTACCCATGTACTCATTACCTGCATCTTCCTTCATATGTACCGCAAGAGCAAAGTAATCAGTCTCGTTTTGTATAGGTGGATTCTGTGCAATACCATCGAGCACCCCGTTTTGAGCAGCAACTATAGTGCCAGCAACTACGTCACCAGTCTGTACCCCTGATATAGCCTTGATCTCATCCCAACTAG
>LSQX01227136.1_pt1 | contig 12043 bp, 10 predicted proteins | sample 654561 | NCBI WGS metagenome assembly LSQX01 (sample SAMN04489861, study PRJNA283612) | anaerobic digester metagenome | isolation source: 4 biogas reactors fed with cattle manure at either 37C or 55C with and... | place: Denmark: Kongens Lyngby | collected 2014 | reverse complement strand
TTTTCTGCGTTAGCTGAATCTGTTTCTTTTGGTTTAGCCCCAGGCCGAGTACGTTTGGCCTTAGCATTGCTAGTGTAATCCACAAGGGTTGCATCACCGATTTTCTTATCCTCAATGTAGAGGGGTAGAAGGTAATGCGATTGTCCAATCCATTCGGGTTCGAAACGGACTTCAACACGCTTACCAGCTAGAATTAGCGGGCTATCAACTTGGTACTTAAGGTTTTGTACAGAGATATTGCCATCAGCTTCGACCTTGCGCTCTTCTCGGAGCAAGAAATACTCATCAAGAACCTTGGGGTCTGTGACCATCTTAACCCTATCTGCTTGGCTCATGAAGAACTCCAGAGGGCTCCTGTCGGTACCACTGTGTATCTTTTGCTGGTAGTCATCCTCCAGCCACTTAAAATAGCGCTGGTTGAGTTCTTCGAGCGTGATGTCTTCTTCGGGATCGAACTTGGCGAGGAACCTAGTTCTGACTGTTTGGAAAAATCTCTCAATTTTGCCTTTTGATTTTGGATCGAATGGCTCCGCGTGAATCACCGAACAGCCCATCCTGGCGCAGATTAGCTGCAACTGTTGTGAGCGATAGATCTTCCCTTGGTCTGTGTAAATCAAAGTCGGTATCCCTCTACGAGCAACTGCTTCTTTTAACACAGCACGCATCGCTAAAAAGTTTTGCTCGAAGCAGAATTGGCTAAAGGTGATCAGACGGGAAGCATCGTCAATAAAGGCAATCAAGTAGGTTCGCTTCTTTTTGCGACCGTCTTTTAGGTAAGGGCCATACATAAGATCCGCTTGCCAGAGCACATTTACATTCTCATAGGCAAACCGTTTCCGTTCTTTGGCATCTTGTTTGTAGCCAGTCATGGCTTTAATCTCGGGGTTAGCGGACAGATACCGATAAAAGGTAGAGATAGAGACGGTAGCTGGAGAGAATACCCCATCTTCTACCAATTCATCGTATAAGACACTGGCTTTCAACCGGGGGAACTGTTCAATCTTCGCAACGATTTTCTCTGCCATCCTAGCCGTTATCTTGCGGCTTTGGCCACGGTCAGACCGGTTTCCCGGTTTCAGTGCATCAAAACCATGGCGCCGGTATTCGCCTAACCAATTGGCAAGGGTTTTTGGCGAATAGCGCTTGATTCCGTAGTGCGGCATCTCGATAGGCTTCGAGCATAGTTCCTGAAAGTACTGTTTTTGATTCTCTACCTGACCGTTAATGACTGGGCTAATTAGACTGAACTTTTTAAGAGCAATCTCTTCTTTTAGCTGGGGTGTTAACATTTTCTAGTGGCCTCCTAGGCCCCTAACCGGTTAGGAAAGATGAGTCGACACCCTCATGCTATCACAATCCAAGCTGTTCCAATATTGCCAAGCTCTGTTGGACAAGTTTTTTCGTTTTTGTCCTAGCCTAATTCTTTCGTTTATGCTAAAATACTTAGCGAAGAGGGGCTAGGAAAGAGCTCTGGCATAGGTCGTTGTAAAGCTTTACGAAGCTTTGGATTGGGGATAATCCGGCGATGATGTCTAGTACTTTCTTGGCTCTCTTTCTTTTGTCTTGACCAGGTGGTCCAAGGAAGCAATGGGGATCCACCTCACGCAAAACCAACTCTATCTTTGGTAGGTTGTCCAAAAACCGGACGCAATATCGGCGAATCTGTGATGGCGACCACGATAGCTTTGGATACTGGGACCTGAGACGATGCCGGGTTTCTCGTAAGGACAGATTGTCTTTAAGTCTTGCAAGCAGGCAACGCCAAAGGCAGACCAAGCTGTACTGAAACCATGGCAAGCAAAGGTGGGGTAGAAACGAGACTGTCTGACCACAAGCCGGGCAATGGTAGCGTCTGATGAAGAGTGTGTGCCAAGCGAATCCGTCAAAGCAATTCCGCTCATAAAAGCCATGTTTGTGCACCGTTTGGCTTCGACATCGTCTATTCTGGCAACGCCTTAGCTCTGGAAAATCGAACTCCTTTCCCTGCTCGGCGTACTTAGCTACAGAGCACTTTGGATCAAAGATAATCTGCATGATGCAGCTCCTCCTCCAACTTCCTCTTAATTTTACAGGAGGCTTGTCCAAAAGAGAACAAGAAAAAACCTCAGGCTACATAATCTGAGATTATTGGTAGCACCTATGCAGTTTGAGAGAAAACCACTAAATCATGAGATATTAAAGTGATGCTTTGCACTAAGTATGAACAGCCTTCGTCTGTACGAATATGGGTAATATCTCCAACGTATTTTTGACACGGTGCATCGGCTTCAAAGTTCTGTTTAAGTAAATTTGGTGCCACAGGAAGAGAATGTCTAGAGTCGGTGGCTGCCTCGAATTTTCCGACTTGCACTGGAATGAGGTTGAGCTCTTTCATGAGACGTCGAACCCGATCATTACTGGTTTTAACGCCTGTTTCCCTTAGCTCTATCTTTATTCGCCGATGATCATATGTACGGCGTGACTCCTTGAAAACCTCTTTTATCCTCTCGCCTAGCACTAAATCACCTTCTTGACGGTTACTTAGAAGTCGGTTAAGCCAATCGTAATAGCAGCTCCTAGTGACGCCCAGTACATGGCACATCCTCTTGACTGAGAAGATGGAGCTATGGTCCCTGATAAGCAGGTACCTTATCTCCCGTCTTTGGCGAAGATGGCGATAGCTTTTTTAGTATGGAGTTCTCCTCTTCCAAGTCCTTGATACGTCTTTTCTGTTTCCTGATTTCTTCATCAGCTGCATGCAGATTATCTCTGCCAGGAAATGCATCATCACCATGAATTTCTAGCTCTTTAATCAATTTCTTGATTGTTCTGGTAGTGACTCCAATATCGGCGGCGACCTCTGCTGGAAGCTTGCCAAGCTCTGTTACTAAACGAACGATTTCCCGTTTATAGTCATCCGTAAATTTGGACCCTTTTCCCATGGCGGACACGTCCTTTCTCTTGCCTTAATTATAGAACCTTTCTGCGTGTCCGGCAAACCCGGTAATGTCCAAATATCAAATGGGGTGCTATAATCGTTCAATGCGAATTGTTGCTATTATGTCGAACACAGAATTGCGAAACATAGGTTAGGTTTGCATGCAACGGTTCAACGTGTCGAATAAGGAGTTGAATGAATCGGGCGAGTCATGGCGAAATCCGAAGTCTTACCATCGGTGTCTATATGGCAACGTGCTCTTGCGGACTATCAGCTTAACAGGAACGGTCATTTGATACACTTCGTTGTCTCGTGTCTCAATTAGTTCAATGATTCTTTTGCAGGCCAGAACTGACATTTGCCTCCAAGGGACGCGTACACTTGTCAATGGAGTGGGACCTTGATCGGACAAATACTCCACATCATCGAATCCTACTAAACTTAAGTCTTCTGGAATACTTACTCCGATTTCTGAAAGCGCGTTCATTATGCCAAAACACATACTGTCGTTTGACACAAACACTGCGGTAGGCTTATTACGAACGCTCGTCCACCATTCCTTGAAGATCGCTCCGGTGTTCACTCGCCACGTTCCTCCAATTACCTGCTCTTTCGAAGGCTCCAATCCATGGTCTAGTAGGGCGCTTTGGTAACCATGAAGACGCTCGACGGCATTTGGATGAGTCAAGTCGCCTGTGACACATGCAATTTGCCGATGTCCCAAGTTGATGAGATGTCTAGTCGCTTCATACGCGCCCAATGCGTTGTCTTCAAGGACACAATTGTATCCTAGTCTACGGTAATCCAATATGACTAGAGGAATAGAACGGTCTACCAACTCATCTAATACCCATGTATCAATTCCTCCGGCGATAATCGCTCCTTGAATATGCCCTGTCCGAACTTCCGCTATCGTTTCGCGATTGTCGCTACTGACCAGGCTGACGTAGAAACCGTAACCATGGTGTCTAGCACTCCTCTCGCAGTAGTTAAGAACGTCATGGTAAATCGGCGTGGGGACATTTGGGAAAAGCGATTGTCGATTAATGACCACGTCGCGGTAGGCAAAAATACTTCTACTCACAAAAAAACCTATGCTGCGAAGGGCCTCATTTGCGCTTTCGCCGTCACGAACAGAAGTCACAAACGTCCCCTTATTCGGTAGCCGGTAAAGATAACCTGAGTCTACCATCAACTCCAATGATGCTCGTGCAGTCATTCTACTGATTCCAGCCCTTTCGGCAAGTGCTCTTTCTGATGGGATTCGCTCATCAGGTTTGAGACTACCACTGTCAATCAAACGCGTTATGATGTTTGCCAGACGCTGTGAGAGAGTCTCCGCACTCTCGCATTGCATGGCGTGGCGAAGAGTCTGCTTGTCAAACCAATTTTCTGTCAGGGATAACGCTTCCTTTCATGTTAAAGATCTATGTTCGCTAGGACCAGACGGCGCGGTGGTATATACCGCATGTATTAGCCAGTGCTGTACAAAACTCCTTCTTGGCGCGACAAAAAAGTAGAAGAAAGTTGCTTTTCAAGAAGGAAAGGCTCAGTGGGCAACGAATAGCTTTAATAGCCGAGGTATAGACCACATGTGCCGCTAGGCTATACCACGTTGTGAATGAGTGGGAGAAGAGGAGGTGGTTTTCGGAATAAGGGGTTTCATGGAGGGCAGGTTGTTAGACCATATCTGAGTGTTAATCTGAGAGGAGAGTTAACCGTGCGTAAATCTCGATTGTTCTATGTTTTTCTTTTGTCCATCGTGCTTCTTGCTGTCATGGTCTCTGGGGCTGCGGCTGAGCCCGTAGTGATCCGCTTTCAGTCACTGCATCTATCTTCTGAACCTATGGCTTCTACTCTCAAACAAATGATTTCGGATTTCGAAAGGGCCAATCCTGATATCCGTGTACTCCCGGAACCAGTGTCGGAGGCAGAACGGCACACGAAATTTGTGACACAGATGGAGGCTGGAACTGGTCCAGACGTTATTTCAATAGGACCCGGTTTTGTCAGAACCTATGCCGAGGAAGGGTATCTAATCAGTCTGGATAGTTTCATTACCGACATCGGTGGCCAGCAATATCTAAAGACCTTCCTCGACAGTGCCGTCCAACAGTCAACATGGGGGGGACATGTCGTAGCTATTCCCCATTGGGGGGGAGCAGAAGGCATCCTTATGTATAACAAGGAGCTTTTCATCGAAGCAGGCCTTGATCCAGACGAACCTCCAACTACATGGGATATGTTTAAATCATATGCAAAAGAACTTTCAGCGGATGGGCAGTGGGGATACGCATTCCGTACTTCTCAGCAGGAGGGAACAACTGAAATCCTGCGGACGTGGCTTTGGAGCAACGGCGCTGATATCCTGAACGATGACGAAACAGAAGCCACCATCAACAGTCCAGAAGCAGTTGAAGTATTTGAATATCTTAAGAGTCTGGGAGAGGCCGGAGTTGTTCCACCGGGTTTCGAGAACATTAGGGGGGACGAAATCGCTTCGCTTTTCGCTCAAGAGAAAATCGCAATGTACTATGATGGTCCATGGGCACCGGGTGTGGCAATCGCACAAAATCCAGACATAGCATCGAAGATCGGTGTGGCACCGCCTGTTGGAAATAAAGCAACGCTCAGTCCCGCAATTTTTGTTGCAAACGGGATCACGAGAGATTCGAAGAATCCGGAGGCGGCTTGGAAGTTTATACAGTATTTGTCAGGTCTAGACGCAAATATAGAGTATGCACGCGTTTCTGGTTTCCAATCAATGCGTAACGACGTCGACCCGACAACTGTCAGTTCAGATCCATTTATGATGTCATTTGCTCAATATCTAAAAGACTATGGGCTGATGATACCCCAGTACCCCCACAAGACTGACATCGATCTCATAGTAGCCACTGCACTTCAAGAAATAATGTTGGACATTAAACCCACAAAACGGGCATTGGACGACGCTGCAGAGAGGATCAATCAGCTTTTGCAGACGGCATACTAGACGACACACAGTGTGCAGGGCGCTCGCAGGGTCGCCCTGCACCCTTTGGAGGTGACGCAGATGATAAAAGGAAGGCGGTTCAAAATAAGTGCCGGATGGTACTTCGTATTACCCACCCTTATCGTACTCATCCTTACCATTGGCTGGCCGTTGGCTGAGGGAATCAGAATGAGTCTTTTCAGGGGGTCGCCGTCCCGTCGGGTGTTTGTCGGATACGACCAGTACATTCGTGTGCTAGGCGATGCTGAATATCGCATAGCGTTGGTTAATACGCTTAAGTTTACAGTCCTTGGGGTGGGAGCACATTTGATTGTTGGCTTGTTGTTGGCTTGGCTGCTTGATAAGACCAAAGTCATACAACCGGTGTTGCGGGTGCTCGCCTCCGTTCCGTGGTTTATGCCAGGGGCGGTTGTTGCCGTCCTTTGGAGGTTGCTACTTAATACTAACTTTGGTATAGTCAATTATTTGTTGATGAATTCAGGCCTGGCTCACACGGAATTGCGGTGGTTAAGTTCCCCGAGTTTGGCCCTTGTTGCCGTTATTATGGTTTACACTTGGAGAAATTACCCGTTCGTGATGGTTTCCTTACTCGCTGCGATGCAAGGGATATCGAGGGACCAGTATGAAGCGGCTTCGATGGACGGGGCTTCAGAATGGCAGCGCTTTTTCCACATTACAATACCTAGCATCAAGCAGACATTGGTTGTGGTCACTGTTCTTGATGTAATTTGGTCGATCAAAGAATTTGACTTGGTGCACGTTTTAACTGGTGGAGGCCCGTTATCTTTCTCCCATGTTCTGGCAACTCTTGTGTATCGGGCATCTTTTCAACAACTCGATTTTGGTTATGGATCTGCGATTGCTGTTACAGTAATGGTTATCAATTTCTGTTTTGCAGCTATCTATATGCGGTTGATCAACGCGCGAAGGATGAATAAATATGAGTAAAGGTCGGATTTTGAAAGGTTTCATCATTCACGTTGTTCTATTTCTTGCCATCCTCACGGTACTGTTTCCGTTCTTCTGGATGGTGACTGGTTCGGTGAAAACCTCTAAGGAAATCTTTTCTATACCTCCAATTTGGCTGCCATGGCCGCCAGATATGGATCCATACAAGAGAGTGTTGCAGAGCCTCAATTTTCTTCTCTATTTCTGGAATACTCTTCGAGTTTCAGTCATTACGACCGGCGTTTCGCTGTTTCTGGGGACATTAGCAGCTTATGGGTTAAGTCGTTTTCGCTTCCGTGGCAAGAATCAAGTGCTGAGTGCAATACTTGCTACCCAGATGTTTCCTCTTGTTCTGCTAATTATTCCATACTATATTCTGCTCAGCAGGGCGCACCTGATGAACACCGATTTGTCCCTTGTGATGGCATACACATCTTTTACACTTCCATTTTGCGTATGGTTTTTAATTGGAATCTTTGAAGCAGTTCCCCGTGAATTAGATGAAGCTGCTCAGATCGACGGTTGTAGCTACATTGGCATCTTGTTTCGAATCGTGATTCCCACTGCACTACCGGGTATTGGAGCAACTGCAGCGTTTGCATTCCTTAATGCGTGGAATCAGTACTTGCTCCCACTTGTTGTAACAACGGATACCAGAAAACATACACTTCCCTTGGCTGTGGCCAGCCTTATGGGTCAGACCCGATTTCAATGGAACGATGTTATGGCAGCCGCGGTTCTTGCCTCGATGCCTCCACTGTTGTTATTCATCGCACTACAGAAGTACTTTATTAGTGGGTTGGCAGAAGGGACTTTGAAGTAATTTGACGCTGCGACATGATTCACAAATAAGTTTCTAAAGAGCGGAGTGAAATTATGAACACGAACGTCGATGTTCTAGTTGTGGGAGGCGGACCAGCGGGAGTAGCGGCGGCTATCGCCGCTGCCAGAGATGGAGTCAAGACTGCCCTCGTTGAAAGATATGGTTTCCTCGGAGGGGCTGCAACGGCTGGGCTCGTGGTTCCAATGGGCACAGCCTTCGTCGGAGATGTCCAGGTTGTGAAAGGTATTTTTCAGGAGATAGTGTCTCGCCTTGTTAGGATGCAAGGCTCCTGGGGCCACCAAAAGACAGTCGGGACTACGCGTGGATGGGGAGGGTATATGACTATGTTTGCCCCTCCAATCCTTCGCATCATCGAAGAAGAGATGGTTCAGGACGTAGGGGTTAGGTTGCTCTACCACTCGATAATACTCGATGTGACGACTTCTGGCAATCGGGTGACAGAGGTCACGGTGGGAGGAAAGGGCGGCACCTATAAATTTAGGCCGAAGGTTGTTATCGACGCAACAGGTGACGGAGACTTGGCATATCTGGCAGGATGCTCTTATCAAAAAGGTAGGCTAAAGGATGGACGAACGCAACCAGTAACCCTAATGGTTAGGTTGGGAGGAGTTTCAACTACTGCCATCAAGGAGTTCATCGTCGACAATCCGAAGGATTTTGCCTGGCATGCATTTTTGATGTTGGACAAGAGCGTATCTAATACCTTTGAAAATGAACCGGTTGTCGGGTCGGGTTTTCGAACCTTGGTCAAGGAGGAGTTCCAAGAAGGAAACCTCTATTTTGGTCGTGAGCGATTCTTGTTCTGTAGCGGTATGTATAAGGGAGAAATGTATCTTAATGCCACACGAGTAAATGACGTTGATGGAACAGATTCCGCCGGACTGACCTTTGGAGAAATGGAGGCACGTAAACAGGCTTTCTCGTTATTCAAGGTTCTGAAAAGAAGAGCTCCTGGATTTGCAGATTCGTTTTTCATCGAGACAGCATCACAAATTGGCGTTCGACAAACTCGACAAATCAAAGGCCATTATCTGTTGACCGAGGAAGACGTGCTCATGGGCAAGAAATTTGAGGACGGGATTGCGTGCGGGTCATTTCCTATTGACATTCATGAGGTGGATAGTGAATGGGGCCGCCAGAAGAAGAAAGAAAGCAGGTGGACAGAACTCTCACGCCCCTACGATATTCCCTATCGATCTTTGGTGGCTAGCGATGTTTGTAATCTTTTGGTAGCAGGCAGATGCGTTTCGGCCACGCATGAGGCGATGGGGTCACTCCGGACGCAACCTACAGTCATGGCAATAGGTGAGGCAGCCGGCGCAGCCGCTGCTATTGCGGTTCAGGAGAATAGCAATCAATTAATTGATTTGGATATTAGACGGTTGCGGACGCGCTTGAAGACACACGGCGTCTACTTGCGTTGAGAGTAGGTCACGATAATTTACCCAACCTATTGTTAGGAGGATTCCTTAATGTCAAAGAAAATACTTGTAGCCGGCGCTGGACCGGCCGGAGTTGTAGCTGCTCTAGCAGCGGCCAGAAACGGAGCTAATGTCACCTTGGTGGAACGTTACGGATTCGCCGGCGGTTCTGCAACTATGCCAATGCCTATTCTCGGATTTATGACATCCGAAGAAGAGAGGTTAGTCGCTGGGATTCCTCAGGAGATTATAGATCGTATTCAGGCACTTGGAGGGTGCCGCGGCCATTTCCCCCACCCGGTCTTAGAGTCATATACCTCGGTAGATAGCGAAATCTTAAAGTGCGTTCTCGATGAGATGCTCAGAGAAGCCGGTGTTAACTGCCTTTTTCACTCACTGGTAACAGGCGTTAAGATTAGAGCCGGTCAAATCTCGAAAGTGTCAATTCAAAGTAAAGAAGGTTGCCATACGCTTCCTTTGGACTTCGCGATTGACGCAACCGGCGATGCGGACTTGGCAGCCGTGGCAGGCGTGCCGTGTGAAGTTGGACGAAACAGTGATGGCCTTACGCAATCAGTGACAATTCAGTTCGTCATGGGTAATGTAGACATAAATGCTAGCCGCGACTATGTTGTAAGCAATCCTGATGACTCAGTGTATCCAGTGAAGAGAGGGAGTAGTGCTCACTTGTTCATGGGATTTCAATCCCTGGTTAGTCGTGCAAGAAATGAAGGTGTTCTGTCATGTTACCCTCGCGATTACGTTATTTTCCATACATTAATGCGTGACGACATGGTTGGTGTGAATACGACCAAAGTCAATGTGACTGGGTTGAATCCCGAAAACTTAACCAAAGCAGAAATTGAGGGACGAAAGCAGACTCTTGAGTTGGTTCAGTTTCTTAGAGAGTACGTTCCAGGATTCGAGGATTCTGTGTTGCTGTATTTTCCTACTCATCTCGGAATCCGAGAAACCAGGAGAATAGTCGGCAGGTATGTCCTAACTATTGAGGATATTCAGAGCGCCGCCAACTTTCCCGATGGAATCGCAAGATGTAGATATCCGGTGGATATTCACGATCCTTCTGAACAAGGTCCCGTATTGCGTAATCTAGACGAGCCATATTCAGTACCTTTTTCAAGCTTACAGCCAAAAAATGTAAAGAACCTTCTGGTGGCTGGGCGGTGTTTGTCAGCTTCTCATGAAGCTCTCGCTTCCGTGCGCGTTATGGCTACATGTATGGCAATGGGGCAGGCAGCTGGAACGGCAGCCGCAATTTGTTTGAAGAGAGGTGTAGCGCAATACAGCATTGATGTCAAAGAGCTCCAGACAGTTCTTAAGGAACAAGGGGCGTTACTATAACACTCTGCGAGGCGCGGTTAGGGGTTCAATTAGGCAAGTAGCATCTATTCAGTGTATGTTAGTTAGCGCTTTGGGTTGACTTACTAAGAAACGCAGTGAATTGGAGGTAGACTTTAAATGTTGGAAGCAGTAATGACGAATCCGAGGGAAATTAAGTTTCGAGAGACTAAGAAACCTATTCCCGGTCCCGGAGAAGTTGTGATAAATGTCTTGAGAATTGGGATTTGCGGATCCGACATTCACGTTTATCACGGATTACATCCATATACGACGTACCCAGTTATTCAGGGACATGAGTTTTCGGGCACGATTAGTGATATTGGACCTTCTTGTGAACAATATGGACTTAGTGTTGGAGACTTGGCCACTGTAATACCATCTCTTACGTGCGGGGAATGCTACCCCTGCAAGCATAGTCGATACAATATATGTGATAATCTCAAAGTAATGGGGTTCCAGACTGATGGAGCAGCAAGAGAGTTCTTCAAAGTACCTGCAGATCATGTCATCACGTTACCGGATGGAACGGACCCAAATTTTGGGGCAATGATTGAACCGGTTGCTGTGGCTGTTCATGCCGTCAAGAGATATGGGAACATAGACGGCAATAAAGTTGTAGTTCTCGGTGCCGGGCCTATTGGGAATCTCGTTGCCCAAGTGTCGAAGGCTTTAGGTGCTTCAGATGTCTTGGTTTCAGAGATTACAGAGAGTAGACGGGCAAAGGCTTTGGAGTGCGGTTTAAGGAATGTGATTGACCCATCAGCTATCACACTTCAAGATGCAATTAGGGAACGATTGAGTTTGGACGGAGCAGATGTGATCTTTGAATGCGTGGGTGCTAATAGGACAATATCCGACGCTGTTGTCTCCGCTCGTAAGGGATCCAAAATTATCGTGGTCGGAGTATTTGGAGAGAAGCCAACCGTGGATCTTGGCTTGGTCCAAGACAGAGAGCTTGAGTTGATCGGTACCCTAATGTATCGCAGGGAAGACTATGAAATGGCTATCTCGTTAGTCGACCAAAAATCTATTGACTTGAGTCCATTGGTTACACATAACTTTCGATTTCGAGATTATCTTGAGGCGTATAAGCTAATTGATAGCAGTACAGATACAATGAAAGTGATGATTAATGTTGAGCAAACTTAATATTCCGAGTGCTTAGCGGTTCTGTGGCTAGAGGGGTGTGATGGCGGGATTCGTGAAGCGAGGTCTTTGTCACAATTCTTGGCAATATAGCATAAAAGAGAGTGACCGTCTCCAAGATTCGACAGCATTATGACGATAAGTTCCGCAGAAATGCGGTATAAGTCATGTTACCCTACTACTTACGCGAAAGACAATAGGGTGGCTCTAGTGCTTATTTTAGAGAAGTAGAGGAAATCGGATAGACGTATAGGTTATCGAACTACCTGTTTGTCTCAATCATCCCTGTGGAGCACCATGTTCATCGTGATATCGAAGGTAGGGTTTGACTAAGCAATATTCGGCTGTTTCACCCAATGTTCACATCTCACCTTCCGCACCCTTGATGCTTAGAAATAGATAGTTTTGGC
>LSQX01165949.1_pt1 | contig 12043 bp, 11 predicted proteins | sample 654561 | NCBI WGS metagenome assembly LSQX01 (sample SAMN04489861, study PRJNA283612) | anaerobic digester metagenome | isolation source: 4 biogas reactors fed with cattle manure at either 37C or 55C with and... | place: Denmark: Kongens Lyngby | collected 2014 | reverse complement strand
TAAGTCACGAATTCCTTTTATGATGGGATTTTCAGAGCCCACTAAAATGAAATCCAGATGTTCTTTGTTTGTTTGTGCAAATTTACAAATTTCATTGATATCTAAATTTGGAATAATTACATGTTTTGTTGCATGTTTAGCGTTAAAGGGATTACACTGCTTATCAGCAACGAATAGTTGTACGTTATATTGCTTGCTTCTTAGAAGTGTATCTGCTATAGCAACTTCTCTTGCACCATAAGAAACCAATAGGACACCTATCTTTTCCATCTAGGATTCACCGTTATTTGTTCTATTGTGTGAAGGGTTACTTAATAGCGGTTACGGATGAACTTCTTTGTTCTCGTAGATTCTGCCTTTTTATGTCTAACTATTCTGAAAAAGATTTTTCATATAAAAGAAAGAAATTATGGCTTATGGTTGCCATTTATCAATTATATATTTTGGTATCTCACTGCTGTCGCGCGGACCAACCAAGACTTTCCAGCCGCTGAGTTCTTCGATTTCGCCGCTGATACGAGAGGCTTTGCCTGGGCTGATTATTTTGCGGTGCTTTACTTTGCTCTCGATACCTGATGCTTTGATTGCGTCTGCGACACGTTCTGCGGTGAGTTTGCGTCCGGCGACGCCACTGTCAATGGCGCTGCCTTCTGTTTCAACGACGATTAGGTATGCGTTAACTTGATTGCTTTCGATGTCTGATGCGACTGTGTAGTATGTTAAGGCAAAGTTTGATGTGAATAGCACTGGACTGTTTTCGTCTGGTGTACCGAATACTTTGAGACCTGTTGCAACTGCGACTGGTTTGCGTGGGTCAGTGTAGATGTTTTGTCTTAGTACTGCTAGGGGTAGTAAGCTCCATCCGTCATTGCCGTGGAGGATGAGTGCGTCTGCATAGCGGACTGTTAGCATTGATGCCATATAGGATTCACGCCATTTTATTAGGTCGTCTGCGGTTTCACCTTTGTTCATCCAAGCAACCATTGGGATGCCGAGTAAGGGCAGACCTGCGAGTTCGTCACCGCCTTTTGTGGCTGCTCGTCGTAGCATTGTGAAGTTGTTGATTGTGTCTTGTAAGCCTCCGTTTGTAAATGTTCCCGGGTCAAGCACGATGTCTTTAACGCCGTAATTCTGCAGTGTCTTTGCTAGGGAAACTAGTGCGTTTAGGTCGTTTGGTGCTGACGCAACGAGCGGTGCATTGTACATGATTGCGAGTTCTGCCATATCTTTCCAGTTAGTAGTTGTTGCTGCATAGAGTAATGGTCGTGATTTGGGTGAAGCCATTAAGCCTGCTTCCATGATTTGTGGATTCATGGTACATAGGATCAGCGGAAGTTTTGTGGTTTCAGCAACTTTTTTGACGCATGACTTGAATTTATCAGCATCATCAGAGGTGCAGCGGACTGCAACCATATCGAGTTGTAGAATATTGCCGATGTATTCGAAACTAAAGTTTTCAGTCTTCTGTACACGTCCAACCACTTCTTTCTCGGGCATCTCGTCAGTTACGTCAATAGCAATTGCTGTTGGATTTTTATATGTGAATTCATGGCGGTACATAACGAGTTTACCACCGATTTTTTTGGCTTTCTCGCCGACGCCAATGGTGACTTCCGCGACTGCGGGTTTTAGCATTTCTTTTAGTATGGAGTATGCTTTTGCATGCTCAGGTTTTAGTAGTGGTTTGCAGCTGTCCAATTCCATTTCGCGGTTAACGATTTTTGTGGCGAATGCCATACAGTTATCGACACCGCATTCTTTACAGTTTATTTTTGGTAAGTTCTTGTAAATGTTGATTGGGCTAAGTTCTTTTAATCCAGCTCTTTTCTTTTCTGCCATATCAGTCATGTCTCCCTAAGCCTTTATTTTGACCCATTCCAAGAATTTGGCTGGGTCTGCTTTCTTGTTTGCTGTTAAGTAGTTAGTGACATCTTTGAGTGTTTTAACTGCTGCGGGGTGCATCATCATGAATAAGTCGACACCTGCAGTAAGCAAGGTGAGGGCTGTGGTGACTTCCCATAGTGGACCTCTGAGTTCGCGTGGTTCCCATTCATCTGACATTTTAAGCCATGCTTCACGGGCTGCCCAAGCGTTGGTTGTACCAGAGCTCATCGGATGAGCTAATTCGAGGTCACCCATTAATCCGCCGATGCGTGCTCGTTCCATGTTGGTGAATGCGTAATCTAAGCCGTAACCTAAAGCTGCGGTTGTTAAGTCCATGACGATGTCTTCGCGTGAAAGGTTGTCGTAGAGGCGTCTGCTTAGTTCGCGTGCAAAATTTAGGTCCATTGGTGTGAAGGCAAGTACTGCGTTTCCTGATTTTTTGATGAATTTACCGCATTTATCGACATCCATGTCGAGTGTAACTGAGCTAATTAAGAAGCGCTCGCCTGGAAATTGTTCGCAGACTTCTTCGAATAGGGCTGTGTCTTTTACTGGATCACCGCATCCGCCGATCACAAGGGGTACATCAACTGCTTGCAATACTTTTTCGATGGTTTTGCATGCTTCTTTGGGTGATGCATCCTTTAGAAGGGGGTCGACACTGATGAGGTGCATTGTTACCATGTCTGCACCGAATTTTTCAACTGCTAGTTTTGCCCATGCTGCAGGGTCACCAATGACATCTTTTACATGCATCTTTACTGCTTTGCTTAAGGGGACTTCCATGTCGAAAACGTCTAAGGTGATTACTGGTTTGTGTGGTGTTTGGTTCTCAAAGGTGTAGAAAGCAGGTGATAGTTCTCCGCCGATGATAAGTGATTTTCCGCGTGTGCCACCTTCGCTTTTGGTTGCGCCTAATTTAACTGTTGAGATTTGATTGGGGTATTTTTCTATTGGTGGTGAAAAGGAAATTGGGAAGAGGCTTGTTGGTTTACCTCCGGGTATAGCACCTGCTGGAAGTTTGAGTTTTGGCAGTACATTTGCCGCCATACCAGGAGTAAAGAGTATTTCTAGCTCCTTAGCTTCAAGTTGGAAGTCTTCTAACTCGATTTGCTTAAATTTTGCTATCGCTGCTAGCAGGTCGTCGCTGAGTTGTAGTCCATCAGCATCTTTCTTTTTTTCATTATTATGGTGAGTCGTTTGATTTCACCACTATGCTTTCTTGTCGTCTTTGACTGTTTGGATGATAACTTTGTTGGCAAATATTTTGGCGTCTTTGAGGATGATTTTGAATCCGCCAGCCATGATTGGTATTGATCCTGCGGTTGCAACTGGCATCATCGTGCCTGCGGCTTCCTCATTGACAGTGATAGCTGCGGTTTCTTCTGCAGGGGGTTCTTCAGTTTCCCATTTTGCTACGACTGGGTGTTTCTTTTCTTGTAAGAATGCTTTTAGTTCATCGACGTTTTTTGCATCTTCTTCTGTTGCGATTTTGTCTATGATGTCTTTTGGAATGAAGTCTTTGACTTTTTCTTTTACGTCTTTAGGTATCCAAACAATACGGTTCCATCCACCATCTGCAGCGAAGAATTTTTCGCTTCGCATGTATTCAATGGAAATACCATGGAAGCCGTCGATTTGTCTGCCACCAGCTGCAGAATCTGCTATGGTACTGAAGGGTAAGCCGTTTACTGCTGCACCTTTAAAGTTTCGATCTACGATTGCTAAACCGTCGACTTCTGGGACGTAGAAAGCTACTGCTTCAAAACATCCGCATGAAGTGTGTGGGTGGTCAAAAGCTGTGTATAGCCATACTTTGGTGACTTCGCCCATGCTATGTTTCTTTGCTGCTTCATTGACGCCGCTGAATTCGCCTTTTTCTTCATTGAGCAGTTCACCTCTGGAGATTGCGAAGATTGGACCTTTGGGATCGATACTTGCGGAGGCTTTTCCGTCAAACCAGCTGATTGCACCACAGTTGCTATATCTTTGCGGGGTAATGACACAGACGTGGCTTGGTGCGAATGATTGACAAAGTGCACAACCATAGAATTCGCTCACTTCAGAGTCTTTTAAGCCTCTGGCTTTTGCATCTCGTGCTTCATATGCTTGGATTGCTTCCGGCGTCATTTGTTCTAGTTTTGCTGGGTCTGTGATGAAAGTAACTTGTAGTTTCTCCACGATTGGCAGTTCGCTTTTGAAGAGTCTATAAACGACTTTGCCGATTGGCTCAAAACTGTTTAAGCCTTTGCCATATGCTTTTTTGCCGATGCGGATCCAGATGTCATAGCGTTGGTTTAGGTGCATGAATCCTTCAATGTAGTTTAGGTAGCCGTGAATGCGTCTTTCAAGAACACCTTCAAGGCCTGCATCGAGTTTTGCTCCTGCTGCTTCGACTAGTATGCCAAAGGGATATGCGCCGCCTTCTTTCATGTCTTTTAGATCGGGTCCGACAATTGTGATTTTTCCATCTTCGATTTCATTCAGGGGTTTTACTTTTGCCAGTTCAAACTTTTGTTTGACTGCTGGTCCGCCGAGTTCGACTTGCATGTCGTTTCTGCGGATACGTTCGCCTTCGTAGATTACGCCTACTTCTACAGGTATATCTTTAAACATAGACATTTTAGTTTCCTCCTTCACTAAATTTTGAAGTTATAACTTTTAGGTTTGAAGCCCACACATCAGAGCCTGCGTTAGGGAAAGACCAACTTGCGTGTGGATGATAGGTGTTGTCAAGAGTCATTGTTTTTAGGTCAGGTGCAAAATGTTTTAGACCGCTAAGTAGCAGTGATTCCATATAGTACGGTAAGCCAACAAACATGACAAGATCTGGGTGACCTTTGCCATCCAGCCCCATCCATGTTGGGTCCACTATGCGGTTACCAATGTCCATTGCAGTCATGAAACCTGCTGGTTGATAGCCTCGTTTAACGAATTCGCCAACTATGTGTGCCGTTGCTAAGACTTGAACTTTGGAAGCGTTTGCAAGGTCAATAATGAAGTCAATTACAGGTTTGCCTTCCAGTTGCCTTGTAATAACATTACTGCCCACAATAAGAAGGGGGCGAGAGGCTTTTTTGATCATAGCTACAACTATCTCGGGTTTTTGGATTGGGTTAGCTTTTTTAGTCGCTGCAATTTCTGCACATTGCCATGGTTCACAGGACATAATTTTCTCCTCCATTTACTCCTTTGCTTTTCGGACCAGTCTAGGAATCATTGTTGGGTCCGGAATTATTGATTCTTTCCAATTGTGTTCTTTGAGAACTGCAGTGATTTCGTCTTTCATTGTAATGGGTATATCGGCTGGTGTTCGGACGAACTGGTGGATGTCTGGTGGCATTACGCCATAATGACGTTTGTGTAAGTCGATGTAGTGAGTTAATTTACCCATGCGGCCTTTCCAAGTATCGTTTGGTCTTAGACAGAGCTTTGCGATTTGGACCATTGCTTCTTGTGGAGTCTCAACGCTTTGGAAGAGGTGTTCTGGTGCTGGACCAACATTTACTGTTTCGCCAGTGCGTGCATCGAGAACTTCCCAGTTTTCTGGTTTATCTGACCTGCCTAAGAGCATGCGACGGTATTTAGTACCATGTGGACCAACGAGGACTGGAACACCAAGACTCCAGAATCCCGCCGCGATTGAAGCGGCTTTCTGTGAGTATGCGCCCCAAGCTAAGCCGACTGCACCGACACGGTTGTGTATATAATCAGCGATTTCCTCATAGTTTCCTCTGAGGTTGCGTTTGGCAAAGATGCTCGCAACTTTGATTGCTGCACCAGCTATATGGGGGTTTGAGACACATGACCCAACGTTCAGTACGCCTCCAGCTTCAAATCCACCGGGGAATTCTTCATAGAGTGTTTTGCCATCTTCGTTCTTGTAGGAACCAGCTGACATTGCTGAGCAACCGGAAGTTACTACGATGTATCTGCGTAAGGCAAATTCACGAGCTATATCATACACGTCTTTACCGCCGTTAGGATAGTTTGCACAACCAACTAGCGCCACGATTCCTGGAATTTCGCCGAGTACGAGTGGACCACCGACACTTCGGATTTCTGTATCTTGAACAGCGCCTCTGCCTGAGCGACAGAAGTTCTTTTCCTCAAGCATCTTTTTCTCGCCGACTTTTAGTATGAAGCTGTGAATTTCTAGTTTAACTGGGCAAGCTTCCTCGCATCTTCCGCATCCAATGCATGCTTCGTATAGATCTGCTAGCTTGGAGTAATCTCCTTCGGCTGCTGCTCTGACTGCTGGTTCAATCGATAGGTCTTGTGGGCAGCTTCTCTGGCATAAGTTGCAGTGGCGGCATTTCTTTGCGAGTTCTTTGATCTGGTCTAGTTCTGGAAGTGAACTCATCTTCTTGCGAACTGGTGCTACTCTTTGAGCCACTCTTACAGCTACTTCACCAACTTTTTCAGGGTCAAGAATTAGGACACCGGGTACTTTGTAGGTGGCTAAATCTTCGACGATTTGATCTACTGGATCATTTGTACGGTCCTTGTAGCCGAGGCAGTTCTTCTCTGAAGCTGCAATAACTGGTGATTTAACACGTTCAGCTTCTATGTTACAGTCAGTTCGGACACATTGCTCATCTAAAACAGTAACGTCTGCAAATCCACCACGTATAAATCTAAGTTCCCAAGAGATTGGACCAACGATTTTTGCGCGCTCATAGTATCTTGTGTTGTCGATTGCAGTACAACATAAACCGACTACTTCCATCTTATCGTCAAGTTTATGTTCTTTCATGTAATCAATAATTCCGACAGAGGGCACAACGTTGTGGCCGATGCACATAATTACTGGCTTCTTTGTGTCAACTGTACCAATACCCATTTGAATCAAGGGTGCTTCGGGGTCTGCTTTCGGGAAGCCTAAGGTTGAAATCTGACAAAGGTCTGCTATCTCCATGCCTATTTGATCCATTCTGCCTGCATGGAATGCTTTGGATTCAAAATCCAAATTATTAGCTTCTTGACCTGTGTGTGCAGCAGAAAGACAGTGGGTAAGTTGTGATTCGGTATAACTTAAAATATCGTCCAAGTCACCAAGGGTATCAGGTTTGACTCCAGTTATAAGTCTGGTAACGGGAGCTTCAACCTTAACATTTAGTCCACCTACGTTAAGCGGAAACTTTCTGCCGTAAACTTCAATTAGGTGGTCGACAACATGGCGAGCGTGAGCGTTGTGGGTTGTAGCGCCAATGCAACAAGCAATAAGCACAATACGTGAGGACTGGTCTGCTATGTTAAGTCCACATGCACCACGTTTTCCTGCTGTTAAGTCACATTTACCATAAGTGCAAAGACAGCAAAGATCGCAGTCGGGCATATAAAAGGGCTTGTATTTGTTTAAAAGTCTAAAATCCCAGTCACGAAGCGTACTGATGTGTGGCATTGGGGTTGGACCCATTGGTTCATCCCAATTATCTGTGATGACCTTACCAACGGACAACTCGAGGTTTTTGATAAGACCGGCGTTGGTCTTCATTTCGCCTATTTTTACACGGACGTTTTTACTAGTCAAATCTGATAACCTCTGTAAAGGTTTACTTGTTAACGGCATTACAATCTTTTTAAACCTTTCCAGAATCTTTATTCAAAAATCAGGTTGCTGAATACAAAAATCATTAAAATTAAAAAAAGTTTTAAAAAATTAGCGCTTATAAGTAGCCCAAGTTTTTTAAGATGTTTTGCACTGAAATGTATGCTTTATTGGTGTTTGGCAACTCTAGAAGTGATTCGCCATCGAGGACATACTGGTCTAATTGCTCGTCAGCTTCGATTTTGCCTAAATATTTAAAGTTTAATTCTTCTTCTGCTTTCTTCCCTAATTCTGAAGGAAAACGATAACCGCCAACTAGGTAAAAGTTTTCGAATTGCATATCAACTTCTTTTGCGATTTTATGAGCACGCCTGACATGATCTTGGGATTTCTTTGAATGATCTAGGATATCAAAGATGTCGTTTACATTGGAGGTTATTCTTCTATTGAGGTTCTCTAGACCGGCGGGTGAATCTACGATTACATATTTGTATGTTTTAGTGAGTGATTCCAACGCTCCTTTCAGTGCAGTATTGGGCATACAGTAACAGCCCTCAACCCATTTGGTACCTACAGCTATAAAATCAAAATTGGGGCTTTCATATAGACCTTTTTCCCAGATGCGAGCTTCTATACGTTGAGATGGTGGTATACCGACAGTAGTTCCGCCGCTTTCAATAAAAGTGCTAACGATTAGATCAGCAATGGTTGATTTGCCTGCTTCTTTTAGGTCAATACCAAGCATCTCACCTAAATTCTGGTCTGGATCGGCATCAACAAGTAAAATTGGAGATTGTTTTGATTCAATGAAGGCTTTTGCCATAAGAGCGGTAAAACTAGATTTTCCTGTACCACCACGACCTACTGTTACTAAAGTTTTCATACAATAAACCTCAATTTGAATTGTTTATTTGAATAAACTAAATTTATCTATATATTTTCATTGGTCTTTGAGCAGTATTTTTCCGATTTGTTTAGCATCGTCTGTTATGGCTTGTAGTTGTTCTGCAGTGGGTTTACCCCTAATATCTCCTAACCTACCTTGCGTACTGTTTTCGAGTGACCCATGAAATTCGCTTAAGACATACCATTCGTCTATAACGTTGAATCCTAAGTGTTCAAAATATTGCCGGATGTCTTTACCAACAGGTGTTGCTTCGTCGATTCCAGTGTGCGGTCCAGAGTAGGTTACAAATATCAAAGCGTGTTTACCAGATATTTTTGGGGTAGAAAGCTTAATTTTCCCTTTTTGTCGATATTCAATAAATTTTAGTTTAAGGAAATTTGACATGGGTTCGGGTGGATGCCAAGAGTACGATGGGCAACCTATACAAACTAAGTCAAAGTCAAAGTAATCTAGGGCTTTAGCGTCTTCAGGTTTTTTTATGGTAACTTTCATCTTTGATTGTTGTAAACCTTGTTCTATTGCTTTAGCTACTTTTTCAGTGTTTCCTGTCTTTGACCAAAAAATTATCAAAGCACTCTTCATTACTTCTCAGATAATTAAAACCAATTGTACAGTTTTAAGGCTTACTAGGGTATCGGAGTGTAATCAAATGCGTAAAGGAGCTACTTGAGGATTGGACAGCATCCAAAAGCTATACCAACCTCACCAGAACCTTTTCAACTCTTAGTGCTCAAGATTGTTGCTTGATATATGGAGACAGTCAATTTTTAATGGGTATAGCTTTCCAGCCCTAAAATTTGTTATTACTTCGTTAACTGTGTTTCCTTTAGCCTTAAACACCTTTATACCCGCCTCTTGAAAACTATAGAGCCCCCCTATACCTAATTCACAGGTAATGATAACTGAGGGTTGTAACGAGAGAAGGTTTTCGAATGGATTACCTATACTGCCAACCTGTTCTGCAGTGTTTCTTTTGATTTCTAAATTGGTTATTTGACCGCGCCCACTCATTTCGATTATGGCAAAGTAGGATGCACGACCGAAGTGCGGAGCTATTTTTGATTCCATACCTGTGTTATCGTCTATTGGGATTACGATTCGTTGCGCCATAACGCCCACCAAAGTTTACTTGTTTAATAATTAAACAGTATTAATAGATTATGTTTAGAAAACAAACACATTAATATAAAAAAATTGAAAAAATTGTTTGCCAAATCGATCTAAAAAAATAAAAATGGAAAGATAAAAATAAAATATGTATTTAACGGTTCAACCTACTTATCATTTAAATAACTCTCCAGGCTAAACAATAAAGGTGACACTTTTGTTAAATGAAGAAAACCAATTTCCCGTCTTAGGGAACCAAGCCCCAGAGTTTGAAGCACAAACAACCCATGGTACACTACACCTCTCAGATTACAAAGGCACATGGCTAATCCTATTCTCTCATCCAGCCGATTTCACACCAGTCTGTACCACAGAATTCATAGCATTCGCCGAAATCTATGAAGAACTTAAAAAAAGAAATGTTGAACTACTAGGATTAAGCGTTGATAGCGTATCCTCGCATATTGCATGGATGCGAAATTGCGAAGAAAAGATGGGTGTAAAAATCCCTTTCCCAATAATAGCTGACTTAAACAAAGAAGTGGCAAAAAAATACGGCATGATACACCCAGAACAAAGCAAAACCGAAACCGTACGCTGTGTATTCATCATCGATCCAGAAAGCAAAATTCGGGCAATGCTGTATTATCCATTAACAACAGGCAGAAATATGAATGAAATAATTAGGTTAGTGGATGCCCTGCAAACGAGCGATAAGCATAACGTAGCTACGCCAGCAAACTGGAAACCCGGCGATCCTGTAGTCGTTCCAGCACCTAAAACCTCAGAAGAAGCTGAAGAACGTCTCAAAGAAGGGTACGACTGCAAAGATTGGTACTTGTGTAAAAAGAAACTACCTGAGAGCTGATAGTATGCCTTGTATTTCAGCGGATGGGAAACCTACCACAAGTGGGATGGCTACCCTCAAGTCACTCAAAGATGGACCGCTGACTCCTGAAGAAATCGCTGGCAAAACTGGACAGCCTTTATTTAAGGTACGCAGTGGATTGCGTGAATTAAAGAATGCAGGATTCGTTGAAGAAGCAACGGATAAATTTGTGCTCTCGAAAAATGGGAGCAACTTAATTCAATAGCAATTCATTGAACCTTATCTTTTTTCTATGAAAAAACCTTTTTCATGGCACTTCAACGGACGCTTGCGTCATAAGCTTTCTTTTTTTGTTACCGATAAATTGTTTGTGGTTATGGGGGATTGTAATGTCTGTATGGCGGTTGGGTGCCATCCCGATAATGTCGAAAACGGTTGTTTATGAACGTAACGCTGTTTAGAAAAAAGGCTCGATTGAAAGCATCCAAAACGATTGTTCAGTATGGATACAAGTTGTGCGAATTTCAATAATGAAGTTTTTGACAATACAAAGTTACTAGTTTTCCAGAGTTGGCTTCTCCAGGATTTAGCAACGCATGAAACATAAAACCTTGTTGAATCTTAGATGTAGGCATTCCCAGATACTATGTCTTTGAAAGTAAATGCACTTACTGGGCAAGCCACAGCGCAGACACCACAGGCATCACAGCTTATGCCATCAATTATTAAGTCCTTTGTAATAGCGTTGAACTCATAGTTTTTGTATATTCCACATTTATTACATTTTGATTCATCAATTGCCGATAGTTTGGATCCATGAAACATCGGAGTTTTAATTATCTCGGGGTGTAGAAGTCGTGTAGAAGTAATATACAAATCAGGGGCATCCACAGCACAGTCAACATAATAACTTTCTTTGCTAGAACTGTTAAGCTTGTTGTTATACTTGCTTTGCTGGTTCCACCTTTACCACTAGCAACTGCGATAATCAATTAAATGACCCCTTTAATGAAAAAAGGTTGTTATTTTTGTGTTGCACGAACTTTTTGTTTCCGGTAGGAGAGGCTCTCTTAAGCATTTAAGGCTAATTCAACGCAACCATGCATGTTTTACGATAGCCCATCAAGCGCTCCATACAATCCATTTTCATTATCGGATACTTGTTCCACCATTTATTATACATCCATCGGAACATTTAATGGTGGTGTGCATCTGCGCAACCTTCTGTTAGTTCTTGAAGCTTGCCTTGTTTGTATGCTTCAATGACTTCATTAACTGTATTGGCATTAGCTTGTAATACTTTAATTCCTGCATTCTTGAAAGCCATTATGCCTCTTGGACCCATACCGTGAACTATCAAAGCGCTCGGTTGCAATTTAGAGATGTGATCGTGTGGAGAACCAGTTCCACCTCTATGTTCACTAATGTTATCAATTGTTTTTACACTGGTGATGCCCAATTTAGCATCAAGATCTACAATCAAGAAATAGGGTGCTCTTCCAAAATGTTGTGCTACAGGTGCATTTAAGCCATTTTGAGTTTCTGTTGCAATAACTAATCTATCCATCATTCCTTCACCTCCAGGTATCTCCAATATATCGTGGAGTAAACATGACTGTTGTTTGATTTACTATTAGTGAATGCCATTAATAGTTACCGCCTGTACTAGAATGGCCGTTGACTGTTGGTACATCAGTTTTTTTGTATTCATCATTCTTAAATTTTTCAACCACTGCTCTGACTGTTCCGGAAACACTAGTAATGA
>LSQX01153094.1_pt1 | contig 12043 bp, 9 predicted proteins | sample 654561 | NCBI WGS metagenome assembly LSQX01 (sample SAMN04489861, study PRJNA283612) | anaerobic digester metagenome | isolation source: 4 biogas reactors fed with cattle manure at either 37C or 55C with and... | place: Denmark: Kongens Lyngby | collected 2014 | reverse complement strand
ATTTTTGCGGAGGTTGAGGAGGAATTTGCTCCAGGATTGTAGAACTATAAAGCGCGCAACAGGGGAATTACACCCTTTGCGCAAAATGCGCAACTCTAAGGGGGCAGTTATGATCCAAACTTGCGCAGAGCTGCTGCGAGCTTATGAAGCAAGTCGTAAGATCTTCCGGGCGGAGAAGCTCAAATTTATGGGAGTCACCGGGAAGGATGTGTACAACATCGCGGCACCCATCATGGACCAAGGTGAATGGTTCATCCCGGCTCGTGTGGAGCCGCGCGATACAGAGTATTCGCAGGTGATGTTTTTCCGGCAGCGAGGCAGCGCATGGGTCCTTGCTGCAGACGTTCCGCCTCTTAATTTGCAGGACCCGTTTTGGACGCGGATTGGGGGCGAGATTGTCTTGGGAGGAGTGGAGGTTTTTCCCCATCCCACAAGACCTGATGCCCTCGGCTGGCGGACGAAGTTCTTCCGGGGTAGGACCTTGACCGAGCTGGAACACTTTGCAACGGGTCCCGATGGCATGAAAGACATCCGCCTAGCAGAGCTGCCCGATGGTTCCATTGCAGTGTTTACTCGGCCCCAGGGAGAAGTGGGCGGCAGGGGCACCATTGGCTATACCCAGATTGCCAATTTGGAAGACCTCACAACTCAAGCTGTTGAGCAGGCTTCACGTCTGGAACAGTTTATCCCAGAAGAGTGGGGCGGCGCGAACGAGGTGCATGTGCTGTCTGACGGTACCTTAGGAGTTTTAGGCCACATTGCCCGGTTTGATGAAGCAGGCAACCGCCAGTACTATGCCATGGCCTTTACCTTTGATCCAAAGTCCGGGCAGGCAGGTCCCATGCAGATTATTGCCACTCGGCAAGACTTTCCGCCGGGGGAAAGCAAGCGGCCTGACCTTAACGATGTGGTTTTCGCGGGAGGTCTGGTGCGGCAGCCTGATGGCACCGCTTGGCTGTATGCGGGACTGAGTGATGCAGAAGCCGGGCGCGTGCTCATACCCGATCCTTTCGGCCCAAGGGGCCAGATAAGCTCCAAGGAGACGTGATCATGGCGATTACTCTGAAAGACATTGCCGACGAACTCGGAGTTTCGGTAACAACTGTATCACGTGCTCTTAACGGCAGGGGAAGAATCAGTGAGGCTACCCGCAGGCAGGTAATGGAAAAGGCCGCGGAGCTGGGGTACGATGTGCCGCCTCCGCCTCAGGGGGAAACGAGCCGCAAGCGGATCTGCATCGTGATTAACTCCCGCTTGCATCCTCTGCCTGCGGACGCATTTTACGGTACCGTCATGGTGGGAGTGGAAAATGAGTGTCAGAAGCACGGTTCTAACGTGTTTTTCCAGACCATTTCCCATGCAGATGATGACAGTCTCTGGGATCTCCACGGTCGAGAACAGCTGGACGGCATGATCCTGGTGGGCGCAGATATTTACCCCAGCATTGTGCGGGAGGCCAAAAGGCGAAACATTCCAGTGGTGCTGGTGGACAACTGGCTGCCGGACCTGAACGTGGACTGTGTGGTAACAGATAACCGGGGCGGCATCATTCAACTGGTGAACTACCTTGTAAGCCAGGGACATGAGCGCATTGGGTTCATCGGCGGACCCCTTTCCCACCGCTCCCTGCAGGAGCGCTACGAAGGGTACCAATCGGCCCTGGTGGCGCACGGTATTCAGCCCAACAGTGACTGGTGCTGGCTGCATACAGCTCCCGGCCCCCAGGTAAGCAAAGGCCGGGAAGGGATCGAAGCCTTAATTGCCCGGGGCCTGCCGGTAACGGCGGTCATTACAGATAACGACAACACCGCCTTGGGCGTGCTCCAGGGCTGCAGTGCAGCAGGCATTCGGGTGCCGGAGGAATTGTCCTTGGTAGGGTTTGACAACGTAGAACTGAGCGAACACGTGAACCCGCCTCTAACTACCATTCATATTCACAAGCACCACATGGGGAAAATTGCTGCCCGGCGCCTGCACGAACTCATGCGGGGCGAAGATGTGCATGTGCCGCTGCGCATTCGCCTCGGGACTGAACTGGTCATCCGTGCATCGGTGCAGCCGCCGCAGAAATAACAGGAGGAGAATACATGTTCAAACTGCGTCGCTTATCGAGTGAACCAATTCTAGAACCCATTGCAGAACACCCATTTGAGCGGGCGGCAGTGTTTAACTGCGCTGTTGTGATGCATGGGAGAAAGATCCACATGATTTACCGGGCCGCGGACCGGGATTTCGCAGCCCTTTCACAGCCAGAACCCCGGGAAGAGCTGAAGTTTGTCTCAAGCTTCGGATATGCCGTCAGCGAGGACGGCATCAATTTCCACCGAGATTCACAGCCGGTGTTTGTGGGGGAAGGGGAGCAGGAAGCGTGGGGGGTGGAAGACCCCCGCATCAGTAAAATTGGCGATACCTTCTACATGGTTTACACCGCCTTCGGAGGAAAGGCCTGGGATAACCACCGCATTTCCCTGGCATCTTCCAAGGACTTACGCACCTGGGAGCGCCACGGCGTGCTCCTCCAGGAACCAAACAAAGACGGCGGTCTTTTGGAAGACAAAATCAACGGCAAGTACATGCTGTTTCACCGCCGCATGCCCCACATCTGGGCAGCCTTTTCCCATGATCTACGCACCTGGGAGGACCACCAAATCGTCATGGAAACCATTCCTGGCGGTTGGGAAGAGTTTAAGATCGGCATTGCCGGCCAACCCATTCGCACACGCCAGGGTTATCTGCTCATCTACCACGCGGTGGACCGCCATAAAGTGTACCGTTTGGGAGCAGCGCTCCTGGATGGAGAAAATCCCACGCAGGTGGTGCGGCGGCTGCCGGAGCCCATTTTGGAACCGGAACTTCCCTGGGAAAAGGAAGGGCATGTTCCCAATGTGGTGTTCAGCTGTGGGCAAGTGGTGAAAGACGGTTTCCTGTACGTATACTACGGTGGAGCTGACCGGGTGATTGGCGTGGCGGGCATTGAAATGGATAAAATTGTCTTTTGATGTCTGCCGGAGATGGAGGAATGAGCGAAAGGGGGTGAGACGGGCAAGCACAGCTTTTTGACACTGCTGGATATTTGCGTTAGGGAGAATCAAATGGAGGTGCTACCATGCTCGCGAAAAAATGGTCGTTAACACTTACCTTGGTTTGCGTATTGGTGTTGGCGGTAAGTGTGGCAGCAGGAGCGAAATCCGCAATCTTCTGGACTGCGCCTAACCCGTCTCAAGAAGTTTTCTGGCATGAAATGGCCGAGCGGTTTATGGAGGAGAATCCAGAGTACCAAATTCAGGTGCTCCCCATGGCTGAGGCGCCCAGTTCTGAGGCAACGATTCTGACCGCCATTGCAGGCGGAACTGCCCCGGCAGCTTCGGAGAACATCTTCATCGGTTTTGGTGCTGAGCTTTGGGAGAGCGATGCTCTCGTTCCACTGGATACCCTCCCAGGCTGGGACGAGCTCATTGCCGCTCGCAATATGGAAGAGGCCATTAAAAGCTGGGCTTTCCCCGATGGACATTACTACATTCTCCCGATTTACAGCAACCCCATTCTCTACGGCTGGCGCATTGATATTTTGGAAGAGCTGGGCGTAGACAGCATTCCGGAAACATATGAGGAAATTATGGAAGTTGCCAAACTTGCCCAGGAAGAAGACCTCTTCCTCATGGTCCGTCCCGCCTTGGTAAAGCCCAACTGGTGGGAGCGCTGGTTTGACTTCTTCACATTGTACTACGCCATCAGCGGTGATGTCCCCTTCATCACCGGTAATGAGATTACCGCCGACGAAGAAGCTGTGCTGGAAGTCTTCCAGTTCTACTATGACCTGGCCAAGGAAAAGTACATCCTGACCCAGGAAATTCCCGATGCTTTCCCAACGGGCATGGCTATCTGGTCGGAGCTTGGCCCGTGGGTGTTCCCCGGCTGGCGGGAGCAGTATCCGGAAATGGTTCATGGCGAAACCTTTAAGCTGACCATGCCGCCCATTCCTGAGAACCGCAAAGGCGAGGCCACCGGCAACACCTTCGCCGATGCCAAGGGTTTAGTCCTCTATGCCCAGGCTTCCAAGGAAGCTCAGGAAGCGGTGTGGGAGTTTATCCGCTGGGTCTTCTCCAAACCTGAGCACGACCTCTTGTGGATGGAGACCACTTCTTTGCCGCCGGTGCGGGATGACCTAGCAGAAAACCCCGTTTTCGCAGACTACTTGGCGCAGGCACCAGCACTGGTACCTTATGCTGAAAGCTTGGCCTCTGCGGTACCGCCCTTCACACACAGCCAGTTTGCCGATATCCAAACTGCGCTGGGTGAGGAAGGCTTGATTCCTGTGGTGCGGCTGCAGAAGACGCCTGAACAGGCGTGGGAGGATGCGAAAGCGGCCATTAACCAGATCCTCAACCGGTAGGAGTGACGGGGATGCTGCGCAGGATAAAAGGCGAGGCCCTTACGGGATGGCTGTTTGTCATCCCGTACCTCGCCTATACCATTGTGTTTTTTGTTTTGCCGTTTGTGTGGGGACTCTTGTTAATCTTCTCTGAATGGAACCTCATTTCCCCGGTGCGAGAATTTGTGGGCTTGGGAAATCTCATTGAAGCCCTCCAGAGCCGCAGGGTACACGCGGCGGCCGTTACGCCCTTTAAGATTATGGCCATCTTCCTGCCGGCGGTGCTCATTATGTCGCTGGGCATTGCCGTCTTGATTAACAGCTTCAAGAAGCGGCAGGGTCTTTTGGCCGTTGCCTTCTTCTTGCCCTATTTGGCCTCGGGTGTATCCATGTCTCTGGTGGTGAAGGGCGTGGTATCTTATACCAGCCCGGTGAACAAAGTGATTTCGAATATCATTGGTTATGTGCCTGACTGGCTGGGTACGCCATCCCTGGCCATTTTAGTCATTGCTCTCATGATTGCCTGGCGTTTTTCCGGCTATTATGCGCTCATCTTTCTGTCGGGCCTTCAGAGCATTCCTAGTGAGCTGTATGAAGCGGCCCAAATCGACGGTGCGGGCCGCATCAAGAGTTTCTTTAAGATTACACTGCCGCAGCTGTATCCCGCGCTTTATTCCGTTATGATCCTGGCCGTAGGGCTCATGTTCGGCGTCTTTACGGAACCGTACATGCTAACCGGCGGAGGCCCTAACCTTGCCACGCATACCTGGTACTTGGAAATCTACTACCAGGCGTTCAGCACCCTCCGGGCAGGGTATGCTTCCAGCATCGCATTGTACAATGCCGTGGCGGTGTTTATCGTTGTTGGTATTGTCCGCCGGATCATGCAGGCCTGGGGCCGCGCGCACGGATGGGAGGATTGACCATGGGACAAGGAAAGCTAACATGGCGGCGCTTTGTGCGCGTCATGGATAAATACGGCGTTATGGTGCTCAGGTGGGTGCTTGCTGCGGTGGGCGTCCTCTTGGCCACGGCACCTTACCTGTATATGATCCTGCAATCCCTAGCCCCGTGGCGAGAGGTAAATCGCAGGCTCCTGCCCACAAGCCTTACCACGCGTTCCTATGAGTGGCTGTTGCAGGGCTCAGCCACTGCTGTAGCCAGGCCTTGGCTGCGGGGCTTTGGCAACAGTATCCTGGTTACCAGCCTATCCACCTTGTGCATGCTCTTGGTAGCCTTGCTTTCCGGATATGCTCTGGCCCGGCTGAGGTTCCGGGGTAGGGAAGGCATCTATAAGTTCATTCTCTTTCAGATGTTTTATCCCGCCATTATTTTGCTGGTGCCGCAGTTCTTGATCGTGCGCTTTCTGGGTCTGTACAACACTTATGCGGGAATGATCATTCCTCGGGCAGTGAACATCTGGGCCATCTTTATGTACGTGTCGTTCTTTAAGTCCATCGAACCTGCCATGCTGGAAGCGGCCCGCATTGACGGGGCATCGGAGATGCAGGTGCTCTTTCGCATTGTGCTGCCGCTGTCCAGATCCATCACCGCGGTAATCGGCTTGTTCCTCTTCATGGAGCGCTGGGTGGAGCTTATGTGGGACCTGATTGTGGTGCAGGAATATCCCATGATGACCCTAAACGTCATGATTGCCACCATGAGCGGGCCCTATGCTTCCTATCCAGGGCCGCTGTATGCCGCAAGCGTCATCTTGACGGTGCCGATTATCATCATTTTCCTCATCTTCAGCAGGCACTTTACGCAAGGGTTTAAGTTTATCTTGAAATAGATAAAAGCCGCTCTGGGAGCGGCTTTCTTGATGGTGTGAGCCCCAGCAAACAGGCTGGGGCTCTTTCTAGGGTTAGTAGAGGGCAACCTCCTCGATGGTGTAGTAGGTGCGGAGCTCAAACTGCTCAGACCAGGGCTGGATGTCAACGGAAGGCTGGTCCGAGAAGTACTGCTTAGCACCGAGGGTGTTCATCAATACCCGCAGGTTGTTGATGGCCGACTTCTGCAGGTCACCGAGGCAGATATTGATGTCCTTTTCATAGGGATGATACTTGTAAACTAGTGTTTTTCCTCCATCTTCGATGGCAGCGTATTCGGTGGTGACATATACAGGGTCGGTTACCTCGACGGCAGTGAGGGCATCTTCTTTGCTGCCCCGGAACCAGGTGAATCGGCCGCCCATGAGGATGTTTTCACCATTGACAAGGATTTCTCTGAAACCGCCCTCAACTTCATTGCCGAGGGTGGCCTCATAGCCCTCACCCAGCGGCACCCGAATCTCGATTGCTTCTGGATCGCTGAGGGGTGCCAGGGTGTTGTTCATAAAGTCAAAGGCCTTGGTGATGCCGACGGGGCCGATGGACAGGTACTGGGCCACTTCGCCCCGTTCGTTGAATACGGGTGGAAGCTGCTCAACGAAACGCATAATGTTGCGCACTCGAGCTGGGCCGCCAGGTGTGATAAAGTCGTTTCCAGCATGCATGGATTTGGCCGGAGTGGACCGCCCGCCGCCCCAGTCGGTCATGATGTTGCCCTGGAAGCCCCACTCGTCCCGGACAATGTTGGTAAGCAGACTATAATCGTCCGCGGTGGGGATGTTGTTCAGCAGGTTGTAAGACGTCATAATGCTCATGGGCTGGGACGCCTTTACCGCGATCTCAAAGCCTTTGAGGTAGATTTCCCGCGCGGTGCGCTCGGACATTACCGAGTTACCGCCGCCTCTGCGGGTTTCCTGGTTATTGGCCGCGAAGTGTTTGACGCAGGCGCCGATGCCAGGAGTCGACTGCAGCCCTCTGACGATGGCAGCAGTGGTGAAGCCCGCAACGATTGGATCCTCGGAGTAGTATTCAAAGTTGCGCCCGCACAAGGGGTCTCTGTGGATGTTAAGGCTTGGAGCCAGCAGCACGGAAATGCCCATCTCTTCCATTTCCTTGCCCAGGGCAACGCCGAACTCATGTAACAGATCCAAGTTCCAGGTGGCCGCCCGCACAATGGATACCGGCCATGCAGTGGAGTAGTTGTAGACTCTGACGGACTCACCGTGGGTGGAGCTGCCCGTTTCAAGATCTAATGCATCAAACTCCTGCCGTACCCGCAAGCCACCGGGGCCGTCGTTTACGATGTAGAATGGGATGCCGTATTTCTCTTCCAGCTCGCGCGTGGTCTCCGCTGCGCAGCCAGGGATGGAATGATAATTATCCATCAAGATGGGCGCATTTTCATCCCACACACCCCAGCCAGAACCGCAGTTGAGGGTGGCGAGCTCGTAGATAGACATTTGAGCAACCAGCTCTTCTAATGTTTTTCTGCCTTCGTAAACATCGATCAGCTTGATGTCTTCCTTGGGTACAACTACGACTTTTTCTTCGTAGGTCTTGAAGGCGCCTTCAAAGCCTAAGGCATCTTCCCGTGGGGCAAAGGAATACTCTTGATAACCCCGGGTTTCGGGCACATAATTGGGATCAGTTGTATAGGTGATTACCGTCTCTTCCAGGTTAGCGTAAGTGTGTACTCTCGTTTCAAACTTGGCTGCGCTTAAGTTAATCACCTTGGCCCGAGCGATCTCTTCGGCTTCACCTTCATAGGTATATGGGGTCCAGCCCAGTTCGCGCTTGGACCAGACAGGCTCCCGCTCTTCCAAGATGTTCCAATCGGTGTGCAGCAGGTTCTTGAGTTTTTCCGTGATTACCTTGTCGTCCAGGCGGAGTACCGCGGCGACGTGCGTGTTCCTGGAGGAGTTGCCTACCCGCAGGATGTAATCGCCGGGATCGAGGGCATAGCCTTCATCGTTTTCGTTGTAGTATGCCATATCAGCGGTGTTAAATGTAAGCCGCAGGATTTGGCTTTCCCCTGGTTCCAGGAGCCTGGTCTTGGCGTAGGCGGCCAGCTCTTGGTAGGGTTTCTCGGTCTTGTATGCCCGGTCTACAATCTCGCCATCGGGCGCAGAGTAGTAAACCTGGACTACTTCTTTACCTGCATAATCTCCGATGTTTGTCACCTTAACATCGATGGATACTGTCTTTTCATCGGCGGTAACGTTCAGCGTTTCGATGTCAAACTCCGTGTAGGAAAGGCCGTATCCGAACGGATACGCAGGGGTGATACCCTTGGTGTCAAAGTAGCGGTAACCAACGTAAATGCCTTCCACATACCGCTCATCATTGCCAGGTCCGTCGTGGTTGGCAAAGGTGGCGGCTGCAGGATAGTCCTCGTAATTTACTGCCCAGGTGCTGATGGTCTTACCAGAGAAGTTCCGCTCACCGGTGAGCAGTTTCACTAAGGCAGAACCGCCGTGCTGCCCTGCTTGGCCCATAAAGACCAGGGCATCAAGGCCGGGGATTTCTTTGAAGAATTTGGTGTCAATGGGACCGCCTGCGTTAATTACTACGACCACGTTCTCGAAGTGCTCGGCAACGAGCCGCAGGTTTTCATATTCCTTGGGGAGCAGGTAGTAGTCGCCCACCTCGATCTCTACAGGATCCTGGTCGTAGCCGTTAATGCGGGCCCGAATGACTTTAGGCTCCAGGCTCCGATCTGAACCTTCACCGGCATTACGGGCAATGACAAATACAGCCGTGTCAGTGCCAACTGCCGCTTGCTTGACCATGTCCTCGGTCAGTTCGTCTTCTGGGTAGAAGAAAGCGTCCATTCCGCCCATGGTGGGGCCGAACTGTTTGTCAAACCGCTGCCCAAGGTCTTCCAAGTATTCGGCATTGGTGACGGTAAAGCCGGCCTTCTTAAAGGCATCATAAATGAACACGCTGTAGCGGGGATCGTTATTCTGCCGTGGATCGCCGCCGCCGCTCAAGCCGCCGTTCCAGGGATCACCGGAACCGCTGCCGCCCCGATAGGTGCGTACTGCACCCACGCCGAATAGGGCAACGCTCTTTTCCTTGAGAGGCAGGGCGCCGTTGTTTTCCAGCAAAATGATGCCTTCAAGGGCAAGTTCCTCAGCAAGTCTCGCGTTGTTTACCAGGGTTTCGCTCCATTCAGGAGTACGCCGTGCTGCAAACACATCAACGGACAGGGACAGGAACAACATGAGTATCAAGGCACTAGCAACAAAGCGTTGTGCTCGCCTCATTCTACCACCTCCAAGATTGAATTAATAGTTGTTCCCGGCGTAGTGTGAAGAGCGTATCGCCTCCCTTCGCAAGAGTGAACATATTCACTTACATTTTCCTCGGAGATGAATGTTATAGAAATGGAATATTTTTTTTTATCATTGAATTTATTGATAGACACTGCAATCTCCAGGTGAAGGAAAAGCTTAGCGAAAAGGCACCAACTCCACATTTCCTGGTCTAGCTGCAGGCATAATAAAACGCCCCGGCGGGCAAAGGCCAACCGCGGCGCGGTATTCACCATCATCTAAGGTTTGGGTTGTGTTTCAGCGGAGGAGCTTACCGAAAAAGCGTTCCAGCCAAGTGCTGTTTTCCTTCTGATAAAGCTCAAGCTGGTCAAATAGGTATGGGACAAAGTCCTGAAAAGTAGGATATACATCCCGATTCGCTTGATAAACCTCGAGCTTTTCCACTACAAAGCGTGTCAGGTAAAAGCCCCGTTCCTCGTTGCTGACTGCGATTTTTTCTGCAGTGTCTGGGCCGTAAAGTTCCCGTGCGGCAATAACTTCCACCCCCCGCAGCACCTGTTCGTTGAGGAAGATGCCAACGGAAGGGTAAGCTTGCCCCCGCATAGCGTCCCGTACCGGCCAAAACAGAGGATTCAGGCGTTGAACTCGTTCAGGATATGCCTCTAAGCTGGGGTTTACAAATGAATGGCCCAACTCATGGATGGTGAGCATTTCCAAGTCTGTGCTGGTGGGAAATTCGGGCTCAGTTTCGCTAAAGCCGTTCTCCCGGATGATCTGAAAGACAATGGTGTTCCCCATGTCATCCACGGCATGGGCACCGTATCCGCCACCAGGAAACATGCTGGGAGCCATGATCAGATGGAAGTCGTGGGCGGACCAGCCGAAAAACTCCTGCAGCCAGTCTATGAGAAGGTTTTCTCGAAATCCTTCCCGGGAGGGGGCAAGGCATTTATCCAAATAAGGTTCCCACTGGGCAAAAAACTCCAAGAAGTTGGACACTCGCGCTAAATCAGCTAAGGCTAGGCGGAATTCTTCCAGCTTTTGGCGGCTGCCCGCCCTGCCCACCAGGTAGTCGCTGTATTCGTAGGTCAGGTCAAGATCGGGCAGCGGCCCTAAGTGGCAGATGAAGGCGGGGGGCGCATCATAGGTAAAGCCCCTTTTGGTTAACTCCTCTGCGATGGCAATCGCCTTGTGGTCCTTGAAGTCCGCGAAAAACGCCTGTAAGGCGCGGAAATATTCGTTTCCCTTTCCTCTGGGGCCCATGGTTTTCATCCACGAGGTTTGGGATAAAACTCCCGCTAGAAGCTCCATTTCTGGTGAGACTTTGAGACCGGCCAGTGCGGCACCTTGCAGGTTCAATAGGGCAAGCATAATCAAGATCAGAATTCGCCTATACTTCACGGAAACGCCTCCTTTGGTCTTAACACTCTGGAGTGTTCAACGAAAGTGTGGAAACTCCTTTGCAGCTGCAGCACATTAAGTCCCAGTTGGACGAATATAACGTCATTGATTGGGATATATGTGGGGATCCTTTAAAGAGACAGCATTATTCTCTAGGGATGTGGGTAACCTACCGATCCCCACAGCAAAAGCAGATTTTTTGGGAATGAATCTTAATAAGGGCTGGACGAGCTTCAGAATATGAGCTAGAATTGATATAGCAACGCTAAGAAAGGAGAGCAAGAATGGACAGCTATCAAAAGGTACTGGAGTTCTTTGAGCAGGCCGATGCTCCTGTTAGAACTGGGGACATCGTAGAGGCAACAGGCCTGGACAAGAAGGAAGTGGAAAAGGCCATGAATAAACTGAAGAAGGAAGAGAAAATTGTCTCTCCCAAGCGCTGCTACTGGGAGCTGAAAAAGTAAGTAATGCAGGGTTCCCCGCACGGTTCGCACCGTGTGGGGTTTTTTATTATACATCTCCATAATAAGTGGAAAAAATATTACGTTCATAGAAGGTTTTCGTGGAAATGCGGCGAAGTATGGAGCAGCGAGATAAATGTAATTTACAAATGTATCGACAATGGGGTATGGTTGTGGAACGGTCTGCTGACAAAAGATCAAGTCCATAAGTGTGTGTAAAATCCCTCGGTTAGATGAACTCAGCGTATTGGGGTAACCTTACTTACTTTTTTTGCTTGTTGCTGTTGTTTTTTCCATTCATGGTATTCCGTCATGTCCAGGTATCTTTTGCCGCTGGACCACTTTTCATCCATTTCCATCAATAAGGCACCAATCAATCGGACAACCGATTCCCGGTTCGGAAAAATACGAATCACCCGTTCCCGGCGGCGAATCTCCTCGTTGAGCCGCTCGATCCCATTGGTGGTCCGCAGCCGTTTGCGGTATCGCTCCGGAAGCACCAGCACGGCCGTTGCATCGTCAAAACCGGCTTCCAAGACCGCCATGGCCTTGGGAGCCCTCGTTTCATACGCCTGCAACGTTTGGTTCAGCAATAAACGGGCGGTGTCCATATCAGGTGTAAACGCTAACATAAAACTGATCCATTTTTGGGGAAAGCGCTGACGTAAAAGTGATCCACTCTGATCAAATTCCTGTACATTGAAG
>LSQX01035629.1_pt2 | contig 12043 bp, 13 predicted proteins | sample 654561 | NCBI WGS metagenome assembly LSQX01 (sample SAMN04489861, study PRJNA283612) | anaerobic digester metagenome | isolation source: 4 biogas reactors fed with cattle manure at either 37C or 55C with and... | place: Denmark: Kongens Lyngby | collected 2014 | reverse complement strand
GCTTGTGCACCTCGACGAATTCGCCGCCCTGCAGGCGCACGATGCGACCCGACTCGTAGCCGTGCAATGCGATAGAACGATCCTTCTTCTGGAGACCAAGGCAAATGCGCTTCGTGAGCCAGTACGCAATGATCGGACCAAAGATCAGGAGGAACTGGAGCGAGTGGATCACACCTTCGATCGACAGCTGGAAGTGTGTTGCCATGAGGTCGGAGCTCGCTGCCGCCCACATCACTGCGTAGAAGGTGACACCTGCTGCGCCGATCGCGGTGCGAGTCGGGGCGTTGCGCGGACGATCAAGAATGTGATGCTCACGCTTGTCGCCGGTCACCCACGCCTCAATGAAGGGGTAGATCGCAACGAGAATCAAGAAGGCAACCATGATCATCACGGGAACGAGCATGTTCCATGACCAGGTGTAGCCAAACCACTCGGTCTCCCACCCTGGCGGAATCAGACGCAGCATGCCGTCAGCGAATCCGATGTACCAGTCAGGCTGTGTACCTGCAGATACGGGGGAGGGGTCGTAGGGTCCGTAGTTCCAGATCGGGTTGATACCAACAAACGTTGAGATCAGCATGATCACGCCGAACACGATGAAGAAGAACCCACCGGCCTTCGCTGCGTACACAGGAAGCACGGGGAACCCGACAACGTTCTGCTGAGTCTTGCCGGGGCCAGGGTACTGCGTGTGCTTGTGGATGACCACGAAAGCCAAGTGCAAAGCAACAAACAGAATCACGAGAGCCGGCAGCACCATGATGTGCAGCATGTAGAGACGACCAACGATGTCTTGGCCAGGGAATTCGCCACCGAAGAACAGGAACGAAAGCCAGGTGCCGATCACGGGGATCGCCTTGATGATGCCGTCAATGATTCGCAGACCGTTGCCCGAGAGCACATCGTCAGGCAGCGAGTAGCCGGTGAAGCCCTCGGCCATAGCGAGCACGAACAGCACGAAGCCGATCACCCAGTTGAGCTCACGCGGCTTGCGGAACGCACCGGTGAAGAAGATGCGCAACATGTGCAGACCGATGGAAGCGACGAACAGCAGTGCTGCCCAGTGGTGCACGTGACGCATGAGCAGGCCACCGCGCACCGAGAACGAGATGTCAAGGGTCGAAGCCATTGCGCCCGACATCTCGACACCCTTCATCGGCACATATGGGCCGGTGTAGTGCGTCTCGATCATGGTTGCCTGTAAGAACAGGGTCAAGAAGGTGCCCGAGAGCAGAATGACCACGAAGCTGTACAGAGCAACTTCGCCAAGCAAGAACGACCAGTGGTCGGGGAAGACCTTGCGGCCAAACTCCTTAACGGCCACACCAATTTTGGTGCGATCGTCAATATAACTCGCAGCCTTAGCGGTAAACGTTGAGCCGCTCTGGTTCTCAGTAGATGGGGTAGTCACAGTACTCACTTGAGGCGCTCCCAGTAGCTCGGGCCAACAGGTTCGGTAAAGTCGCTTCGGGCGACGAGGTAGCCCTCGTCATCAACCGTAATCGGCAGCTGAGGCAGCGGACGTTTAGCGGGACCAAAGACGACCTTTGCCTGGTCACTCACATCAAACTGTGACTGGTGGCAGGGGCACAGCAGGTGGTGCGTGTGCTGCTCGTTCAGAGCCACCGGGCAACCAACGTGGGTGCACACCTTTGAGTAGGCAACGATGCCGTTGTATGACCAATCTTTACGGTCTTCAGGCTCGGTCAAGTCTTCAGGATCGAGGCGAATAAGCAACACAATCGCCTTCGCCTTCTCATCGAGCACGTGAGTGGCCTGGTCGAGATTCTCGGGGACCACGTGGAACACCGAACCGATGGTCACATCTGCTGCACGAATTGGTGCGCCCACTGCGGCGCCACCAAGGTCACGTGCAAGCCTGGTGCCCTCTTCCCACATGGTGTGCTTGAGCAGCACAACGGGGTCTTGATCTTGCGGAGCCAGCCCACGCAAGAGAGCAATCCCGGGAATCGGGAACGCGATCAACGCACCAATGAGGCTGTTGCGCACCAGCGTGCGGCGAGAGAAGCCCGACTCTTCGTCGGCAACCGTGAATACCTCGGCCGCTTCGGCGCGTACCTCAGGGCTGCTCGGTACCGGGTGGCGTTCGTCGATCGACTCGTGGTCGGCCATGATCGCCTTGCCCCAGTGCACGGCACCGATACCGATAGCGAGCAACGCCAACGTCATACCGAGACCGACGAACAGCGTGTGCAGACGCACCTGCCAGAGTTCGCCCGACTCGATCGGGAAGAACATGTAGGCGAGTACTGCGCCAATGCTTCCGACGATTGACAGGTAGAAAAGCGTGTAGACAGTGCGCTCGGCGCGCTTCTCGCGCTTCGGGTCAATGTCGGTGACACGCTTACGGTGCGGGGGAAGCCCCGGGTTCTCAACGGCGTCAGGCGAGATTACCGCGGTACCTACCGCGCTGCCAATGTTGCCGTGGCTCTGAGCGGGGACAACGGCGTCAGTGCTGCCGCTGTTCTTCGCTTCGTTTGCCATGATGCTCCTTGTTTGGTGACTGTTCTAACGATTGTGTGGGTTGCGAAAACGCTAATTGGACTTCGCAGTAACCCAGACCGTGAACGCGACTACGATGCCGAGGCCAATAATCCAAATAAACAGGCCCTCAGCCACTGGACCGATCGACCCAAGTGTGAGCCCACCGACAGCGGGTTGCTCATCGATGTACAAGAGGTAGCTGATGATGTCAGCCTTCTGCTGCGGTGAAATGTTCGCGTCACTGAAGACAGGCATGTTCTGTGGCCCGGTAACCATGGCCTCATACACGTGGGTAGCGGGAACACCGGTGACCGGGGGAGCCCACTTGCCCTCGGTGAGAGCGCCACCTGAGCCAGCAACGTTGTGGCACATTGCACAGTTGATGCGGAAGAGCGTGCCACCCGTAGCAATGTCGCCTTCGCCGGTGAGGTACTGTGCCTCAGGCAGGTCAGGCCCGGGGGCGAGTGAAGCTACATACGCCGCGAGCTGCAACGTCTGCTCTTCGTCAAACTGCACTGGCTTCACCATGCCCTGGGGGCCCTGGAAAGCAAGCGGCATGCGACCGGTGCCGACCTGGAAGTTCACTGACGCTGCACCTGCACCGATCAGTGAGGGGCCGTCAGGCGTGCCCTCTGAGTTCAGGCCGTGACAGGTCGCACAGTTCGCAGCGAACAGCTTCTCGCCAGCAACGATGTTGTCTTCGTCTTGGCTGAAACTCGCCCAGTCAACCTCTGCAGTTGCAGAAGTCTGGCTAAAGCCGGTGTATGCGGCACCCGTGACGAGCAGCCCAATTGCCACCAATGCAACGGTGGCTAGGGGGTGACGGCGTCCGGTCTTACTGACGTTTTTCTTGGCGCGGGCCATGATATTCCGTGACTCCTAGCTATCTAACGACGTAGATGATGATGAACAGTGCGATCCACACGATGTCAACAAAGTGCCAGTAGTACGACACAACGATTGCGGTGGTTTCTTCTTTCACTGTGAAGTTCTTTACCGCGTAGAAGCGGCCAATGACGAAGAGGAAGGCGATGAGACCAAGCGACACGTGAATACCGTGGAAGCCTGTGGTCAAGTAGAAGGCTGCGCCGTATGGATCGCCGTTGAACATGATGTCTTCTGACACGAAGGTGGCGTATTCCCATGCCTGGCCTGCCACGAAGATGGCGCCCAAGAAGAAGGTGAGGTAGAACCACTCAGTTGCACCCCACTTGCCGAGGCCCTTGCCCTTGGCGAAGGGCTGCATGCGCTCGGCAGCAAAGACGCCAGCCTGGCAGGTGAACGAAGACGCCACCAAGATCAGGGTGTTAATGAGGGCGAACGTGAAGTTGTGCTTGGCAACTTGTTCGACCCACAGGTCTGGGTTCATCGCGCGCAGGGTGAAATAAATCGCGAACAGGCCGGCGAAGAACATGAGTTCACTGCCGAGCCACACGATCGTTCCAACGGCGACCGTATTAGGTCGCTTCACCGCGGACACGGCTGACTGGGTATTCATGGTGGTTGTCGTCACCCCTCCATTATGGCTGAAAGTTTGGTGTGCATATTCCACATTCACACGGCGCGCCGAAGTATTCGCGCGACATATGTGTCAGCATATCGGGTTCGGTCTCGTTTCTTTTCATCAGATGAATGTGCGGTGTGGCGCGCAATGTTGGCGCGATACAATCAAAATCATGCTTGATGAACGCACTTGGCCAACAATTTTGACGTCACTCATAGAAGACGAGGATCTGAGTGTCTCGCAGGCCGACTGGGCTATGGGGCAGTTCATGACCGGGCAGGCGACTCCCGCGCAGATGGGTGCGTTCTTGATCGCGTTGCAGCGCAAGGGCGTCACCGTCGACGAGATCGTTGGTTTTCGCGACGCGATCCTCGCCGAAGCTCGCGAAGTTCCCTTGCCTTCCATGTCACTTGACATTGTTGGCACTGGGGGAGACCGCTATGGCACGGTGAATATTTCATCGATGGCGTCGATTGTGGTGGCTGCGGCAGGGGTTCCCGTCGTGAAGCACGGTAATAAGGCGGCAAGCAGCAAGTCGGGCTCGTCTGACGTGCTGATGTCGCTCGGCATCGATCTGTCGCTCGAACCAGATGCGCTGCTCGAAAGTTTCAACGAATCAGGCATCGCTTTTGTGCATGCAGCGAGGTTCTTGCCCGGTTTTCGTCATGTGGCGCCAGTGCGGGCTGAACTTGGTGTGCAGACAGTGTTCAATTACCTCGGCCCGCTCTGCAACCCGGTGCGGCCAGAAGCCACCGCCGCCGGCGTGGCAGATGCATCGAAGGCGCCACTGTTCGCCGACCTGTTTCGGTTTAGGGGAGCGGCTGCGCTCGTGTTTCGCGGCGATGACGGCCTCGATGAACTCACCACTACTGGCCACTCCCATATCTGGGAGGTCAGCCGCGGTGCGTTGACCGAACACGACCTTGACCCACGCGATCTCGGTATCGCTCGCTCAAACATTGAAGATTTGATCGGTGGAACACCCGATCACAATGCCGACGTCGTGCGCCGTACCCTCGAGGGGGAGCAGGGGCCAGTCAGGGACATCGTGCTCTTGAATGCTGCCGCAGGAATTGTCGCGTTTGATTTGGTGCGTGAGCCAGAATCTGCCGATCGCGCGATTCTTGAGCGTCTGGCCGATGCGCTTGAAGTCGCACGTGTCGCGATTGATTCAGGCGCTGCGCGCACAAAGCTTGAGCAGTGGGCAGCGTCGACGCAGCGTCACGCATCCCAGTAGAGTCGCGCGCTACACGCAGGCAGCAACGCGCCAGTCACCAAGCTGACGCGAGGAAGTAGCTGCCTGACGTCCAGAAGCAGGGCTCGCAATATCTAAACTGACATAATACAGATTATCGGTAATTAGTATCACGGGCTGAGCGCCGCAAACGTTCGCGCTGACAACACGCTCACGCCCACCAGCAAAATCTCGCCGGCTTTCAACATCAGCTCAGCGCTCTGCACGCTCGATGCAGCTGCCACAAGAACGACGCCAACAAGAATGGCTGCCGCACCAAAAATAACGAGCAAGACGCCGGTTGCACGATTCAACATCATCAGTGCTTTGCTTTGCTCTTGCCCAGCACGTTTTGAGCGACGTGGGCCGACGGCTGCGGCAATCGCGAATACCAGCACCACAAGCGCCTGCGAGCCGATCAGGTCGCTCGGCCGGTGCCAGCCGTATTCAAGCAGCTGCCACGACACCACTGACAGCATGACTGCGGCAAGCACGGTGACGAGCCCGCGGCTCCCCCGGCGAACCGCCCAAATTGTGCCAACCGCGACGACACTGAACACCGTCATATGGCCGCTCGGAAAGGTGTTTGGCGCATCGAATTCGAAGAGTTCAGGCCGTTCGAGCCAGCTTCTCTTTAGCAGCTGCGAGGTGACGATCGCCACTGCACCAGCACACACAGTCATGAGTGCACGCCAGACCCCGTGTGACCAAATTGTGATCAGTCCGATCACTCCGAGTGCGATGAGCACCGTCGCGGTAGAAACCAGGCTCAATGGCGCTGGCGGGTGCGTGGTGAAGTCAGACGCATCAAGCAGACTCGCCTCTGCCTGCTGGCCGAAGAAGCTGCCCACGCCGAGCCAGTACGCCAGTGCGCCAATCAGCAAGGCAAGCACTGCATACAGCAGTGCGCGCATGCGTGCTGACATTAGGAGCCTCCCTTCGCACCGTCCAAGCAAGTGTGCTGCCGCCAATCGTGGTCTGGACTGCACGAGCCTACTTGGCGAAGCTATTGCTTTGCTGAGGTTTGACTGTCTGCCGTGCGCACCGCCCACAGCGCGAGCGCCGCAGCAGTCGCAACGTTCAGTGAATCAACGCCGTGCTGCATGGGAATGGTGACGGTGCGGGTTGCTGAGGCGAGGGCCCGCCTGGTGAGCCCCTCCCCTTCGGTACCAAACAGTAGGGCAAGTTGTGTTGGAGGCGCCTGTACGAAATCTGCAAGATCCTCTGCCCCATCTTGCAAAGCGAACGCCGCAAGCTCATACCCTGCGTCGCGAATCATCGGCCCAGCCTCGCGCCACTGCGGCAATCTCGCCCACGGCACCTGCAGCACCGCACCCATGCTGACCCGCACGGCGCGCCGGTACAGCGGGTCGGCGCACCCAGGGGTGAGCAGTACCCCGTCTGCGCCGAGGGCCGCGACTGAGCGAAAGATGGCACCAACGTTCGTGTGGTCGGCGAGATCTTCGAGCACGACGAGCCGCCGCGAATCTCGCAGCAGGTCGCGGGGGTCGAGTTCGGTCGGTCGATGCATCGACGCGAGTGCGCCTCGGTGCATATGAAATCCGGTGAGTTGCTCGAGTTGCTCTGGCTGCCCAACAAACACGGGCGTGTCTGGGTGCGCTGCAAGCAGCGGTTCGAGGGTCGGCAACCAGTGTTTAAGTGTCAGTACTGCCCGGGGCCGATGCCCGGCAGCGAGTGCCCGCTCAATGACTTTCGGTGACTCCGCTAGATAGAGCCCGTTTGCTGGCTCAAGCGTGCGCCTGAGCGCGACATCGGTGAGGGTCGTAAAGTCGGCGAGCTCCACCGCATCGATGTGCGTGATGGTGCGAAGTTTCACCTGGTCTGCCTCGCGCGCAGAAAGGTCAGCATCTCAGCTACCGCCGGTTCGACCGCCTCATAGTGCACCAGATGCCCCACCCCCGGCATCACACGCAGCGTGGCATCGGCAAGTCGATGCGACAACACGAGTTGCGCGCTCAGCGGAGTGATATCGTCGCGGTCACCAACGATCAGCAGCGTTGGCGCCGTAATGGAGTGGGCGTACTCCCCCACGGTGTGCGACACCGACGCGCGAAAGGCTTGCAGCAGCGTGTTGCTGTCGGCAAAGTTGCTGAAATAGCGATCATGCTGGTCGTGAATCCAGGCGCGCAGGTGCTTGTCTCGGGTCTTTGCCATAAATTCGCTCATTGCCCGCACGATGAGGGGGTGTCCGAGCAATGTTCGCGATGCGGGCTCAGGCAGCCGCTCGGCGACGCGATAGTACCCAACCGCGAGGCCCGTCATGAGTGCCTGTGGGCCCTCGAGCGCGGGTGAGGCGATCGGGTTGATCAAGGTCACATTTGTGGGTGTGAGGCCCTGAGAGAGCGAGTTTGCGACGATCAGCGAGCCAAATGAATGGCCGAGGATCGCATAGCCCCCATCAGCAAGCCCCAGCGCTGCGACGAAGCCCCGCAGCCACTCACCGTAGAAGTCGAGATCGTGCACCTTGCCTGGTGCTGCCTCACTTTCGCCAAACCCTGGCAGGTCTGGCACGATCACCCGCAGCTCTGGTGCCTGCGCGGTGATGCTTTCGGCGAGGCCTTCGAGGCCGTGGTGATCACCTCGAAAACCATGCACGAAAATGAGGGGTTGACCATCTGGTGCACCGTATTGCCAGGCGGTCGTCGGCACTGAGTCAACGATGACCTGAAAACGTTCACTGGTGTCTTGCACTCCAAAAGTCTACGGTGTCACAGGCTGAAGATAAGGTTGAGCACGAACGAAAGGACTCGACGTGAGCGACGCACTCCCCCTCTGGGCCGAAAAACTGGCGGTGTTCGATACTGAGACGACCGGGGTCGATACGTCGCACGCGCGTGTCGTGAGCAGCGCTATCGCCGTGATCGGGCCGTCGGGCGAGGTGCTCGAGCGGTATGACTGGCTGCTCGACCCAGGCATCGAGATTCCTGAGGCAGCGGCAAGAGTCCATGGCATCACTACGCAGATTGCACGCCAGAGCGGCGTCAGCGCGGCGATCGGCGTTGCGCAGATTGTTGAGCAGATTGCGTCGATGCTTGACCGCGGTTTTGCACTTGTTGCCTATAACGCCCCCTATGACCTGACGCTTTTGCGTGCCGAGGCCGCCCGGCACGGTGTCGCATGGCCAGAGACCATTCGGCCGGTCATCGATCCGCTGGTCATCGATAAGCAGTTTGACCGTTTTCGCAAAGGCAAGCGCACCCTCGAGGTGGTCGCTACGCACTACGGCGTTGACCTCGGCACGGCCCACGACGCAGGCGAAGACGCTATTGCTGCCGGCAGAGTCGCGCAAGCGCTGGCCCGCAAATACGCGACCGTCTTGCCCGAGCAGCTGACTGACTTGCACGATGCCCAAATCAGTTGGGCTGCCAGTCAGGCTGAGAACTTTCAGCAATACATGCGTCGTGTGAAAGATCCGAGCTTCGTCGCTGAGGGCGGCTGGCCGATTCGCTAGCACGGCTCCGTCGCCGTTATGCGGGCTGCGTCATCGACCTGCACGCTCCGTCGTCGTGCTGCGCGAAGTCGCAGCATCACAAAACACAAAGGTGGGGCCTCTCGAAAGAGACCCCACCTAATGCTGGATGAAACAGCGGAAGCTTATGCGCCGAAGCTCTTGAAGCGCTGGTTGAACTTCTCAACGCGGCCTGCCGAGTCGAGAATACGCTGCTTGCCGGTGTAGAACGGGTGCGAAGCGCTCGAGATCTCAACGTCAAGCACCGGGTAAGTGGCGCCGTCAAGATCAATCGTCTTGTCGCTCGTCAGCGTGCTACGAGTAAGAAAGGTCTCACCCGATGCCAGGTCACGAAACACGATGGCGTTGTACTCGGGGTGAATGTCGGTCTTCATGGTTTCCTTCGATGGTGTTCAGGTCGAAAGCGTCAGGCGCTCAAAAATCTGGCGTCACAGCGCCAACGCTCTACTTTATCAGAAACTCGTCAGCTGCGCGCGATTGCGGTGTAGCGTCCGCCGCTCGCGCTCAGGTCGAATTGCATGTCGAACGTCGTCGCGAGGTTCTCGGCGGTGAGCACCTCTGCAATGGGGCCCGCTGCCTGCACCTGGCCGTCTTTGATCAAGAGCACATGAGTGAAGCCGGGCGGAATCTCTTCAACATGGTGCGTCACCATGATCATCGCTGGCGAACTCGGCGACTGAGCGAACCCAGACAGCATCTGCAGCAGCCGCTCGCGCGCGCCGAGGTCGAGGCTGGCGCTCGGCTCATCAAGCAACAGCATTTCAGGGTCGGCCATGACCGCCCGAGCAATCATGGCTCGCTTCTGCTCGCCGTCGCTGAGCGTGCCGAACGCATGGTCGGCAAACTCAGTGAGTTGCCACTCTGCGAGCACCCGGTCGGCCTGACGCACGTCCATATCGTCGTACTCTTCGTTCCACCGGCCTTCGACGCCGTACGCGGCGGTGAGCACCAGGTTGCGCACCGTTTCACTCGCCGGAATTCTGCGAGCCATCGCGGTTGCAGCGAACCCGAGTCTGTTGCGCAACTCCCAAATATCAAAGGTGCCGAGGCGACGCTCAAGCACATCAACCTCACCGCTGGACGGGTAATCATTTGCCGTCGCGATGCGCAACAACGTGGTCTTACCCGCACCGTTGGGCCCGAGGATCACCCAGCGTTCTGAGCTGTCGACCTCCCAGTTCACATCGCTCAGAATTGACCGGCCGTTGCGAACGTAATTTACGTTGCCAAATCGCAGCACATTGCTCATGCCATTACCCTAGCGACCTCGCCTCGCCGCTGCCTGAATCGCGTGGGCGAGCCGTGTGATCTCTAGTATTGGTGACATGACACATGCTGCCACCCCAGCACCGCTTGTGGTGCTCGACTGCGATTCAACCACCATTCAAGATGAAGTGATTGAGCTTCTCGCTGAAACGGCGGGCACCCGCGACCTCGTGGCAGAGGTCACTGAACGTGCCATGCGGGGCGAGATCGACTTCACCGAAAGCCTTGCGCAGCGCGTCGCGACCCTTGCAGGCACCCCAGAGTCGGTGTTCGCCGAAGCGCTAGCAAAAGTGCGCCTCTCGCCGGGCATTCGTGAGCTCATTGCGCACGTGCACGAGTTGGGCGGAAAAGTCGGCGTGGTCTCGGGCGGATTTCACGAAGTGCTTGACCCGTTGGCAGCTGATCTTGGCCTCGATTTCTGGCGCGCGAACCGCCTGCAAGTCATCGACGGCAAACTCACCGGAGTGACCGTCGGGCCGGTCATCGACGCGGCTGCAAAAGCCGCCACGCTACAAGAGTGGGCCAGCGAAACAGGTATTCCCCTCGAGCACACCGTAGCCGTGGGCGACGGCGCAAACGACTTACAGATGATGCAGGTCTCAGCACTCTCAGTCGCGTACAACGCGAAACCCGTCGTGCGCGAAGCAGCCGACATCTCAATTGAGAATGACCTGGCTCAGATCATCGACGCGCTTGACCGCTTGAGCTAAAAATTATTGAGCTTCTCGGTGTCTTCGGGAATGACACCGTCATCAAGCAGCGACTCCCCCAGCCGCTTCAACGCGGTGAGCGCCACATTCTGCGGCATCGGGCCATACGAAATGCGGGCCACCCCGCGAGCCTCGTACTCAGCGGCTGATAGCGCGCCTGGCAGACCGATGACGCTGACCTTTCGCTGACCGATGCCCTCGACCAACTGGGTGGCTTCGTCGCCGCTCACCACGCCGGGCACGAACACACAGTGTGCACCCGCTTCAAGGTAGGCGCGGCCGCGTTCAATGGCGTCACGGATCGCCTCGTCGCGTGGACGATCACCACCCTTAATCAGCGCATCAGTCCTTGCGTTGAGCACAAACGCGACCCCCTCACGCTCGCCGGCAGCCACGGCGTTGCGCATCAGTTGGGCAGAGTCGGTGAGTGACCGCATCTGATCCTCGATATTTGCCCCGCTCACACCCACGCCAATTGCGCGCCGCACCGCTTCAGCGGAGTCCCCAAAACCGCCGTCGAGATCGGCAGAAACCGGCAGATTGGTCACCCGAACAATACGTTCGAGCGCGGCGATCATGAGATCAAGTGAAATCTTCTCGCCGTCGGGATACCCATGGCTCGCAGCGATGCCGTGACCCGCCGTTGCGATAGCCTTCGTGCCGGACAATTCGCTCACCACTTTGCAACTGACGGCGTCCCACACATTCACGACTCGAAGAATCTCTGGTGCGTCGTACAGTTCGGCGAGCGTGCGGGCGTGAGCTGCGGTATGTTCAGTCATGCCCCCCACGCTAGTAGGTCACCGCATAAATACAAGAGGGCCTTGACTACTGCAGAATTTGCTGAGGCTAAATCTACCGAGACAAATTTTGCTGCGACGAGATTTAGTGCCCCATGCCTAGGCCGCCGTCGACTGGAATCACGGCACCCGAAATGTAGGCAGCATCATCGCCCGCAAGCCAAGCGGCAACCCCGGCAATCTCAGAGACCTGCCCGAAGCGGGCAGCGGGAATCGAGCTCAGATACTGCTGCTTCTGCGACTCAGCAAGCTCTGCGGTCATGTCTGTTTCGATAAAACCTGGCGCAATCACGTTGGCAGTGATGCCTCGCCCGCCGAGCTCACGGGTCACCGAACGGGCAAAACCCACGAGTGCAGCCTTCGACGATGAATAGTTGACCTGGCCTGGCGAACCGTAAAGTCCGACCACGCTTGAAATCAAAATAATGCGACCAAATCGCGCCTTGAGCAGCCCCTTGGCTGCCCGCTTCACGACGCGAAATACGCCGGTCAGGTTCGTGTCGATCACATCGGTGAAGTCTTCTTCGCTCATTC
>LSQX01067123.1_pt1 | contig 12049 bp, 11 predicted proteins | sample 654561 | NCBI WGS metagenome assembly LSQX01 (sample SAMN04489861, study PRJNA283612) | anaerobic digester metagenome | isolation source: 4 biogas reactors fed with cattle manure at either 37C or 55C with and... | place: Denmark: Kongens Lyngby | collected 2014 | reverse complement strand
ATTGAGGCGTGTACTCATCCTGTCTGCGTATATGGGAAGTGATTATGCCGTCGCACTTGGCAACCACTTCGCCCATGGCGTTCAACTCTTCCTGGTCGGAAGACACTCCGGGCGAATACCCCAGCCCCAAGGACAGCCCCCACGCTCCTGCTTTCATGTCCCGGTCGAGCAATTCTTGCATAAGCGCAAGTTCCTCCGGGGTGGCTTTGCGATCCTCGTATCCCATGACACCGGTGCGGACCGCCCCGTGGCCGATGAGGGATATGAGGTTGGTGGCCATTTTCTTGTTGCGGGCCTTCACCTTGTCCATGAACTCTTGGAACGAGCTTGAGACAAACTCCTTATAAGGTTCGTCGACATACTCGCGGACGATGTCCAAACGGTCTTCAGGACTTGGGTAGATGGTAGAACCACACTGTCCCGCCAGTTCGGAAGTTACACCTTGGTAAATCTTACTCTCGCACCGGTCATCCACCAAGAAACTGGTGTCTGAGTGGGAGTGAAAGTCGATGAACCCAGGTGCTACTGCCAGTCCCGTTACATCCAGGGGTTCCTTGGCAGCTTCTTTGATGCCGCGTTCGATCTTGGCTATCTTCCCGTCTTTGATGGCAACATCAGCTTCGATGGCCGGGGAACCGGTTCCGTCTACCACGGTACCGCCCCGAAGGATGTAATCATACACGACGCTTCTCCCTCCATGATATTTGACTGGCCAATGACAATACTTCTTATATTCTCATTCTACAACGGAGTTCCTGGTTTCCTGCCGAATCTGTTCCATCCGGCGAAAACATGCTAAGTTAGGTTGGAGCCAAGCCAGGCGGACCTACGTGTGTCCGCTGCGCAGCCGGCTTGCCTGAAACCACAACGTGGGGAGCGGAAACGATGAAACCAAAGGTCTACATCACCCGAATCATCCCTGAAGAAGCTTTGAACGTCATAGCAGAGCATTGTGAGTATGAGGTTTGGCCAAGGGAAACCCAAGCCGTTCCCAGGCCCGTGCTTGAGGAGAAGATAAGAGCTGCCGACGGGTTGTACTCTATGCTCACCGATAGGATCGACAAACCATTACTGGATATGGCACCTTGCCTCAAAGCGGTGTCCAACATGGCAGTGGGCTTCGACAACATAGATGTGGACGAGTGTACCGCAAGAGGTATCTTGGTATGCAACACTCCCGGGGTGTTGACGGAAACCACGGCGGATCTTGCGTGGGCGCTGCTCATGGCTGCAGCCAGGCGGATCACCGAATCTGAACGGTTCCTCAGGGAAAACAAGTGGACCACATGGTCACCCATGTTGCTCACCGGCATAGACGTCTACGGTGCCACCCTGGGCATAGTCGGCTTTGGCAGGATNNGTACTACAACAGAACAGCCAAACCGGACCTGGAAGCAAGCATGGGCGTGCAGAGGGCAACCCTTGACGAGTTGCTAAAGGCTTCGGATTTCGTGTCCGTCCACGTGCCCCTCACAGATGAAACCCGGGGCATGATAGGCCCGCGGGAACTTGCTCTCATGAAACCCACCGCTGTGCTGGTAAACGCCGCCCGGGGGCAGGTGGTGGATGAACAAGCATTGTGCCGGGCGCTCAAAGAAAAACAGATCTTTGCGGCTGGCCTGGATGTGTTCCAGGAAGAGCCTTTACCTCCCGACAGCCCTCTGAGGGAACTGGATAACGTAGTGCTCTTGCCCCACATAGGCAGCGCCAGCGTGGCCACACACACCAAGATGGCCATCATGGCAGCCCGGCACTTGATCCAGGCACTGCGGGGCGAAAGGCCTGAACATATCGTAAACCCGGAAGTCTTGGCCTAGCCCGGCCAAGCCTTCCGGGCATGTTATGCGGTCTACCCTGCTCAGGCTTGTTCCTTTCTGCGAAGCATCCTTGAGCTTACCATTACAGCCCAGGGCTTGGAATCGCCCGAAAGCGCGGCCGGCAGCATCCTCCTGGTCATCCCGGAAGTAGAACCGGAGCACCTTCTGCTGGCCCATATCATCGTAGAAGAGGGTGCGGCCATCGCTGGCTTTGACCTCAAACTCCCTGTCATCCAAGCTGAGCTTAAGCGCATTACCCTCCATGAAAATGCAGGCCTTGTAGCCCTCGCCACACTCGTACAGCCCGGTGAACTTGGCCAGCTCCTCAGGCGATGCACCGCAGTCCACCTCGACGCTCCTCTGGGTATCTACAGCCAAACCAGGGCAGTGTTGACAGTCGCAAGCCAGATGGCGCTTGCGGGAATCTCGCTCACGTTGGTGAGAACCGCCACGGTAATCCCCTTTTCGGGGATAAGCCCGAAACTGGAGGACACGCCTGGCTGGCTCCCGCTGTGTTCTACCAGCGTAACTCCTAAATCAGCATAGCTCGGCGTTACCTTGAGGGCGAAATGATAACAGCCCTTCCTGTCCACGGGGTACATAGGGGAGTTCCACATCTTCCTCAAGCCGTCAGCAGGAGCGATCTGCCTCCCGTCAGCAGCTTTGCCGTCGTTCAGAAATAGCTGGCCGTATTTCATGAGGTCAAGCACACAAGACCTTACTCCCCCGCCTACCTCATAAGTGCCCAGTGCCGGCCAAGCCCTGCTTTTCATGGGTTCCCCTTGCCCGGTTATATGCATAAGGGGCGGAAACATTCCCCATTTTCGGTAATTCCTCAAGGTTGTACGCGGAACGGCGCATGCCCGCGGCATCCAGGATGTGCTGGGTCATGTAACGCCTGTAAAGCCGGCCTGACTTTCTGTTTATGTGCTCGATGTAGTCCATTAGCACCACCTGATCACACTATACACCACGCCTCACTCCCACGATTGACAAAAGTTGCTATCCTCCGCGGCCTACTGATTGGGCCCTCTTGCTGCAGCCACGGCTCGCTGATCGTAGGCAGGTCCACATTGACGGTGCCGGTCAAACGCGCTACAATCTGAGCAAACACCTAAACCCGAACATCTCATCGAAACACAGATTCCAGCCTTGTAAACGCTCAGGACCCGTACCGGATGCTTCAGTGCCACCTTAAGGAGGGATCCTATGAGCCCATTTGGCCGGAACAACAACGGATTTACAACCCGCGGTTTACCTGAGGATGTTTAAACCCTGTTAAGAGACGCCGTTCCTATCGGAGGCCATGTACTGCCACCCCTTCCCTACCCGTACGATGCCCTTGAACCGGTAATCAGCAAGGAGACACTAACGCTGCACCACGACAAGCATCATCTGGGCTATGTCAACAACCTTAACAAGGCAGAAAAGGCTCTGGCAGCCGCCAGGCAAGCAGGGGACATGGCACTCATCAGGTTTTGGGAAACCGAGCTGGCTTTCCACGGATCGGGACATATTCTCCACTGCATATATTGGACCAACATGAAGCCCGGCGGACCCGAGCAGCCCGGACCGTTCCTTTCCAGGCAGATAGAACTGGCCTTCGGAGACTTCGATGCCTTCAGGAACCAGTTCCTGGCCGCCTCCAACGCAGTTCAAGGGTCAGGCTGGGGAATCCTGGCTTGGAACCCTGCATGGGGACGTCTGGAAATACTCCAGGCCGAAAAACATGAGAACCTGACCCAGTGGGGGGCCATCCCGATCCTTGTAGCAGACGTATGGGAACACGCGTATTACGTCGACTACAGGAACGAACGCCGCAGGTATCTTGATGCGTGGTGGACCCTTGTAAACTGGGATGACGTTGAAAGAAGGCTGCTATTGGCGCTGCATGCCCAACTGCCCTTGACCTAGGCTTGTGATGTGTTCATGTGGGGTGGTGCAGCGCAGGCGCGGCACCGCCCTACGTCTCTACACCAAGAACCGAAGGTGAGACACATGTCGTTCCATGAGGAGCTGGAGAAGGAGATGAAACAACGGGTGAAGATAGCTGAAGAACTGCAGAAGATCCTTGGGTTGACGGACAAAGAAACGGCGCGCTTGGTCAGTCGATGGGATTCCCATAGACTGGCGATACTCCTGGCAAGAGCCAAACGTTCATTGCAGAGCATTTGGGTCCATCCATGATGCTTAACTGAAGAGCTAGCTTGCCGCTTCTGAGTTCTTCCCAGTGAACTGGCTGCGGTATAGTTCTGCGTAAAAGCCATCCTTGGCCAGAAGTTCGCTGTGGGTGCCTTGCTCAACAATTTCCCCTTCGTCCATTACCAGGATCAAGTCAGCATTCCGTATGGTAGACAGCCTGTGGGCAATCACAAAACTGGTACGTCCTTTCATCAGGGCTTCCATGGCTTGCTGGACTTGCACTTCGGTTCGGGTGTCCACATTGCTTGTAGCCTCATCCAGGATCATCATGGGCGGGTTAGCGAGGATACCCCTGGCTATGGTCAGGAGTTGTTTTTGGCCTTGGGACAGGTTGGATGCATCTTCGCTGAGCACAGTGTTATACCCGTCGGGCAAGGTCCGTATGAAATGGTCCGCCCTGGCGATTTGGGCCGCTCTGATGATTTCGGCCTCAGTGGCGTTCTCCCGGCCGTAGGCTATGTTGTCCCTGATGGTCCCGCTAAACAGCCATACGTCTTGCAGCACCATCCCGAAAAGCTTGCGCAAATCGCTCCTCTTGAAGTTCCTGATGTCGATCCCGTCAACGGTAATCCGGCCGCCGTCCGTATCGTAGAACCGCATAAGCAGGTTAACCAGGGTGGTCTTGCCCGCTCCCGTAGGCCCGACAATGGCGATGGTCTGCCCTGGCTTGGCATGGAGGCTGAGATTCTCCATAAGCACCTTATCTTCTTGGTATCCAAACCGCACGTTTTCGAACCTGACTTCTCCCTTGAGGGGATCTGGCGGGGTTACCGCATCCACAGGATCGGGTACTTCTTCTGCCTCATCAAGGAGTTCGAACACCCTTTCGGCGGCAGCCACCGTAGCCTGGATCAGATTGGCGATGCCCGCCGTCTGCTGTATGGGCTGGGCAAACCGTCTTGAGTAGTTTATGAATGCCTGGATATCCCCTATTTCGATCGTCCGCCGAAACACCATGAAGCCGCCGGCCACAGCTACGATCACATACTCTATGTTGTTGATGAGGGATATGAGGGGCATCATCAGCCCTGAGATGAACTGGGACTTCCAGCCATGCTCGTACAGGTCTTCATTGATCCGGTTGAACCGGCTGATGGACGCTTCTTCGAACCCGAAGACTTTCACTACCTTGTGGCCTGCATACATCTCTTCAACATGTCCGTTGAGATCCCCCAGAACCTTCTGATGGCCTACGAAATATCTTTGGGAGCGCCCCGCCACAAGCCAGGTGGCCAGGGCGGTCAGGGGCAAAGTAATCAGGGAAATCAGGGTCAAAAAGGGGCTTATCGTCAGCATCATCACGAGTACACCGACAAGGGTCACGATGGCAGTGATTATCTGCACCAGACCTTGCTGCAGGGTGGCGCTCACCGTGTCCACGTCGTTTATCACGCGACTCAGGATTTCCCCGTGGGTCCGCCCGTCGAAAAACCTAAGAGGCAATCGGTTGAGCTTATCCTGGATCTGTTTGCGCATTTCATATACGGTGGCCTGAGCTATCCCGGCCATGATGTAGTTTTGCGTGAAGCTAAGGGCGGCACCGGCACCGTACAACACACACAGGATAGCCAGGATCCTGCCTATATAAGCGTAATCGATGCCTGCACCCGGCACTCCTTGGGCTTTCAACATGAGCCCCTCAAACAGTTTTGTGGTGGCTTTGCCCATTATCTTTGGGTTGATTATCGCAAGCAAGGTGCCGAGCACTGAGAACAACACCACAGCCACAAAGGCCAGTTTTCGAGGCATAAGGTATTGACCCAGTCTTTTCAACGTACCTCTGAAGTCTTTTACCCTTTGCATCTGCATTGGCATTCTTCCAGGCCTTCCCCTCATGCTATTTCCTCCTCTGACAGCTGGGACCGCACGATCTCCCGGTAAACCTCGCAGGTGTCAAGCAGTTGCCGGTGAGTGCCTTCGCCCACTACCTTGCCGTCGTCCAGCACAATGATGTTGTCTGCATCCATCACGGTGCTCACGCGCTGTGCCACCACAATCACCGTGGCGTCTTTCGCCTCACGGCGCAAGGCTGCGCGCACCTTGGCATCAGTCCTGAAATCCAAGGCGCTGAAGCTGTCATCAAAGATGTAGATCCTGGGCCGCCTTACAAGTGCCCGCGCGATGCACAGTCGCTGTTTCTGCCCCCCGCTGATATTGGTGCCTCCCCTGGCAATCCTGGACTCAAACCCCTCAGGCAACCTGTTCACAAACTCCAGAGCCTGGGCAACCTCCGCAGCCCACCGCACTTCGTCGTCGGTTGCGTCTTGCTTGCCGTACCGGATGTTGTCGGCAACCGTACCGGAGAAAAGCACTGACTGCTGGGGAACCAAACCAATGTGTTGTCGCAACACTTCCCGAGGTATGTCACGGATGTCCGTGCCGTCTATCAGGATGCTGCCGTGGTCCGGATCGAAGTACCGCGGGATTAGGTTGATCAGGCTTGACTTGCCCGAACCTGTCCCACCTATGATTGCCGTAACCTCGCCGGGCCTGGCCACCAAGGATATGTCACTGAGGGCCGGCTGCTCGGCACCTGGGTAGCTGAAAGTAGCGTTTCGGAACTCGACAAGGCCTCGTATCGCCTGCCGCAGGCCTTGTCGGGCTTCGCATTGCATCTGCCCGGTCTCATGTTGCTGAGGCCCGGCCTCACATTGGGGATGCCCTGTCTCAGAGGCTGAGGCATTATGGCTTTCAGCAACTGCCTTCATTTCAGGAGTGCTGTCAAGCACTTCGTTTATCCGCGCCGCCGAAGCCGATGCACGGGGCAACATCACAAATATCATGGACACCATGATCAGGGACATGAGTATATGCAAGCCGTACTGGATGAACGCCATGAGCCCGCCCAATTCCAGGTAGCCTGCGTCTATCCTGCGGCTTCCGATCCATATGATGCCAATGGTTACGAAGTTAATGGTCAGATTCATCAAAGGCATCAGGCCGGCCATAAGGCGGTAAACCTTAAGCGCGGTTTGCATGTGATCCTTGCTTGCCTCATCGAACCGTCGGGTCTCATAGTCAATGCGGTCAAACGCCCTTATCACCCTGACGCCGGTGAGCCCTTCCCTGAGCACCAGATTGAGCTTGTCCAGCTTTGCCTGCAACAGCTTAAACATAGGGAGCACTTTCTTGGACACGACGTAAATTACCAGGGCCAATACAGGCAAAATGGCAACAAGCAGCATCGACAGCTTGGGTTCCCTGGAAAATGCAAGTATGATGCCTCCGATGAGCATCATGGGCGCGGTCATGAATATGCGCAAAGACATAAGCACCACCGCCTGCACCTGTGACACGTCGTTGGTGGTTCTGGTGATGAGGGAAGCCGTGCCGATCTTGTCGAATTCGTAAAGGGAAAGGGACGTTGCATGGGCAAACACGGTGCCACGGAGATCCCTCCCATATGCGGCCGATACTCGAGCCGACAGATAGCTCGACACAATGCCGCAAACCGTACCTACAAGAGCCACCAGCAGCATCCGCCCACCGGTTCTCCAGATAAGCTCCGTATCCCCTCGTGCAAGCCCTTTGTCTACAATGTCAGCCATAAAGCTTGGGAGGGCCAATTGGGCAAGGGATTGCAGCAGGACCAGTACCAAGACGAAAAACACCTGGAGGGCAAAGGGTTTCAGGTATTGGTAGAAACGTCGCACCGGACCATCTCCTTCAGTCCTAGCAGTCATACCTTAAGTCTGTCTTCCGAATCAGGTACGCTTGCTACAGTCGGTTTTCGCGTACCCGAACTCCGCCAAAGCCTTGTTCAGCATCTCCAGCCCCTTGACCAGGAAGGTCAAGTCGGCCTGAGGTAACACCGACAACACTTCCGACAGGCGCTCCTCAATTGCCCCTTTGACTGCTTCAAACCACTTCCCGAGTTCTTCTGCGGCAAACAACCTGATGACCCGCAGGTCACATGGATCTTCCCGCTTGTCCACAAACCCGTGGGCATATAACATGTCCACCGTCTTGGACACATGTGATTTGGCATATCCAGTCTCCCTTGCAAGCCGGCTTATTGTCGAACCAGGGTTTTTCACAATGTGAGCGATAATCACCATGCCCGACTGGGGAAAAGGATACTTCTGACTCACCTCACGGACTATGCTGAGCAGTCCGAAGTTGGCGTTTCTCAGAAGCTCCACTAATTCTTCTACGCTTACACCACCGGGGAGGTCGCTTGCTCCATGGGTCCCTGAACCGCCAAACCGGATCGTCCCTTCCTTCCCGACAGCACCCTGGCCTTGGCCACCCACGCGGTCAACCACGAATCTGACCTCCTCCCGGCATGGACAATCCCAACGAGACTGCAAACTCCCATGACAGGATAGCAGTTGAGCTCGGGGACCGGCCAACGCACGGCCTATCTCCGGACCGAGCAAACACCGACTCATCACTGGCCGGCTAAAGAACCGGTTGTCCGCCGGACCGGTTGACCGTGTCCCCAAGATCGTTCTCTAGCGAACGATCATAGTATACGGGGCTATGTCCAACTGTGCAATAGCCTGCAGGTGAACACGCTGCCAGCCGGTTCGTCTGCAGCTTGATGCCAAGGCCGGGCACCCGTTCCGGAAACAAGAACCTGCCGCGAGCTTCTCCCTAGCTTGTTTGAGAAATGCTCAACGGCAGGGAACAAGGTTGCACGTTATACTCGGATACTGAACCAAGCTGCTACTTCAGGATCAATACCTCGGACGCCCCTCCCCGGGCCGGATAGGACTCCAGGATCGGGCCGGGGATCTTCACTTTCACCCTCTGCCCCGCTTCTAAGTCGCCAAAGCCGGCATCTACCATCTCTTCAGCGCCGGCACCGGTATCTTCGACTATCCGGAACTTGGTCTCTTCATCCACGGTAAGCCAGATGAGGAAGGGTTCACCGTTGGACATAGGTTCGCCTTCCAGCAGGAACCGGGAAGCTTCACCGTCTATTTGCTTCACCACACCGTCAGTGTATCCAACTTCGGGTTCGGGAAACACGAACTCGTCTGTGACGCCCGCCACAAGCCATGCGTCCTCGTACTGTTTTATCAATACTTCACTCATGACGGTACCTGCATCTCCGGTGGAAGTGGCCTGAGCGAACTCCACCTTGAACAGCCAATCGCCGTCCGGGGTCTGGGACTTCTCGGTCACCTCGTAACTCTCAACCCAGGGGCTGGATGTACCTGTCGCCCAGGCGAGTGATTCGAAGTACTCGAGCCTCTCTTCCCGGAGTTCCGGGGACAGCACTGCATACTCAAGCGCCCCGTTCCGGGTCTTGATGGCCTCCGCCCATTGTTCCAATGCTTCCTCGGGGGTTCCCGGCAGGAGAGCTTTCTCAAGCAAGAAGATCCTCATCTCATGCGCCCCTGACGGGCTTGAGATCCTAACCGCCCGGGATTCGGAATCCCAACCAACCAAGGCGCCCAGAGCTTCGGCAATTGCTCTCACAGGGGCAAAGGTCTTTCCATCAACTACATATGCGTCGCCCGGCTCAAGGACTTCCTTGCCGTCAATGAAGATACGGACCAGGTTTGCGCCTTCAGCCAAACTACCTGCAAAGGCGCTTGCCCCCAGAATCAGGAGCAGCAAGATCGAACCGTACAACACAAGGCGCTTCTTTGGCATACACATCATCCTTTCGAAACATATGGATCAGGCTGTTATCAACCCTAACTGTCTTATTTTGGCGCCTGAGCATCGCGAATGTTCCGTTTCTCGAAAGTACTGGATGAAAATCCGGAGATGATCCGGGAGTATCCTGCAAACCGGTCTCGTCGAAGGGGCCGTTCCACCGTGACGACTGGAGCGGCCCCAACCGCACTCTGGAGACTAGAATTCCAAAGAGGTGCCTGTGCGGTATATCTTCCCCGCAGCCAAACCTAAGCCCTTTGCCGTAAGCAGCTCAGTGACCGTAACAAGCTGGAAGCCGCGGTCTATGAGCTCGGGCACCAGCCTCTTCACCGCTTCAGCGGTGGATGCATATATGTCATGCATCAGGATGATGTCGCCGTCCTGTACGCGGGAGAGTATATGCCCGACGATGGCCTCCGCATCCCTGGTCTCCCAGTCTCGTGGGTCAACGGACCACATAATGATGGGCAAGCCGGCATTCTGCTTCAGCAGATCGTTGTACCTTCCATAGGTCGGCCTCATAATCAAGGGTTCAACGCCTGTAACTTCCTTCACGGCGGCTTGTGTCTTCTCTATCTGCTCCCCCAGTTCTTCAACTGACAGAGCCTCGAGGCGCTTGTGGCTGTAGCTGTGATTGCCTATCTCATGGCCTTCATCCACCATCCGCCTGAGCAGTTCAGCATTGTCGTGTACCCGGTTCCCGAGCACAAAGAATGTTGCAGCCGCGTCGTACTCCTTTAGCGTATCGAGGATGGAACCGGTGGTAGAAGCAAAGGGTCCGTCATCAAATGTAAGAGCCACCATGGGTTTATCGGGATCGATTCTCCTGGCCGTCTGCCCGTCGGTTTCAGGTTCTCCGGGGTCTACCGGCCCGTATTTCCAATGGCTGGCAGGATGTGGCTCGCCCTCCGGGTCATGGAAGCCGATAGGAACCTCCTGGGGTGCCTGGGAATTCGGCACGTCCTTGGCATCCGGCGCTTGTTCCCCGTGTCCAAGTACGGCCCAGCCATACTTCTCGAAATCAACGATACCTTCCATGTGCTCCCACGGTATCTCCACACTGGGGGTACCTGCGGCGCCTGGAACCGATCCCAAACCCGGAAGCATCAATACTAAATGCTCTTGGGTTAGCAGGAAAGACCTGTAGCGTTCACGGTCAGGCTCCGTTCCGACGGAGAACAGATCAGAGTCAACGTAGTCAACGTAGACAGCGTAGTCAGGGTCCCCGGCCAAGGCTTCTCTGGCCAGCTGGACCAGCCTCGGCAAGCCGTCTTCAACCAGGATATCTTCCAGGAAGACCGGTTCCCCTGTATCCAGGTCATACACGAAGGTTTCCACACTCACATCAGGATGGACATAGCCCGGTATGATCACCAGGATGATGAACTTGATGCTCACCAGCCGGGTACCCACAAGCCATGTCTCGTAATCCACGTTGAGCTCCGCCCTCAGTTCGGCATGCTCGGCCTCAAAATCAGCCACCTCAGACCTAAACCTGGAGATGATATCATCAACAAACGCCTCGGTCACGTCATCGATTTCTTCCTTGCCGAACACAGGGTAATGCACGCCCATCACGGCGTCCTCACCGTACTCTATCACCGACTCTATCGTGCCTGCCTGATGGACTTCGGTGTTAGATTGCTCAAGATAGCTGTACCTGCCGTTTTCATCTGCGGGGATGTCTTGTCCGGGTTCTGTACCGTCTCCTGCGACCGAAACCGCCGGCACCACTCCGACCACACTACAACCGGGCAGTCCGGCCAGTACGGCAAGCACCAAGACCGTGCTGCAAATCCGGATCAGCAGTCCGGCTAACCCTGACACGCGTGACACGCGCGTCGGAAGCCAATGTGAGAAACCGCAGTTGTTCAGTGGGCCCATAGCCTAAGACCTTCTTTGTGACGGATTATGATAAAGCCAAGAGCTACTCTACTTGTACAGATGTTAACATAATGAAAACAGTTCCTGGGAGACAAGTTTTTCTGCTTAGACTGAGGTTTCACTGTATTTCTCACTCAAGCATGTACAGCACAATACCCTGAGCCCGATACAGGCTGCCAGGGCACTGTCTCACCTTGTTTCTCACTCAAGCATATGCTGTACAAGTATCCATAATGATCCGGCAAGGACCATCTGCCAAACTTAAAGGGGACGGTCCAGGTTAGACAATCAGAACCGTCCCCTTTTTCGTCCCACAGTGCTTCACCGGAAAGAAGCACCCGGGCTATCCCTCAACCCTCATTACCATTGGGTATGTTTGGCGATGGTATCTATGACATGAGTCGTAGTCTTGATACCCTGGATGAACAAGTCAAGATCGAAGTTCTCGTTTGGCGCATGGTTGTTCTCGTCAGGGTTGGCATATGGCACTGAAATTGTCGGGACCCTGAGTATGTCTGTGAACACATACTCAGGGC
>LSQX01404131.1_pt2 | contig 12051 bp, 9 predicted proteins | sample 654561 | NCBI WGS metagenome assembly LSQX01 (sample SAMN04489861, study PRJNA283612) | anaerobic digester metagenome | isolation source: 4 biogas reactors fed with cattle manure at either 37C or 55C with and... | place: Denmark: Kongens Lyngby | collected 2014 | reverse complement strand
TAATATCAGGAGGAATCTCATGAAACCGGCAACAGTTATTCTTGGAGCCAACTACTATACCCCCCTCGGCGCCATCCGCACTTTGGGGCGCCGCGGCGTCAAGGTCTATGCCCTCGACTATCATTTCCCCACCGCATATGCTCTCTCGTCAAAATATGTTTTTAAAAAAGTGCTCTGCCCCGATGTAAACAAAGATGAACAGGGAATGGCCCGCTTTTTAATTGAATTTGGAAAGCAATTTTCAGAGCGGCCGGTTTTGATGGCCGGGCACGACAATTACGCTCTCCTGATATCGCGCTATGCGGAGGAACTGGCTTCTTATTTTCGCATTCCCGACAATCCCCCGGGATTACTCGAGGAAATTATAAATAAAAAAGGGCTGTACCGGATCGCTCAAAAGCACGGCTTGCAAATGCCGCTTACCTGTTTCCTAGAAAATACATCAGATTTGGCCGAAGTAGCTGAGCAAATGCGCTATCCCTGCATAATCAAGCCGGCGCTTTCCCATGAGTTTGTGCGAATTTTCCGGAGTAAATGCTTGATTGTCTCCGATAGAGCTTCCTTGACCGATGCTCTGTCCCGGGCACAGTCTGCCGGACTGGAAGTAATGGTCCAGGAGATTATCCCCGGCTTCGACGACTGCATGTATGTCTTTGACGCTTATATCAACAGCGAAGGGCGCGCCACCCACACGCTCACCGCGCAGAAGCTGCGCCAGTTTCCCATAAATTTCGGCTCCTCCACCCTGACCCATCACTGTTACGATCCCGAACTTGCCGCCCTGGGACTTGGGTACATGCGCCGCATCGGCTATCGCGGCTTCGGGGAGATCGAATTTAAACGGAACCCTCTGGACGGAAAATTCTACATGATTGAGATAAACGCCCGCTTAAGCAGCTTAAATGTCCTCTTTGATAAATGCGGCATGGAGTTCGCCTATATCCACTACCGGGATCTCATCGGAGAGCCGCTGCCGGACTGCCACCTCCAGGAAGAAAAACCCTGGGCCTTCTGGCATGCCTACGAGGATTTTTTCAGCACCAGGGCTTATTTAAAAAGCGGGCAGCTGGGCTGGAAAGAGATTGTCCGCCCCTGGTTAAGCCACCATAAGGCTCACGCCATCTGGGCCGCCGATGATCTGATGCCTCTTTTCGCCTTCGGGAAGATTCTTTTGGTGAAGCTGTTCGGCAGAGCAGGGAGGCTTTTAAAAGGGCTTTTCGCCCGATTCAGTAAAGCGTCTAAAAGAAAAAATCCTTTTCCAAAAGGAGAATAAACTTGCATCAATCCTCCGGCCTAGCCGGATCATAAAAATAACTGAATTGTAGATGGGAGGGGATAGATGGCGCCAGAGAAGATAGTGGCCCCTGGAAAGAACAAGATCCAGTTCGCCGATAAAGGCGCAGTAATTGCCGCCGAAGCTTTTCTTAAAATAATAGATGCCGTATAGAGGATGATCGGGCCCCACCTCGCCCGGAACTCCGTAAAAGTCAAACCAGCGCGCGCCTTTACCCTTCGCCCACTTAATTCTCTCCCAGATCAGGGCATGATAAGCGTAGATGTTGCGATGACTCTCCGACTGCGCCCCATAAGCCGCCCAGGCTTTGTCGCCAAAGGCAAAAGTAATCCCTGCTGTAATCACCCTTCCCTCAAATAAACCCAAAGTCAGGTTAATTGCATTTTCCGGGCTCAGAATACGGAAAAGCTTCTGGAAATAATCAATCTTCCGGTTAACAAAGTTACCCCGCTCGGCAGTTTTATCCATCAACTGCATGAATTGGGGAAGCTCCTTTTCCCCGGCAGTGACAAATTGCAGCCCTCGTTTATAAGCATATCGGATTTTATAGCGAATCTTTTTGGGAAATCTCCCCATAATCTGATCCAGTTCACCCTGCAGATCCAGCCGGAAAGTATAGCGCGGCTGCACACCGCCAAAATCGCGCTTTACATTGGCAGGTTGAAAACCGATCCGCCGCAGCGCCGCCGCCGGCGTCTGCTGACCTTCCATTATGCACGGGTCAATTTTGACCAAGACCGCCCGGTGCTCCATGGCCAGGGCCCGAATACCATCAATGATCGCCGCGAGCACATCAGCATCGTCCCAGTCTTCCATCACCGGGCCGCGCGGCAGGTAAAAAATTGTCCGCCGCCCCACTGGCAATTTCCGCTTCAATATGGAGGCAGCTGCAACAATCCGGCCTTCTTCTTCCAGCACTACGCGCAACGGTTCCCAGTCCGGTTTTTTTACTTCGCCCCACATATATGATTGAAAAAGGTGGCCATTAGCGGTAGAACGAATAAAATCATCAAAATGCCATGCTTCCCCCGGCGTAATCAGCCGGAATTGCATTAAGCAACACCTCTTCTCTCATACCGCAATGTTTTGAGATATACCGGCTTGTTTTACCCAGACAGAGAGCAGTTCATAGACAGGTTTTCCCTGGACAGGGGATTCCCGGCCATAAACTGCTCGTATCTGCACGGCGCTTACTCTTTTTCTTTTTCCGCCTTCGCCGCGGCGATCACCTGCTCCGCCACCTGGTGCGGCACCTCTTCGTAGTGCGAAAAAGCCATGGTAAAGAAGCCCCGCCCCTGGGTCATGGAGCGCAGGTCAATGGAATATTTAAACATCTCGGCCATAGGCACCTGGGCCCGAATTTTCTGCAGTCCGCCGGCAGATTCCACACCCTGGATTCTCCCCCTGCGGCCGTTTAAGTCGCCCATGATATCGCCCATGAAGGCTTCAGGAACAGTAATCTCCACGTTCATCACCGGTTCCAGCATCACCGGTTGAGCCTGCTCAATCCCTTTGCGGAAAGCCATAGCCGCGGCAATCTTAAAAGCCATTTCGGAAGAGTCCACCGTATGATAAGAGCCGTCTACCAGCTTTACTCCCACGCCGACCACCGGATATCCGGCGAGAACTCCTTCTTCCATGGCCTCGCGGATCCCTTTTTCCACCGCCGGCACATATTGCTTGGGGACCACACCGCCGAAGATCTTATCTTCGAACTGAAACCCTTCCCCGGCCGGCAGCGGCTCCAGATCGAGATAGACATGGCCGTACTGGCCGCGCCCGCCGGTTTGTTTTTTATGCTTCCCTTCCACTCTACTGGCCTGGCCGCGGATAGTCTCTTTATACGGCACCTTGGGCGTGGAAAGATTAACCTCCACCCCGAATTTCTGGGCCAGCCTGCTGACGATGATCTCCAGGTGCAGTTCTCCCAGGCCGGAAATAACCGTCTGACGCGTCTCCGCGCGCCGCTCCAGGCGGAAGGTAGGATCTTCTTCGAGAAAGCGCGACAGGCCGCTGCTCACTTTCTCCTCGTCGCCTTTTGTTTTCGGTTCGACGGCAAAGGAGATTACCGGCTCGGGGAAGTCTATGGGCATAAATTGGAAAAGGTTGCCGCGGTCGCAAAGCGTATCCCCGGTGGCCGTATGCTGCAACTTGGCTACTGCGGCAATATCGCCGGTTACCACTTCTTCCATGGGGAGCTGGTTCTTGCCCCGCATGGAAAAAAGCTGCCCGATGCGCTCATTTTTCTCCCTGTTCACATTATACACCTGCGAATCGGGGCGCAAGCTGCCGGAATAAACCCGGAAAAAGTTGATCCGGCCCACGTAGGGGTCGGCCAGGGTTTTAAAAACCAGCGCAGCAAAAGGTTCTTCCGGGGAAGCTTTACGCGTCGTCTTCTCCCCGCTTTCCGGGAGAATCCCTTCGATCTCCTCGCTGTCTACCGGCGACGGCATGTAGCTTTTGATAAAATCGAGCAGCGCTCCGCTGCCGTAGTTCTTGGTGGCGGCGCCGCAAAGCACCGGTATAATCTTGCCCTCAAGAATACCGCGGCGCAGGCTCTTCCGGATCTCTTCGGGTTCCAGGGCTTCGCCTTCAAGGTATTTGAGCAGGAGCTCATCTTCGGTCTCCGCCACCGCTTCGATCAGCTTTTCCCGCATTGCTTCAGCCTTTTCCCGCAAATCTTCAGGGATCTCCTGCTCCTCCATTTTCTTGCCGTCGGCGGAAAATAGGAGCGCTTTCTCTTCGATAAGGTCGACTACTCCTTTATACTGATCTTCTTTCCCGATGGGCAGCTGAACGGGAACCACCTTGGTTCCGAAATGCTCCAGCAGCTGGGCCAGGGTACCCTCAAAATCGGCGTTTTCCCGGTCCAGCTTGTTTATCAGAACCAGGCGGGGCAAGTTGAAGTCTTCGGCGTATTGCCAGACCTTCTCGGTGCCCACTTCAACCCCCGAGACTGCACAAACAACCACTGCGGCACAGTCGGAAACACGCAGCGCTCCCAGCAGGTCTCCAATAAAATCAAAGTAACCGGGCGTATCCAGTAAATTTACCTTGATCCCGTCCCATTCCAGGGGCGCCAGGCCAACATTAATCGTGACCTGCCTTTTGATCTCATCGGGATCGTAATCGGTAGTAGTTGTGCCCGACTCGATGGTCCCGAGGCGGTTGACCGCTCCACTGGTATACAGAAGAGCCTCGGCAAGAGAGGTTTTGCCGGCGCCGCCGTGGGAAATCAGAGCCATATTGCGGATTGCTTCGCTGGAATATTTTTTCATACCGTCGCCTCCTCCATGCTGCCTAGCAGCCGGTAACTTAATTCGGATAGCCGCCCCGCCGGCGGCCGTAATGCTCCACAGAGTTACTGTATAATATATGTGTTATTATAGCTTATCGAGTAGAAATTGAAAACTTCAGCCATGATGAGCGGTCACGTGCTCCTGCTTACACGGGATAGACAATGTTTTCTCTATCCCGCCATACCAGGTTCTGATCAACACTGGAAAGATCTTTTCCGCTCAATTCTGCTCCTTTCGAAGATGGCCGTTCCGCCTTCGGCAGGCCTTCCCGTCGCGGCAGCGGTGGAAGCTGCCCGCGGCGCCTCTTGAAAAAGTCCAGCGCCACATTGGGGAACAGGACGTAGGAAAGAAGGTCTTCTTCCCCGGTCATATACTCCTCGATATCCCGCCTGGCACCGGGGAGTTGGGGGGAAATCAGGTCGGCGGGCCTGACGGTAACCGGTTTTTCGTCTCCCAGCACCTTTTTCAAAAGTTCGGGGTTAACCTCTCCCGGCGGCCGGCCATAGAGGCCTCGCAGGTAATTCTTCAGCTCGGTAGAGACCATCTTATAACGCTCTCCCAAAAGCACGTTGACCACTGCCTGCGTGCCCACTATCTGGCTGCTCGGCGTTACCAGGGGCGGGTAGCCCAGGTCGGCCCGGACGCGGGGGACCTCTTTGAGCACCTCCGGCAAAAGATGAAGGGATCCCTGCTCCGACAGCTGCGAAGCCAGGTTGGAGATCATTCCTCCCGGAACCTGGTACCTGAGGACATCGGTATCCACACCCATAGCTACTTCGCGGGGGATCTCGTAGCCGCCGCGTATCTTTTTAAAATGTTCGCTCACCCCGGCCAGCAGCTGCAGGTCCAGCCCGGTATCATAAGGCGTCCCCTGCAGGGCGGCCACTATGGTGTCCGTAGAGGGCTGGCTCGTTCCTAAAGAAAGGGCGGCGCTGGCGGTATCAACAACGTCGGCGCCCGCCTCGATCCCTTTAAGATAGGCCATGGAGGCCATCCCGCTGGTGTAGTGACAGTGAAGCTGCACCGGCAGCCCCACCTCTTCTTTCAGCCGCCGGACCAGTTCGTAAGAATGGGCCGGTGAGAGCAGGCCGGCCATGTCTTTGATGCAGAGCGAATCTGCGCCCATTTCTTTAAATGTCTGTGCCAGGTTGACAAAATAGGCGATACTATGCAGCGGGCTGATGGTGTAGCACAGCGCCGCCTGCACGTGGGCTCCTTCCGCCCTGGCCGAAGTCATGGCCTGCTCCATGTTCCGGGGATCATTCAGCGCATCAAAAATGCGGATGATATCGATCCCGTTGCCCACCGCCCGCTTGACAAACTCTCTCACTACGTCGTCGGCGTAGTGGCGGTAGCCAACTATATTTTGGCCGCGTAAAAGCATCTGCAACCTGGTGCGGCGGAATAATCGCCGCAGGCGTCGCAGCCTCTCCCAGGGGTCCTCATCCAGGAAGCGCATGCAGGCGTCAAAGGTAGCCCCACCCCAAACTTCCAGTGAATAATAACCGACCTTCTCCATCAGCTCGGCCACAGGGAGCATATCCTCCAGGCGCATTCGCGTAGCCAGAAGAGATTGATGGCCGTCTCGCAAGGTGGTATCGGTTATGCCAATTTTCCTTCGCTCTATTATTCTCCAACCCCCTGAAGTATGTGATTATTCCAGTGCATACCGGGCTGCAGCTTCGCCGATGCGGCGGCCCCAGACCAGCGCTTCGGTCAGGGCTGCGCCGGGCATGAGAGCGGCGCCGTTGAGCCCGCCCGCCGTCTCTCCTATGGCATACAAACCCTCTACCGGCTTTCCCGCGCGCAGCACGGCTCCGGATTCATCCACTGCAATGCCACCGAGGCAGTATGCCGCTGCAGCCTTGACCGGGCAGCCGTAGAAATATCCTTGTGGCCGGCTGAACCAGCGGTACAGCGATGGGAGATCTATCCGGTATGCCTCCAGGAAAGCGCCAATACCGGGATAACGGGGCCAGCTCAACTCATGTTCCGGTCCCAGTCCGGCTTCTGCAACCAGCAGGTATCCTATACCCGCAGCGCTGTTTAAAATGGAGTTGACCAAATCGGCATCCGCCCGCTGCGGGAAAGGGTAAATTTGATCATCCACGATCAAAAGAGTGCCGGGCGGCGGATTTACCTCCACCCAGTTTTGCTCCTCTTCAATGGCCAGGGCATAAGAAAATCGCCCCTCATTGACCAGGTCCAGCCCGGCGGCGCGAGCCAGCTTCATCCCCTCGCCTTCACCGCTGCCGCGCCAGGAAGCGACAGTAATCCCCGGGCTAAGCTCCTTGATCCGCTGGGGGTCATTAAGATAACCGCCGTCTGCAAGTATAACCGCCGGCGCATAAGCGGTATACTTAAGACCGTGAGAATCGATAAATTTAATTCCGGCTGCCTTGCCGTTGCTGCTGATAAGCAGCTCTTCTACCAGGATGCCCTGGAGAATGCGGATTCCCTCCTCCAGGGCCTTGCTTACAAGGCGGCTCTGTGCCTGTGCGTAAGAGATATTTTCCGGCAAATATCTAAAGCCCTCCGCAGGGACCACTTCCAAGCCGGTCTCCCCTATCAACCAGGCGAGGCTCTCATCGGCATGACGGGAGAGAAGTTTATAATGCCACCCCTGGCCTTCTCCCTGCCCGTAATCATGCAGCGCCCTCTCCAGGGCGGCAATATCCCCATCTTCTCCGGTGCCGAGAGCTCCATCGCGCCACATCCAGCGGTCATTCTGCAGCTCATTGTAACAGAGAATTACCGAAGCGCCATGACGCGCCCCCTCCAGGGCGGCAGTCAACCCGGCCATCCCGCTGCCCAGAACGATAATATCGCCGTTCAAGGGCAGAGTTTCCTCTTCGTTCAGCCCTGGCTCGGGGCTGCACCCGGAAAATAGCAAGAGCGGCAAAACCATCAGCAAAAGCAAAGCGCTCCGCTTAAAAGACGACACTTATCAATTCCTCTCTTTGGGAAGTCCGATTAAATCGACAACCTGGTCTCCCTCATCAAGGCGGATCAGGGTTACGCCCCGCGCATAGCGGCTCAGCAATGAAACCTCCGCCGTTTTTTGGCGGATGACCACCCCTCCGGCGGTAACAATAATAAAGTCTTCGTCCTTCTCGTTCATTACCATAAAGCCGGTCAGCGGGCCGCTTTCTTTCGATATTTTCATACCGATAATTCCCTTGCCGCCGCGGCGCTGCGGGCGGAAATCATCCGCGGCCACCCGTTTTCCAAAACCTCTCGCCGAAACCATCAAAATAACCTGGCCCGGCCTGATCAAATCCGCTCCCACTACCCTGTGCGGCGGCTGCATCGTAACGGCTTTTACGCCGCGAGCCGTCCGCCCCATGGAGCGGACATCCTTTTCATGGAAGCGGATAAAATATCCTTCGTCTGTCCCGATAATGATCTCCTCGTTACCGCCGGTCAGAACCACTGATATGAGCTCATCCTCCGGAGCCAGGGTCAGCGCAATCAACCCTGTTTTCCTGGTATTGCGGAAATCCTTCAGCGGCGTCTTTTTGATATAGCCGCGGGCAGTAACTGCAAGCAGGTATTTCTCTTCACTGTAACCGCTAACCGGCAGCGTTGCCGTGATATATTCATCCTTTTCCATTGGCAGCAGGTTTACTATGGCGGTGCCTCTCGACTGGCGGCTGGATTCTGGGATTTCGTAGATATTTAAAAGATAGACCTTCCCCCGGTTGCTGAAAAGAAGAAGGCGATCGTGGGTTGAAGCAAAGTAGCATTGCTCCACCAGGTCATCCTTCCGGGTCTGCATCCCTACTACACCTCTGCCGCCCCGCCTTTGCCTACGGTAAGTTGACGCCGGCAGGCGCTTGATATAACCGCGATCAGTGATGGTGATGACCACGTCTTCTTCCATGATCAGGTCGGTCAGCTTAAAATCATCCACCCCTTCAACAATCTGGGTGCGGCGTTCGTCGGCGTGTTTATCCCTAATTTCCTGTAGTTCTTCACGGATTATTCCCAAGACCAGGCTTTCATCTGCCAGCACCCGCCGCAAATATGCGATCTTCTCTGTCAATTCACGATGTTCTTCTTCCAGCTTGGATTGTTCAAGCTGGGTCAACCTCTGCAAACGCAAATCGAGAATGGCCTGAGCTTGCTTTTCCGTAATCCCCAGCAGCTCCATCAGGCCGCTGCGTGCTGTGGGACCGTCAGGAGAACGGCGGATTAAAGCGATGACTTCATCGAGCCTGGAAAGGGCTATGCGCAGACCTTCAACAATGTGGAGTCTCTCCTCTGCACGGCTCAGGTCAAAACGGGTCCGCCTTATGATGACCTCTTTTTGGTGGTCGAGATAGCAATTAAGCATTTCCTTTAAATTTAAAACTTTGGGCTCCCCGTTTACCAGGGCCAGCATAATAATACCGTAAGTCTGCTGGAGCGGGGTGTATTGATAGAGCTGGTTGATGATCAGCTGGGGATCGTATTCCGGGCGTATCTCCAGCACTATGCGCACGCCTGAATGGTCGGACTCATCCCTAAGATCGGTAATCCCTTCTATTTTCTTCTCTTTGACCAGTTCGGCTATTTTTTCTACCAATTTGGCTTTATTCTGCTGGTATGGCAGCTCGCTAATTACCAAGTGCCCCCGGCCTTTATCAGATTTATCCCAAAAGACCCGCCCTCTGATGCGGATAATGCCGCGGCCGGTCTGGTAGGCTTCTTTAATTCCTTCGGTTCCCACTATGACGCCGCCGGTAGGGAAATCGGGCCCTTTAACCAGACGCCTGAGCTCATCTACCGAAATTTCGGGCTGCTCGATAAGACGGTGCAATGCGTCAATGAGCTCCCCCAGATTATGCGGCGGTATATTTGTAGCCATGCCCACGGCAATTCCCGAGGAGCCGTTGGCGAGCAAATTGGGAAAGCGCGAAGGAAGGACCGCCGGCTCAAGCAGGCTTTCATCAAAATTAGGCCGGAACTCAACCGTCTCCTTATGCAGATCGGCCAGGAGCTCCATGGCCAGCGGCGATAGCCGGGCTTCGGTATAGCGCATTGCCGCCGCCGCATCGCCGTCCAGCGAGCCGAAGTTGCCGTGTCCGTCCACCAGTGGATAGCGGGTGGTAAAATCCTGGGCCAGCCTAACCATGGCATCATAAAGGGCCACGTCCCCGTGGGGATGGTATTTACCGAGCACTTCCCCCACAATCCGCGCCGACTTGCGATAAGGTTTTTCCGGCGTCGAGCCCATCTCCGACATGGCGTAAAGGATGCGCCGGTGCACCGGCTTGAGCCCGTCCCGGACATCTGGAAGAGCGCGGCTGACGATCACGCTCATGGCATAATCGAGAAATGAATTTTTTACTTCTTCATGGACACTGACAGGGATAACGCGTTTCTTTTCGTCCATACGATTCTCTCATTTCCTCCACATTACAGAAGATGGCTTACCGCCTTGCCGGTTTCTTCTTTCCGGTTTTTTTCTCCTGCTTCTTTATATTCTGCCTCAACAGGCGATCCAGCTCTTGTTTTTGCTCCGGGGCCACAGACCAGCTTTCGGTAATTTCTTTCCGGGCCGTTCTTATTTTAAACTGCAGTACCAGGCCGTTCCAGCGGTAAGATTTGATCTGATTCCAGGGCCAGAACCAGCGTGCCGATGAGATCCCTCTTTCCCGGAGCGCCGGGCGTTCCAGCTGCCTGGCCCCAAAGACAGCTGCCAGGAGAAGGTAAAAGACAATACGGGCACCGTAAATCCACCTGCTTTCAACATCATTTCCGGCAGCCGCAATTTCATTGTATTTATTTAGATCCGACCACAGAAAAAAGGCACAGAGAAGGCATATAAGAACAACTGTCAGCAGCAGGTCAAGGTTGACCCTGTTAAAGAGGGTCTGCCTTACTTTAAAGGTCACCCGCCCTGTTCTACGTCTGCGAAATAACAGGTAACCGGTGGCTAAAGCAGCCAGAATTAGATAAGGTATGGCCATATAAAACATTATTCGTACCCCACAAGTATATCAGCTCACCGGCAAAGTCCCGCCGCCATGGGCAGCCTGTCCGCTGCAGCCAAAGAGAATCATTAACAACGCGCAGCCGGCTGGATCATATATCCAGGTTCCGGACCGCGGCCGCATTTTCTTCAATAAAGCGCCGCCGCGGCTCCACTTTGTCGCCCATAAGCACGTAAAACATCTGATCCGCCTTCTGAGCATCAACCAGTTCAACCCGTCTAATAATGCGCGTCTCTGGATTCATGGTCGTCTCCCACAGCTGTTCCGGATTCATCTCGCCAAGACCCTTATAGCGCTGTACCTGAATCCCATCACGGCCCCAACTTTCAAGCAGCCGCTCCAGCTCTTCGTCCCCGTAAAGATAGCGCTCTTTTTTACCCTTTTGCACCTTGTAAAGAGGCGGCTGGGCAATGTAAACAAAGCCGCTCTCAATCAGTTCGGGCAGGTAGCGATAGAAAAATGTGAGCAGGAGCACCCGGATATGCGAGCCGTCCACGTCCGCGTCGGTCATGATCACAATTTTCTGATAGCGGACTTTCGCTATGTCAAAATCTTCGCCAATCCCCGTTCCTATGGCAGTGATAATAGTGCGGATCTCTTCATTGCCCAGAATCCGGTCCAACCGGGCTTTCTCCACGTTGAGAATTTTGCCGCGCAGCGGAAGAATGGCCTGTACACGCCTGTCCCGTCCCTGCTTTGCCGAACCGCCGGCAGAGTCGCCTTCAACCAGAAACAGTTCGCATTCTCCCGGATCCTTGCTGCTGCAATCGGCCAGCTTCCCGGGAAGGTTGGTAAAATCAAGAGCGTTTTTCCGGCGGGTTAGTTCCCGGGCCTTTCGAGCGGCCTCGCGGGCCCGTGCCGCCCGGATCGCTTTTTCCACAATCCTGCGGGCAATCGCAGGATTCTCCTCCAGGAAGATTTCCATCCCCTCATAGCAGACCGAATCAACGGCGCTGCGCATTTCCGGGTTTCCCAGCTTCGTCTTTGTCTGACCTTCGAACTGCGGATCGTGCAACTTTACGCTCAGGACTGCGGTCAACCCTTCTCGAACATCATCTCCGCTGAAATTGCTTTCGTTCTCTTTAAGCAACCCTTTCTTGCGAGCATAATCATTTATCAAGCGAGTTAAAGCGGACTTAAAACCCTGTTCATGAGAGCCGCCTTCCCTGGTATGGATGTTATTCGCATAGGTGTAAATCATTTCGTTGTAGCTGTTCTGATACTGAAGCGAAATCTCGATAAAAAAACTATTTACTTCACGGCAGAAATAGATCGGCTTCTTCGGCAGAACATCTTTGCCCTGGTTGAGATAAGCGGTATACTGGTTGATGCCGCCGTCATAACGATATTTCTCTGTATATTCGCTGCGCAGATCTTTAAAGGTTATCCGGACGCCCCGGTTTAGAAAAGCAAGTTCACGCAGTCGCCGGACGATTATTTCATTCTCAAAATTGATTTCCTGAAAAATGATCGGATCGGG
>LSQX01397297.1_pt1 | contig 12051 bp, 8 predicted proteins | sample 654561 | NCBI WGS metagenome assembly LSQX01 (sample SAMN04489861, study PRJNA283612) | anaerobic digester metagenome | isolation source: 4 biogas reactors fed with cattle manure at either 37C or 55C with and... | place: Denmark: Kongens Lyngby | collected 2014 | reverse complement strand
TCGATGGTCGAAATTGTGGTTGAGTCAAGTGATGAGAGCGTTAGTATACTTGCAATTCCAGCCACCATAGATGTGGCAAAAATGATGGATATCACCATCCAAGTTCCAGTAATTATTCGACCCAGCAACGTTATCGGAGCTTTGTCACCATAGCCTGTAGTGGTCATAGTTACAATAGCCAGCCACATACCTGTGCCAATGCCTTGAAGAGGCCCTTTGGGAAACTGTTCTGGTGATTCTTTTCGTTCTGCTAACCAAAGGAGTGTACCAACAATACTAAGAATAAGCAAAAATATACCTATAGCCATTAATAGCTTAGAGCTAAAAAGCGGTCAGACTTTTTGCCAAAAGCCTTTTTCTGCTTCAAGCGAAATTATCGATATGCTGGAGTTGTAGAAGGGTTGTGAAAACCTCATATTCTCAAGACGATTAGATGTGATGCTTATAGGACCAACTACTAAATCAATAGTTCCTCTGTTTAATTGATGCAAAGCGTCTTCTACGTTCTATAATTCCAAGACCTTTTATCTGCAATCTCATCCCAAATTTCTGTGGCAATTCCTTTGCCCACTTCCTCAAATACGAAAGGCTCACTTCCGGCAATGCCAACAATTAAAGTGTCATTTACAGCATCCAATTTTTGTGTTTGAGCCTTAGAGGGTAGCGTGCATAAAATTATGAAAGTAACGAAAAATAGATGTTTGGATAGAGTTTTAAGCATCATGATGATGTGTTCAATAGTATTAATTCTAACTTTAAACACCTATACTTTCTAAATTGTTGCTTTTATAGATGAATAATCTCCTTATTAATATCGATAATTGATAACACATCTCTCTTTCAACAGACTTCTGCTTCATTAAAAAATAGTAATAATTGAGGCTTAAAAGAACGAATACAATTCAATACTGTTATTACTGAACTCTACTAAGAACTAAAACTAACAATTACAAAACAAAATACATTATGAATAAAAGCATCATCTTTTCGCTCCTACTTCTATTAACATCTACCATTACTTTTGCACAGCAATCTAAATATCAATTGTCAAGCCACATCTTAGACATAACCAAAGGCATGCCTGCTGCTGATGTTAAGATTACGCTACAAAAACAAATTCAAGGCAATCAATGGCAAATGCTTGCAGAAAAGCAGACCGATAAAAATGGTAGAGTATCAGATTTTTTACCTCAGACTGAGGGAGCCGACCACATCGGAGTTTATAAACTTAAGTTTTACGTTGAGCCTTATTTCCAAAGTCAACAAATGGATACTTTCTATCCATACATCGAAGTAGTTTTTGAGATAAAAGATGATAAGCATTATCATGTACCCATTACTTTGTCGGCTTTTGGATATAGTACTTATAGAGGCAATTAGAGATTTTTTTTATTTCTTCGGGTGTTTATTTCTTCGTAAAATTCTATACAATATTATGTACGTAAATAGTTAATTACAATTATCTTTGTACTTTACCAATGTATAATAAATTGCAAATCTAAAAGATAATGAAATCATTCCAATATCTACTTTTCGCTTTGTTGTTCCTATCGAACAGTTTGCAAGGAGCTAATCAATCTGAACTTCCTAAAGAACCACGTCCCAAAACACCCATCATGGGTTGGGCAAGTTGGAACAACTATCGTGTTGAAATAAATGAAGACATTATCAAAGCCCAAGCTGACGCTATGGTCTCTTCTGGTTTAAAGGATGCTGGATATAATTTTATCAACACAGACGATGGTTTTTATGGTGGACGTGACGAAGAGGGGAATCTTCTGGTTCACCCAGTGCGCTTTCCTAACGGAATGAAGTCTTTGGCACAGTATATTCACTCCAAAGGATTGAATGCAGGTATCTATTCTGATGCAGGCATCAATACATGTGCTTCTTTATGGGACAATGACACCATTGGATCTGGCATGGGTTTGTATGGGCATGAATTGCAGGATTTGACACTTTACTTGCAGGATTGGGACTATGATTTCATCAAGGTTGACTGGTGTGGTGGCGAGTGGATGGGATTGGACGAGGAAGTACAATACACACATATAGCCAAATTGGCCCGAAGCATCAAACCTTCGGTTATTTTCAATATTTGCCGATGGCAGTTTCCAGGAATATGGGCAACACAAATAGCTGATTCATGGAGAATATCTGGCGATATTGATAATAAGTTCTCATCGATATTGGCTATCATAGATTTGAATGCAGACTTGTGGAAATATGCATCTTATGGACATTACAACGATATGGACATGCTACAGGTGGGTCGCGGAATGAGTTACGAAGAGGACAAATCTCATTTCACAATGTGGGCAATGATGCACTCTCCCCTACTCTTGGGCAACGATTTGACTCAACTGTCGGACGAAACATTGGAGATTATTACCAACAAAGATATCATTGCTCTCAATCAAAGTAACTATGTCTATCAAGCCAGAAGAATGGTTGATTATGGTGACTTGGAAGTATGGGCCAAACCATTGATTGACTCTATGAGTGGCGAAGTGGCTGTTGCGCTTTTGAATCGCTCTAACGAGCCACAACCTATTAACTTTGCTTTGGAACAAGTGGGGTTAGATGCTTCAACAGGTTATACTATGACTGACTTGTGGTCTAAAGAGACATATGAGTTAACTACCAAACATGAAATTATACGTGAAGTTCCTGGTCACGGAGTTGTAGTATGGATGATTAGGGGAACTTCTATTCCTTTCAATGTTTTTCGGTATAAAGACAAAAAGGATACTTTATAGCTATATTGCACATTCAAATAAATAATATCTTGATTCGCTTCTCCTTAGTGCTGTTATTGATTATAAATAAGACTTGTAGTTAGTAAAGTTCCATTGATTCTTTTTAAATCAGGCCTTCAATCAACTCACTGCTTACTTTATAACCACTGTAAGTCTACTATCAGAGCTCATTCCATTAAACTGCCATTCCTGTTTGCCATTCATATTACTACCCGCTCTGTAGAGAATGTTTGAACCCGGTTTTTGAGTTTTTGGCAGAATATTGTAGATATTAGGAATAGGTGAATAGTTATACAGATTGATAGAACCCAACTCATAGGTAATTCCATTTATAGTAGATGTGCTCCATCCCCCATTATTGAAGCTATATCCTGCTTTTACTGCTGTTTGGTTTGACAATAGATTAGCTACACCAAATCTTTGAAGTATTTCTCCATAGTTTTGCACTGCTCCACCATTGGCGTTCACAGCATTTACAATAGAGGCCGTTCCTGTTGCATTGTTTTGGATTAGTTCTCTTATTAGTTTTGCTCCTCCGTAGTTTCTCATCAAGAAAGCTCCAAATGTGTAGGTTTTCGAGTAATTTATGAGCGATTCATTTTCATTACTGCTCCAATCCAAAAGATTAAAGTCATTGTTAGAATTGAACAACGGTATTCTACCATTTTTAATACCACTGTTCCCCGAATTGGGAGTTCCATAAGGTACACCCCGAGGGCCATTAGCCATTATTTTACTTGCTACTAAATCTTCTATACATTGTGCACTCATTTCATTTATTGCTGTGTTTGAGTTTTTGTTCTTTATAACTTCCTTCTGATAAAAGTATATCATATGAGTAAACTCGTGCGCCAATGTAGATATGAATTCCTGTGGCCAATAGTCAGTCACATTCCATGAACCTTTATTTGTTTGTCCGAATAGTACGGCATCAAGCGTAAACATTAGTTTTTCATTGGAACCCTTTAGGAGATCATCGTTTAAATTTTTAATAAAATTATCCCTTGCATAGTAATACCCAAGCGTGATTGTTCCAGTTGTCTTGTTGTCGTCGTCAATATCCGTTAGCCATATATGAATATCGTCTGTTTCTGGAATCAAATTACTATAACTTGTAGCTCCCCATGGATCTCCAGCGGCATTTGTAACCCACTCATATATATCGTTGTCTGCTCCCTCGTTCAAAAATTTGGGTGCAAATGCATCTATCATTGTTTGAGTAACGTGATATGTCTTTTTGCTATCTGGTCCCCAGCAATTATCAGCTACCCACATATATAAGTTTTTACCATGTGCAGATATTACTTTTCTAACAGTAGATTTAACTGCGTTGCCTTCATCGTCGAAGAAATCTTCACTCGTTCCTACCTCAAGTTTTAAAGGATGTAAAGCAGAATGCTTTTGATAAAGAGGTTTACTTGCTCCTTTTATAAATTGTTTTCCAGGGTTATTATTAAATTTGGTAATAGCTGGTTTTCCTGAAACGATAAAAGATGGTTCAGAATAAGGTGCTGATGTTACTGAATTGCTCCTACTCTGAACATCACTTTGCAACATTGGCAATTCTATTGAGTTGTTTTGGTTTGTATTAGAGAATACGAAGAAGACCTCTTTATCAACCAGATTGTTTAGTTGAAATATAAAATCTTTTGTAATGTCTATGTGCTGAATTGAATTGGAAGTTCCAACAATTATTGTTGAAGCTAAAGCTCCTCTTTGTATTATTGTGAAAGTTTCTTGAAGGGTGGTTGCTACGTTCTTTATATAAATTTTTGTTGTACGTTCATCGAACGATTCATCATTGGCCTCTATTTGTAGTAACAATTTTTCGGTTCTTAATGCTCTTGTTGGGGTATATGAGACCCAACTTTTTGCAGCTTCAGGAATTATTACTTCAACCTCTATATTGGTTTGCAACTCTATCTCTAAAGTTTGACTTTCACCTGATATCTTTTGACTTTTATTTGAAAGTATAATAGCATCTCCTTGAGATTGATTTATTTTGATAGTTTTTGTCAGCCCCTCTACTTTAATAGTTACTGTTGCACTCCTATCATCGTAAGTGTCATTAGTAGCTGCAACAATAGTAATACTCTTTGTTGAATTATCTCCACTCGTTTGAGAGAGTGTACACCAATTTTCAGAGGAAGTTGCTGTCCAACTCATATTAGTTGTAAAAGAAATAATTTCTGAGCTTCTTGCATTAGAAATATTAATTTCTTGGCTATTTATGATGATTGAAGGAACTTCGTCTTTTTTACAAGAAAACATTAATAAAAAGAGTGATAGTATAAGTATAATGTTTTTTCTCATATCTAATATTTATTATGTTCGCATTGAATTGTTTAGGATGTTTTTCATTTATGATATCATATCGACAGGCTGATTAGATTTAATAAAGGTAGTATATTTCTTCAATAAAAATATTCAATTGAAAGCTTATTGCTTAATCATACTGCGTTTTATCTTCTAATTGGTTCCTTTATAAATCGACTTTGCGTTTCGTATCTGTAAACAGGTTAATCCCTTAATTGTTCTTGACTATACCTCTTCAAATACTCCAAATAAGCTATTATATTACAGACCGTATTCATTTCTCACAATATTTATTTGTATGAATTGTTTGAGTAAAACACTGTCAGCTTTATTATAGATAGTAGAAATTGATAAATATGAGTCTTGTTTATTTTATTCTGATTCTCCCTTTGAAATGAACTGGGTCTCCTTCACTTCTTAAAATTCGAATCTTTTATATGTGAAGAAAAAAGTTGAATTCTAATTTGTCTCTCTTCAGTTATATTTCATAATTCTATTGTAATTGATATTACAACTTTTTTGATGGACTGTTCAATGGAACTTTATAGGTTGGATCTTCTAACACATTCACATCAATGATCTTGTCAGCATTCTTCAACAATCTTTGGCAATCTTTGCTCAAATGTTTTAGTTGTACTTTCTTCCCTACTTTCAGGTATCGCTCCGTAATTTTGTTGAGTGCTTCGATGGCCGACATATCTGACACGCGACTCTCTTTGAAGTCGATAACTACTTCATCGGGATCATTCAGTACATCAAACTTCTCATTGAATGTTGCAACAGATCCAAAGAAAAGCGGTCCATAAATCTCATAGTGTTTTACGCCATGTTCGTCAATATGCTTTCGCGCTCTAATGCGTTTGGCATTATCCCATGCAAATACAAGAGCCGAAATAATAACACCTACAATTACCGCTAAGGCTAAGTTACCTAAGAAAACAGTCACAAGCGTAACTACAACTATTACAAACACGTCCGACTTGGGCATTCTGTTGAATGTGCGCAAACTGGCCCACTCAAATGTGCCAATTGCCACCATAATCATCACACCTGTCAATGCTGCCATGGGCAATTTTTCTATCACTCCAGAGCCAAACATCACAAACATCAACAAAGCCAATGCAGCTACAATTCCTGAAAGACGTGCTCTTGCACCCGATGAGATGTTGATTAAACTCTGACCAATCATGGCACATCCACCCATGCCCGAAAACATTCCTGAAAACATGTTGGCTACTCCTTGTGCCACAGCTTCTTTGTTACTACTTCCACGGGTTTCAGTTATTTCATCAACAATATTTAATGTCAGTAAACTCTCTATCAATCCTACTGCTGCCATGATAGCTGCATAAGGAAATATAATGCTCAATGTTTCGAATGTGAAGGGCACATTGGGCAAATGGAAAGGTGGAAAACCACCTTGAATGGAGGCAATGTCTCCTACAGTATGGGTGTTTATTCCAAAAGCTACTACAAGTCCAAAAACAGTAAGAATAGCTACCAGCGATGCCGGAATAACTTTAGTTATTTTGGGCAATCCCCAAATGATGAGCATGGTGAGGAGTACTAAACCAAGAAGTATATAAAGCGGCATGCCAGTTAACCAGCTTCCCGAAGGGTCTTTAAATTGATCGAGCTGCGCCATAAAGATGATGATGGCCAGACCGTTCACAAAACCAAATATAACAGGCTGGGGAACCAGTCGCATCAGTTTTCCCAGTTTCAGCACACCCGCTAATATTTGAATTATACCTGCCAAGACTACTGTAGCAAACACATACTCCACTCCATGTGAAATAGCCAATGCTACAATTACAACTGCCACTGCACCTGTTGCACCCGATATCATTCCAGGTCGGCCTCCCAAAATTGAGGTTACCAAACCCATCACAATAGCTGCATAGAGACCGGTAAGCGGTGATAACCCAGCAATTAAAGCAAAGGCAATTGCTTCAGGAACAAGTGCGAGCGCGACAGTGAGACCCGATAGTATTTCGGTTTTATAATTGATAGTCTGTTTGAAGTCGAAGATATTGAGGATTCTTTTCATCTATAATTTAATTATGGCAGGTGTTTCTAATATAACGCCTGTTTAAATAGTGATTCGTTAATATGAAGCTGGAATATTTTTATGCTCGTAGATTATTGTTAAAAGCTGGCGTGACAAAGTTGTTTTATTAATTCTGTCTATTATCAATTGATTGATATGCTTTTACAGTTCGTTTTTACAATCTGCAAAAATAGTACTATTAACTGACATGTGGAAATAAAACAAATAGGATGGGAGTAAATTATGCATTTGAATTCTACCTTTCTATTTATTGTAGACTCGGCTTACAAACTCGAACTATTTGGTTGAAAATATTTTCTAATCAAAGTATGTATTCATGCGTAACAATCTATTAACTATGCCTAAAAAGAGTATCTCGGCCCTGCCCTATTTTATTTATATGCTTAAATTTTACTACCTTTGCACACTCAAAAATCAAAACGAATATATATAATGGCATTACAATGCGGTATTGTTGGACTTCCCAATGTGGGCAAGTCAACCCTTTTCAATTGTTTATCGAATGCAAAAGCGCAAGCAGCTAACTTTGCATTCTGCACTATAGAACCCAATATTGGAGTAATTACTGTTCCTGACGAAAGAATAAATAAACTATCCGAAATAGCTAAACCACAACGTGTACAACCCACCACAGTAGAGATTGTGGACATTGCAGGCTTGGTGAAAGGCGCCAGCAAAGGTGAGGGTCTTGGAAATAAGTTTTTGGCCAACATCCGCGAAACAGATGCTGTATTGCACGTGTTGCGTTGTTTCGACGACGAAAATGTAACACACGTTGATGGAAGTGTTAATCCAGTAAGAGACAAAGAAATCATCGATGTTGAATTGCAACTGAAGGATTTAGAAACAATAGAAGCACGTATTGGCCGAGTTGAGAAGCTTGCAAAAACAGGTCAAGACAAAGATGCAATTAGAGCTTTTGCTGTCTATTCCAAAATTCGTGACGTTTTGCTAAAAGGTGAATCTGCACGTACAGTTACATTTGATAGCAAAGAAGATACCAAAATTGCTAATGAACTATTACTGCTTACTTCGAAGCCTGTGATGTATGTTTGCAATGTGGATGAAGATAGTGCTGTAAACGGAAATAAATATGTGGAGCAAGTGCGCGAAGCTGTGAAAGACGAAAATGCAGAGATATTGGTAGTTGCTGCTAAGACCGAGTCTGAGATTGCTGAATTGGATACATACGAAGAACGCCAAGAGTTTCTTTCAGAAATAGGATTGGAAGAGTCAGGTGTGAATCGTCTTATCAAATCGGCTTACCAATTGCTCAACCTTAAAACTTACTTTACCGTAGGACCGCTCGAAGTGCGAGCTTGGACCTTTGAAGATGGATGGAAAGCTCCTCAATGTGCAGGTGTAATCCATACCGATTTTGAGAAAGGTTTCATTCGTGCCGAAGTAATTAAATACGAAGATTTTATTTTCTATGGGTCTGAGAATGCGGTTAAAGAGGCTGGTAAGATGAGTGTGGAAGGAAAAGAGTATGTGGTGCAAGATGGAGATGTGATGCATTTTAGATTTAATGTGTAGATAATTATAAAAATAAATTATCTCATAAGTTTTAAGGAATCAATTAATATAGAAGAGGGTGTCATATTTTGTGCATCCTTTTTTTATGCGCTAAGCATTTCTATTATATTTGACGGTTTAAGTGCGTTTTGGAGGCAATCATTTGCCAACCATTAGGTCATTGCAGAGATTATATTGTGAGTAAGAATTTTAAGGAACACCTACAAGTACTGTGTCCTTGATTATTGTAGTTTTTTATAAAAGTTATTCTTCTCTTAAAACAGAAAGCATAAGTTAAACACATAATTGTGCATGTGATTCGCTATTAGTTTTTATTGATCATCTGCTCCGATCATCGCAACTCATAGTTTTTTTCATGTCAGACGTCTATGATTTGGAAATCACACCATAATTGACACAATGAATCATGCTGATATTGAATAAATGGGGTGTTTGTACTATCATATCCCTACGTTTGCAGAAAAACTTTGTGGCGAGTCTTTCTGATGTCTACGTTTACAAAAAAGTGCCGTGACGTCTATGGCGTAGAACTACAAATGTAAAACCACGGCGCTTTTGGCAAATCGTAGACCTCCGCGACCCCCTCTTTTTTAACACTCTCAATTTGTAGGCCTCCGCGACCCCCTCTTTTTTAACATTGTGAAATTGTAGACCTACAATAGAGGGGTTTTTTTGAGAGCCATCAATTTGTAGGCCTCCGCCATCTCCCTTTATTTAACTTATTACTTTTGTAGGGCTACAAAAGAGGGATAATTTTGTGACTTTTCAGATTGTAGGACTACAAAACCTCAGTTATTTTATGCTTAATGAAATTGTAGGGCTACAAAAGTAGAAAAACGGCATGAAAATGAAATTGTAGGCCTCCGCCATCGAGCTTTTTCAATCAATAATTGAAGGGAGTAATTATTTTAAGGTTTGTTTCATGTCCTGTTTAATCTCTCCCTCTTTGCTACAAATACTTCTGACAAACAGAATGCTGAGAGGTGAAATGAATATTTCAACGCTTTTTGAATACACACTTCAAAAAAGCACGATTCATATAATCTTTTTTAATTCATGTCGCTTCAATACCGTTACTTCTCGTTTATCAATAGATATAATGCCCTTATCTACCAATTCACCCATTGTGCGGGCAAGCGAAGGACGCTGAACACCAAAATACTCAGCCAACTGAGTGCGGTTTCGCTTTAGCGTAAAACTGTTTTTCTTTTCGGTTGTGTTCTCCAGAATAAAGAGAGACAACTTGCCTTTAATACTCTTGATGGATATCATTTGTAGTTTTTGAGACAAAAACACAGTCATGTTCGAGTTCAATTTCAAAAAGTTGGTCAGCAGTGTCTCGTTACTCATCATTTCATTCAACCATACTTCTTTTGGAATTAGCAGAAAGTGACACTCTTCAATAGTGATAACATCCACTGGGAAACGATTGTTTTGTGCAAATACAAACGCTGGGGCCAAGGGGCGCACTGCATCAATAAATTCAATTTCCAATGAATTACCCTCCTGCGTAATCATTTCAGTACGCACTATTCCTTTCACAAGAAGGTATAAATGCTTTATCTCTTCGCCTTGTCGGGCCACAGTTTTGCCTTTTTCAATTATCTTCTTATTGCTCACCAAGCGTGTCAAAAATGCTTGTTGGTCATCTTTGTTTATATTTGAAAACAGCGGACATGTAGAGATATCGTAATCAAGCATACTTAAATCTTATTTATTCTTTACCATTCAAAGATAAGTAAGTTAGCTGCTATATCATTTAAATAATAGTTAATTATTGAAAGTGTAACTTCGGTTACACCTATTGTCTTTATCAATCAATACATTTGTAATCAAATAAGAGAATAGACAACTAAAAAACCAAATAATAAAAGGATAATAATATGAGCAAAATGTTTTGTTATCAATGTCAAGAAACTTCTAAGAATGAAGGCTGCACGGTTAAAGGTGTGTGTGGTAAAACAGCAGATGTAGCTAATATGCAAGATTTGTTGATGTATTTGTGTAAAGGAATATCTCATTACACTGTTCGTTTAAGAGCAAATGGAGTAGAGGTTCCTCAAATAAATAAGTTTGTAGTAGATAGTCTTTTCATGACCATTACTAATGCAAACTTTGACTTGAAAAGATTTAATGTGCGCGTTCACATTGCATATGAAATGCGCAATGCTGCCAAAGAAAGATTACAAAATCTGGGTGTAAACATTGATGATATAACTTATTCAGGTGCACATTGGGTAGGTGAAACAGAAGAAGAAATGTTTGACAAAGCCGTTGAAGTAGGAGTTCTTGCCACTGAAAACGAAGATGTTCGCTCGTTGCGCGAATTAACTATCTACGGATTGAAAGGAATGGCTGCTTATGCTGAGCATGCTTTCAATTTGGGATACGAAGACAATGATATACATGCTTTCATACAACAAGCTCTGGTGGATACTACCAATGACACTTTGAGTGCTGATGAATTAACACAATTGGTGTTGAAAACAGGTGAGTATGGTGTGAAAGTGATGGCTTTGCTTGACAGCGCTAATACAGGCAGTTACGGACATCCTGAAATTACAAAGGTGAATTTGGGCGTTCGCAACAATCCAGGAATTCTTATCAGTGGACATGACATGAAAGACATGGAAGAGTTGTTGAAGCAAACCGAAGGAACGGGTGTTGACGTATATACACACAGCGAAATGTTACCTGCTCACTACTATCCTGCATTTAAAAAATATAGCCACTTTGTGGGAAATTACGGTGGATCATGGTGGCAGCAAACTACAGATTTTGAAACCTTCAATGGTGTGGTTCTTTTTACTACAAACTGTATTGTACCTCCAAAAAGAAATGCAACTTATGCTGATAAAGTATATACTACAGGAGCTTCAGGCTTCGAAGGATTCCCTCATATTGCAGACAGAGAAGATGGAAAAGCTAAAGATTTCTCAGCAATAATAGAACATGCAAAAAAATGTGCAGCTCCTATTGAGATTGAGAGTGGCGAAATAGTTGGTGGATTTGCTCATAATCAAGTAGCAGCTTTGGCCGACAAAGTGGTCGATGCTGTAAAAACAGGTGCTATTCGCAAGTTCTTTGTGATGGGTGGATGTGACGGTCGCATGAAAGGTAGAAACTATTACACTGAGTTTGCTCAGAAATTACCACAAGATACAGTAATCCTTACTGCTGGATGTGCTAAATATAGATATAATAAATTACAATTGGGCGATATCAATGGTATTCCTCGTGTATTGGACGCAGGACAATGTAATGATAGTTACTCCTTGGTTAAAATTGCGATGACTCTACAAGAAGCTTTTGGATTGGATGACTTGAACGACCTGCCAATAGCTTATAACATTGCATGGTATGAGCAAA
>LSQX01359227.1_pt1 | contig 12051 bp, 9 predicted proteins | sample 654561 | NCBI WGS metagenome assembly LSQX01 (sample SAMN04489861, study PRJNA283612) | anaerobic digester metagenome | isolation source: 4 biogas reactors fed with cattle manure at either 37C or 55C with and... | place: Denmark: Kongens Lyngby | collected 2014 | reverse complement strand
TTTTATCTACTAATTACAACATGGACAGATACATAGAGGCCAAACTCACGGGTGAAAAATTAACACACCTTACTCATACTGAGGATCTTTTCCTATTTGGAAATGAAGCGGGCGGCTTCGCCATACAAGCTTTGAAGGAAGTGTTCAATGCCCTGAAGGGAGATAAAACCAATTATAAGATTACTACGAAGGTTGATGGAAGCCCTAGTTATACAGCGGCTAGTAATTTTAATGGGGAATCATTTGTTTCTACAAAAGGATTTTTTGCCAAGGACAGGAAGATTGCCTATACTCCCGAAGATGTAGATAATTACTTTGGGCATGCTCCTGACTTGGCTCGTAAGTTAAAAAAGTTATTATCTTATGTGTCTGCTTTGGGAATACCCGATAATGAAATATGGCAAGGTGATTTCCTCTTCGATGACGAGTCGCTGCAGCAAGAAATAATCGATGGTGAAAAGGTTGTTATGTTTCATCCTAACACCATCATCTATGCTATTCCCATTCAAGATCCCTTAGCAAGAAAAATTATGAGGTCTGAGGTAGGGGTTGCCTGGCATACTACATACCGAGGCGACACCTATGATACCTTGAAGATAGCCTTTGATGCCGATGTTGATAAGTTGCATAATCTTCCTAGCGTCTTCCAAATAGATAGTAGAATTCCAGGATTAGGTACCATAGGCCTAAACAAGGAAGAAGAACTAGAAATAAGAATTCTCATAGAAAATGTTATAAATCTTTATAATGAGAATATACAAAGCGGAATCTTAGAAACAATTGCTAGTGATAACGCTTTACAAAAATATTTGCTTACCTACCAAAATCTTCTCATTAAAACAAAGAATACTGAAAAAGAAGATCTTCAGATAGATGGAATGAAAGGTTGGGTCGCCCTTACTTTTGACAAGGAAATAGAAAAGAAAAAGCAGCCGCAGACCCAAGAAAGATACAGGGCAAAGAAGGAAGAAGAGCTTCAGAAAATTGAAAATCTTAGGGAAGACCTGGAAAGAGTTTTGCTGTTGCAAGACAAGGCAAGACAGGTCAAAGAACTCTTAATTAAAAAATTAAATGGATTGGGATCATTTAGGAAACTAGTAAAACACATCGATCAAGGATATCTCCCAACTGGAGAAGAGGGTTTTGCCATAAGCGACGTAGACGGCAACATTCAAAAATTTGTTTCCCGCCTTGAGTTTTCCAAAAACAACTTCTCCCAAGAGATTGTAAAGGGCTGGATGAGCGATCAGAGATTGCAGGACAATTTCAAAAAAAACTTAAGGAAAAAATTGAGGGAGAGAATGGGGGTAAAAGAATTATCGAATGAAATTATTTCTCACCTCCAAAAAGTAGCCCCTTTGATGGGTAAAGAGCAGTTGGTAACCTTGCGACATGAAATCCTTTCTCTGATAGGTGAGGAAGTGAGCATAATGAAAACCCTTGACCCCTTAATGAGCTTATTCCCCAAATTCAAAGAAAGATTAATCCCGATGTTTTATCAGGCATTCAGGGCAGTAGATAATGAGGATTTAAATCTATTTTTAAACAGCTCTCAGGAGGGCCCCATTATCTCAGCTAATGATTTAAACCAAGCAAAAAATGAAATATTGGCTTGGGAGCCTTTTGTCAGAAAAAGATTAGAAACTTTATCCATCGACTCTGACGACATCTTGACAATCATAAATGCCGTTGGGAACACCTACGAAGTGTTTGTAGGGGGAAATGCAGGCATGGGCAAAGGTGAAGTTCAATATGCCTTGTTGTGTGGTGGCTCAAAGCCTGAAAAAGGCGATTTGCTTGTCCCTGGTTTTGGAGATGTGGAATTAAAAGGGGTTACAGGAAGAATGCGGGGGGTACAGGCGTCAATGTCTGACAACAAAGAACCTTTGAAACTCATTCAACAATATTTAAAATCTATCCCACAACTAGCCCCCCTTGCTAAATCTCCCAGTGGGTCCTTCACCTTAAAGAAAAAAGCTGAAAACAACCAAGTGTATAATTTTATTAAAAACGAAATGGAAGGGTCCTCTGGAGAAATCATACAGAAAATTTTCACTTTGTGGGTAGAAGGCTCTTACGGTGAAAACTTCAAATCCCTGAATCCTGATCTCTCTCTTCTCTCTAGAATAGCTGATGCAATCCTGAGAGACAATTGGCTAGAGGCCATGGCCTGTCAGGCGGCCTTGCAATATGATATATATAGAAAAGCAGATGGATTTAGGGGAATATTATTTGTTTCTCCTACAAGCTTTTTCTTTGTGGAAGAACCTGATGATTTGATAAGAGGGGTGTTGAAAGGTCAATTGCAAATCAGCCCTGCTTCACTATCTATAAAAGATAACATAGGGGCAGCTGCAGGACTAAATATCCCACAGAGGTAAATGATGAACAAGACAGTTGCATTTCTATTCGGAAGAATGTCACCACCTACAATTGGTCATGGCAAAGTTATTGAGGCTTTAGCTAGCGTGCCTGCTGATGATCATCGTGTGTATTTATCTCACTCTTTCGACAATAAAAAGAATCCACTTCCTTATCATAAAAAGCTCGAATATGCAAGAGAATTTTTCAAAGATATGGGTGTAGTGTTCATCGACTCTGAATCTAAAACCATCATGCAAGTAATGCAAGAGTTGAATAGAGATTTCAACCAAGCCATTTTGGTTGTAGGTGGGGATAGAGTTGAAGACTTCGACAAGCTATTAAATACCTATAACAATAAACCCGATAAAGCAGGTAATATTGTTTACTCATTTGACTTCATCGATGTGGTGTCTGCCGGAGAGAGGGACCCTGATGCAGATGATGTGACAGGTATGAGTGCCAGCAAGTTACGTGCTTATGCAGCTGAAAATGACTTCGATAATTTCTTGTTGGGGGTTCCCACAAAAGATGTGGAGTTGGCGAAGCAATTGTTTAATGATGTCAGGGCAAATTTGTCTCATATTCAAGAGTAAATCTATCAGCGGATAACTTATTCAGTTTAGCAATCTACTGCGCGTACTGCGCCAATATTCAATGAATACGTGCGATTAAATGACATGAGATGCTATGCGATTCCTAATCTCCAACATCAGCAAATCAAACACGTCTTCTGACTTTGAATCTAGGAAGAATTTCTTGAAGGAAGGGAAGGTCAATCTGGTCTTCGGCCTTCTTAACCTTAACAGGAGATAAACATAAAACAACAACATCATATGATAAGGTAATACCTCAGAAGCTTCCCGAATCACAGATTGTATTTCTTCGAAGGAAATATCTACAGACTTCATAAATAGATTGGCGGGATCATTTTCCGGGTTTTCATCCAGCCAAGGAGGAACTGCACCCAGCTTCTTGAAGATATCTGCAACTTCTTGATTTGCGTTATCACCTATGACAAGATTAAGGGATGTGGTTATATCTTCCGAAGCATCCCCATACATAGCTTCCACCACCTTCCATTGCAAGACACCATGGAAGCTTGCATCCACCTTCCAACCAGGTTTCTTGTATTGATTTAACATAAGAAGAGTAGCCTCGGTTGCAATCTCATCCACTCTTTCTGGTGGGAGAAAGATTTGTTTTGATTTTATTTTTTTGAGGGTGATAGATCTGGCATAATTTTTCAGCAAGAAAAAGTAATCCTCAGGAACCTTCTTCTCAGGGTCCCGCAACATCCTTTCCTGCATCTCGCCGAGGGCTATCTCTGTAGGTGGTTTGGTAGTAGTTTTTTTTCTTGCCATGTTACTCCGTCAACTTGGCAAAAGTAGCTTCATACAAATCTGCAATATTGCATCCAACGCCGACTGCCTCATCATCATAGGTAAAGGTTACAAACCCTTCATCAACTGTAGCCACCGCTTTATTTACTAGCTTAAGAAGAGTTTCCGAACCAATAATGAATTCACCATCCATATCACCAACCACACCCAAATCCTTAGTAATCTCGGTAGTTGGATGCTTGTAATATAAGGAAGCTTCTTTATTTGCTGTTATCCGGAAAGTAATTGGTTTCCAAACTGAAGCCTCATAGAAGCCATTAAAGAAGTTAAGACAGGTTTGCAATTCGTGGTGGGGGACTACTACAGTTCCCTTCTCTCCTTGTGGAAGAATAGATAAGGCTTCTTCCTCGGTGGGAAGCGTAATTTCACAAGGTTCAGAGGAAAGAACCATCGAAGTTCCTTGCCCATCGTCCCACAACAAAGTTTCATAATCATCTACAAAATGAACTGTGGGTTTTGAAATATAAAGAAAGGGAAGAACTCCTGCAGTATACTTGTGCAGAACTATCTTGTCAGACAAATCCAACCTGCTTTCTAGGTGTGCCTTCAACACCAAAGATCTATCTGCATACATAACATAATTTGGGAACAAGGCTACCGCATTATTATTTCCTGCGGTGCTAAACATTGAAGAAGCAATAGAGATAGAGGAAATGATATTCTCTGTGAAGACCATCTCCACTTTTTCATTCCAGGTCTTCTCTTTGTAATTGGGAATGAAGTTTTCAATCAAATCAATTTCAGCAGAACCCTTCTCACAGGGAATAATGCCCAAATTAATAATGTCCGAACTACCACTGATAAATACCTTCAAGAACTTCTCAGTGAGTCTAAAATTGACTTCTTGTGCGAAAGCAAGTTTGGATAGAGCATTCATCCATTTGGTAAAATCAATTTGGAAATACCTGGTGGTGAAGTCCTCTTTGTCTAACAATACCTTGGTAAAAGGGAAACGGGATTTGAGGGCACCCTTCTGCCCGCGGAAGAAAAAAGATAAATCCTCTTCACCTATTGCGAAATATGTTTTAGTAAAAGATTGCTGGATATAATTATAAAGCTTATTGTATTTCTGTGTATCGTCAAGCTGTTCTCTAGTCAGTGTAAATTCCATAAAAACCTCTTCTGCGTTGTTAATTTTAATATAATACGATCTACAAAAAATTTAGAAAAGATTTTGGTTGCCTGGTTGATTTTTCTTATATTATAACATATAATACACATATGGGGGGGTAAATGAACGACAGGCAAATACTTACCGAGTTGAAACAGAAGCCTAGCAATGAAAGAAGAAAACAGCTAGAAGAGGTGTTGTGGGGAAGATATCAAAGGTTGGTGCATAAGAATTGGGGTATCTTGGTTCGGCAGATGAATAACTCTAGTCAAATCCTTTCTAGGGAAGACGATTACTTCTCAGATGCTTATATAGCAATGAGGAAATGTATCGATGCTATCAATCTAGATAAAATCAAAAACGACAACTGGAAGTTTGTTGGGTATTATAGGTTCTATTTGAGGAACGTCAGATCTAATTTGATTAGGACCTTGAGCAGGGAATATAACAATGAATGTAGTATTACTACACAGTCCCTAAACCAACAAGAAATCTCTTTAGCAGATCTGATGGTGTCTAAGAGTGAAGAATTTACTGAAAGGATGAACCCTGCAGATATCCTTATTTACAATGAAGGGGTTCAAAACTGCAACAGGGCAGTAGCTTATTGTATGAAGGGTTGGGATGACATCAGGAAGAAGATTTTCACCCTAAGAGAGGATGGTATCCCTAAAAAAAAGATTGCAGATGAATTAAAGGTGCACCCTGCGACAGTCACCTATTATATGAAAGGGATGAAGAGAGATTTGGAAGAAGCTTTGTTGTTGGATAGTTAAAAAAAATATTTTTTAAAAAATAAGCCACCTTTTCGGTGGCTTTTATTTTATATTATTTCGCAGTTGCCTCCTGAACAGGCTAACTCTCCTGATAAGTTGGTATTATCCATCTCCTCCACTACTCCTGACAGATCTACTTCGAAGAGGTGTTTGATGGCTTCTTCATACTCTTCTTTGGTGCAAGTCTCAAAGGGAGATTGAACGTAAGTCCCATTGTCATAAGGCAGTACAGCAATACCGTTATAATGATCCCTGTTCTCCCACATCCATTGGCCAACTTCATCCCATTCATCTTCCTTCACGTTGATGGTACAACTTACGTTGTTCTTATTAAGACCCTTGATGTGAGAAGGGGCAATCCAATGTTTGTGAAGGTATTTGACCCTCTCTAAAGTATCTAATGCCGGTTCACTTCTCAACACAGCCCCTTCTGGCGCTTTAAGAGGAATCTTGATTACAGCTGTTGTGTTAGGTTTGAGGAAGTCATCTTCAATCAATTCTGGATGGACAAGGGAAAGATATTTATAGATAGCCTCCTCTTTGTTGACACGAACACGTCTCCAGAAGTATTCATCATACCAAGCATGCACCCCTGAAGAAGTGCCAAGAATCAGGCTCGCTGTGCCGCTCGGTTTTATTGCGGTACTTCTAGTAGATGGATTTATGCCAATCAGCTTAGCAACCCTTTTGTTTTCTTTAGCAACTATCTTTGCCGCAGCTTCTAAATCATATTCATATAAACTGGCTTTTGCAACACCCGTCATGGAGACCCCTATCAGAGCTTCCTTCTCAGTGGTCTCTTTCCACACTTCCCTCAAATAATGAAAATCGGTATATCCAGCTTGGAGGGTTGCAATGAAAGATGCAGCTTTAGCCCTGTCTTCCAAATCCTGCTGAGATTCTACTGTATCGAAGTTGATTTCAGTTAAATTGCAGAATTGATGGGCACGCAAAGAAATCTCAACGCAATTATGTACCAGAATGTCATTCCCATAAAAATTATGATTTTCTTCAACAGTTATATCATAAACGTCTTGTGTCTCTGTCAAATACTCGATTGTAAGCACTCTAATTCCTCTCTTGTTGTATTTTGAAGGAAGGACCAATTGCGTGGATTCCCTTCGAAGGTGAAACAATAACCCCACCCTTTTTTTTCACACTCATCTCTTGCAGGTATAATCTTATTTTCAATATAAGAAGGGCCCTGCCTGAAAAGACAACCCTTTACCTCTAAAACCCAAGTTTTACCACCCTTTTCAAAAATAAAATCTGGTGAATAACTACCACCTTCCTTACTTCCAAAAACCAAAACTTCGTAATCCCAAAACACCTTTTGTTTTTCAAAAAACAAAACATACTTTTCTTCATATCCGGACCTTAACATCAAAGAGGTAATCCCTCTCTTGTTGTATTTCAACCCTTTAACAAGGGGTCTCTTGTAAAAAGAATTTCTTCCTTGATTTGCGGGTATGCTTAAAGTGTTCAACCCCCAAACAAAAAACTTAAACTTTGAAAAATCTTCTTCGTCTAGTTTTTCTATGTAAGACAAATCAATTTGTTTCCCATACTCTTTTTCAAACTTTTCTTTGTAGGGAAGTGAAAATTTGCTTATCATCCCCCACAATCTTTTATTTAAGGAAGGGCGAGCAAGTATTCTTTCACTTAGCATTTGAGAAAAGGCTTCTTCAACCTTCCCTTCTTCAAATTCGATGCCTTTGTTGTTCAACACCTTTTCTTTGAAGGCAACAGTGTTAACTTCTTTATTAAGTAACTGCCCTTTCTTTATTAACCCGGTCAAAGGAGTATTTTCCTTAGCGGCTAATTCTTTCATTCTTTTTGCATGTTTGGGTCTTTTCCTGCATTCTGGGTTTTTACAAGCCACATACATATATTGTTGCCCATTCTTCCTGGTCAAAACACCCTTGTAATTACCACATTTACAAAAAATATCTTCAAACTTGCGGTCTTTCCTTTTGGTGTGGGGATTCCTATCATTTAAGTAATTAAATAAAAATTGATAAGAAACCCCCATCTCCTTGGCAGCAACCTCCAACTTTTCTATGACTTCTTTTGTAAATTCACTTTTATACATGGCACCAATCCTTGCTATCTTTATTTATTTAGTACAAGGATTATTGCCACCTTCTAGAGAATTTCTAATTCGTCATCTTCTCTTAAATCTTGCGCCTCTACGTACCCACGGTTGTGTGTAAATACCTTATGGTCGGGAGTGCATTTTATGCTCTTCCCTTCTTTATTGGTGATTTTCATCAACTTCGCATTTTTCTGGGTAAGAGCGGCAGCAATTATTTTTTTGTATTCTTTGTCCCCAGTATTTTCATTAAAACTTAATACTTCTAATTCCTCACCTGCAGTTACCAAAGAAACCACATCCTTCATTGACATCAGCTCTTCTTCGCCCTCATGTTTCACATAAAGAACTGTGTCTCCCGTAACACAGGGATTAGCCCCCCACTCTTCAGAGTCGCTGAAAAAGACACCTGGTTCCCCAGATCCACTGGCTTGTACTTTCTTCCACAAATCAAAAAATACATCTTCAGTAATTTGGCTTCTTAGAACCATAGCACTATTGTTGGCCAGAGCTCTTTGAGGATTTAACTCCCACCAGTTCCCAAACTTACATTCCAACATATCCACATCGTCAATTGAGAATAGGGCAATCATCGCTGATCGTCTGATTCCCCCCGACAATACAGCTTCTGCAATGTAACACATAATGTCGTGAACTTCTAGGGGTTTCAATTGACAGGCCCGTCCCCTCTCTTGAATTGCATTCTCAAATATGGAAACAATCTTGACGAGACATTCCCTCAGGGGTTCTGGGCCCGGGGCTTTACCACCGCTAGTCTTGAGGGGGGTTCCTTTAGGTCTAATATCCCTAAAATCAAAATCGATTTCACGTTTATTGTAAAAATAAGACTCGACTAGAACTTTGATGGCATCGGCCCAACCTTCAATCGAGTCCCCAATGAGATATCTTTTCTTCCTTTGCTGGCCAATAGGTCTTTGAACACCAAGGACCGGAGGGAGTTTTCTGACGTGGTGTTTTTGTATTGAATACCCCGTGCCGCAGCCACTGAGCAATTCAAACATCGTCTCAGAAAACACATCAGGGTGATCTACATGAGCAAAGGCACAATTATATATACGTGTGGGGTTTACTTCAATGGGTTTGCCTGCAAATTGGAAACTGCGCATAGAAGCCAACACCTCTTTCCTATATACGAACTGGTAAGCCCACTCTATCTCTTTTTCCAATGCAGGGTATTTCTTAATATGCATTGCCTTATTTCTATCTACAATTTCAGGCCACAATTCTCTCCTTTTCTTCTCGGGAATGTATTTAGCATATTTCATATAAGCTATGATATCACTGAAAATTTGGGAAGACAAAGGTAACTCTCTCATAGGTACTCCTATACAATATTTTGACTAATTTTAATATACACCGGATACGTACGGTTGTTTGATGTGAATTAAATTAGTGATAACAGAGAATTCTCAACCAGGGGAAATATAGAATGGAACAGAAATTTAATGCAACTTTATCCTTGATTCAAGATAAGAAAAGGAAGATTGCTTTCTATGAAAAAGAGCTGAAAGATTTTTTTGAAAGGGAGTTGAAGGATGACTTCAACAACTTCTCTACCATCCTAAATGGTTATTATGATAACTATGGGAAGTACTTAGAATTACTAGGTAAGTATGAACACGTAGAAAAGATTTCACCTCTTGATGTATTCCCTGGGATCAGAACGGTTAAGAGTGTTGCTGACATCTCTAGCATGGCCCAAGATTCCACAGAAATGGAAAAGATTGCAGGAGATATCAAGCAATCAGAAGCTTCCTTGGAAAAGAGAGAAGGTGACTTAATCAAGAACATCAAACACATAAACACTTCCCTATCAACCCTCTTGGCATTACACGGAGAGGTACAAGAGGCATATAGACAAATCATGGAACAGATGGGCTCAGTGTACGATGTGGGATTCCTGTCTAGAAATAGCTAGTAGAATTCCTTTTCTCTAAAACAAAAAGTTCTGGATACGAATTAAACTCGGGGATGTGTACAACTCCCGGGCTTTTGTTTTTTATGTGGAAGTCACATGACGTGACATACTCACCTTCTTTTAGGGACATCAAACGTAGCAAGCAAAACGAATTTATATTTCTTGAACACCTTCTACACTTGTCCATTGTCATTTAGTGGTTAACAAAGTGTCATCTTCTGTAAGTTCTCTTGCAAAGATCTCCCCACGGTTGACAGTCTTAACAATTTGAGGCCCTAAGAACCTGTACACCTTCCCATCTTGTTCTACTTCTACTTCTTCAATATTAAATTTTCTATTCTTGGTGAAGACGTTATAAGCTGTGCGGATGTGAACATCTGCGTATTTATCTTTGATGAACAAATCCATCAAGCCTTCATCATCCCCATCTAAAGAAGCAAGCCTCAACTGCATCGCAGAGTAGTCAACAGTCATTATGTAGTAGTCTTCTTCGTTTGGAGGCACTACACAGAATTTAATATCTTTAGCATACTTGCCCCTAGAAGGGATATTCATCAGGTTGGGCTCTCGACATCGAGTCCTTCCAGAATCAGTTCCTAAGGGATTATATACTCCATGCAATCTATAACTGTTGTCTTCTGGGTGGTGTTTGAGTAAGGAGGTCCAACCTGTATTGGCTCCTGGGATTCCAATGAAGGTATTCAAGAATACGTTCAACGTTCTCATTTCTTGAACGAGCTTTGCTTCAGGGTGAGTAAGGACCCATAAGGCCAATTGATCATCCCCACACAAATAAGTCCCCGCTTTGTTCCTTCCTAAATCCTCCCAACCTTTCTCTTCAAACAACTTGCCCAGCTTTGAAGGGGATTCAAAATCAAAGAAAGAGTTAACCCCCAATGATTCTGCAAGTTTTTCTTTGACAATCTTGATCTCCGCTTGCAGCTTTTCTCTGCTGCTGTTCAGGTTATCTATACTAATAGGAATGCCTTCGTACTCTAATTCAAGATACATATTTGCAGCTGGAATCCTTATACTCCTATAGTAGGATTCTAACCCATGTTCATAACCTTTTTCATTTAGGTATTTCTTATCCAGCTTCCTCATATGCTTCAACATCCTGGCAAGGATCCTCCAAGCCACAACGGCGTCCATCAAAGCATATTCTCTGAGGATTTCATCTGGAATATCTAAGTAATTGTCAATCTTTGTTTTTCTCTTATACTCTTCAAGCTTCCAATCATACCCACCAAATTCAGAATATAGGTAAGCTAAAGTTTTCAAGGAATTGGATCTGGTCTCGTCAAGAGTATGACCCATCATCACCACGTCTTCAAAAGTGTGGAGATCATGTATACCTGCTGTTTTTAAAAACTTCAGGTCAAACTTTAAATTAGCACCCGCCAATTTATTATTCTTCAACAGCTTCTCAAGCAAAACCAAATCGACAGCTTCCCACTTCACATAATAACCTGTCTTCCCGTCGAAGCTGAAAGAGATGCATCCTATACGATCATTCAAGAAATCAAATCCAGAAGTCTCCAGATCAAACACCAACAATTCATTTTTCAAATCTCTGTGTTTTTCATAGAAATCCTGGAACTCTTCTTTCGTGTATAGATAATGTTTTTCTATCTTAGGGTACCTAGGAGGAATAAATTCTTTGTTAGCTATAATTGTTTTGAATTGAAATTGAGCTAGCTTTGTTTTGTAGCTGTCGATAGGGGGTGAGGAGAAACCGTGAGCAAAAAGATCAGCGAAACTTTCAATAGGAAAGATCCAATTGCCTGTAGGTTGATCAGCATACACATCTCTTGAAAACCAAAAGTGGGATACACCGAAAATCCTTTGTTGCATATAATCTGGGTATATATCATCACTCTGAGTTACCCCGTAGAGTGCTGGCCCCGAAGTTATGATAATGGCATTCTCAGGAATCTCATTCCAAAAATCAGAGGCGTTGTTTCTGTAGAATTCTACAATACCACTTTTCTGGTCGTCTTTGATTTGTTCTTTGGTAATGATGCAGTTTAAGGTAGTCACCATTTTATACCTGGTGATTCTATTTGCTTCAAGGAAGGTACGAATCGCCTTGACTTGGTACTCGTTGTAGAATCTATCTGCTAACACTACTACTGGTTGCTTGTAACTAGAATAAGCCAACGATTGATCATCGAGAACAATGTTGTCGACCGTCTTGAGATTAATAACGTGCTTCTTTGCCGCAACGTTGATTTTACCGAATGTGAATGACATACAATTAATATAATATAAGCTGTCGATTTGTTTTAGAAAGCTCAAAACCCTCGATTAAAGCGAAATTTCCCAGATATGAAGTTTGTTAGAGACTAAGAAACTTCCGGTATATATAA
>LSQX01227000.1_pt2 | contig 12051 bp, 10 predicted proteins | sample 654561 | NCBI WGS metagenome assembly LSQX01 (sample SAMN04489861, study PRJNA283612) | anaerobic digester metagenome | isolation source: 4 biogas reactors fed with cattle manure at either 37C or 55C with and... | place: Denmark: Kongens Lyngby | collected 2014 | reverse complement strand
CTACTGGATATGGTAGGTCTTTCACACAGGCGTAACAGCAAACTCAGTCAATTGTCAGGGGGAGAACAGCAAAGGGTTGCGATAGCTATTGCTCTGGCTAATAATCCAAAAGTTTTACTGGCTGATGAACCTACCGGTGCAGTTGATACAAGAACTGCACAACAAATTTTAGATGTATTCCGTGAGTTCAACCGTACTTATGGAGTTACAATCGTAATTGTAACACATGATCGGCAGATATCTCGGATGGTAGATCGGGTAGTAGCTATAAGAGACGGAAGAACAAGCAGTGAGTTTATACGTAGAAGGTATGCAGAGGAAATAGCAGAATTAACCCAGACTTTAGGTGATTCTTCTGTCGGAGAGAGCTCGATGTATGAAGAAACCCATGAAGAATTAGCAGTATTGGATAGGAGCGGCAGACTACAGATTCCAAAAGAGTATTTGGAAGTACTTGGACTTAAGGGCAGAGATAAGATTAAGGTCGAACTGGATGGAAAAAGAATTATCCTCCTTCCCCCGGAAGAGATTGTTGATGGTAAGAATTGACAAGCTTGAAAATGGAGAGATTGTATGAATATATTTGATATAATAGGACCTATAATGACAGGGCCGTCCAGCTCACATACAGCAGGTGCTGTAAAAATTGGACATGCTGCTTTGCGTTTATTTGGAAAAAAACCGGACAAAGCTATAATTCGACTATATAACTCATTTTCAAAAACCGGAAGAGGACATGGTACAGATAAAGCTTTGATATCAGGACTGCTGGGATTTGCACCGGATGATTCCCGTATAATTAATGCAATGGAAGAAGCAAAAAAAGCAGGTCTTGAAGTTTTTGTAGAATTTATGGGAGAAAATAACGCCTACCATGCCAATACAGCAGAAGTTGTTCTTTATCACGCTGACAACAGTATGCTGATAATAGGAAAATCAATTGGCGGCGGAAGAATTGTTATTACTCAAGTAGATGAATATGAGACCGGATATACCGGCGAGTATCATGGATTAATGACCATTCATAAAGATGTGCCCGGAGTAGTTTCTCACGTTACCAGCAGTCTGGCAAAATTCGGTGTAAATATTGCTTTTATGCGGCTATACCGAAAGACAAGAGGATCCCAGGTAATGATGATCATTGATACGGATAATCCCATACCTGAGAAAGTACAGGATTTATTAAGCAAACATCCACAGATCGAAAAAGCAGCTATTTTAAATAAGAAATGAGGATGCTGATATGTTTTACAGACTTCAGCTTGATGATATAGTAAAAGAAGCAGAAAAACAGAAATGCAGTTTATCAGATTTGATAAAAGAGAGGGAATCCCTTGAGACAGGGATGACAATAGAAGAAATAACAAAAACCATGGAAGAAATGTATCAGGTTATGTGGGAGGATTACCACAGCGGCGTGGAGTCGGATAATCGTTCTATAAGCGGCTTAACCGGAGGCGAGGGATGGCGTCTTATGAACTATGTTAAAGAAAATGCCAACCATCCCGGAGGAATATATATAAAAGCTGCTGCCAGGGCAATGGGTGTTTCCAACACTAATGCATCCATGGGCCGAATTGTAGCCACACCGACTGCCGGCTCCTGTGGGATTATTCCCGGAGTATTGATTACCCTGGCAGAGGAATATGGAAAAAACAAAGATGATGTTGTGGACAGTTTGATTGTTGCTGCCTATATTGGGAAAGTGATTGCAGAAAATGCCAGTATATCCGGAGCTGAAGGGGGATGCCAGGCAGAATGCGGAAGTGCAGCAGCGATGGCGGCCGGAGCCGGAGTCCATATGCGTGGAGGAAGACCAAAACAGGTTGCTCAGGCAGCGGCTTTTGCATTAAAGGCAGTTATGGGACTTATATGTGATCCGGTAGCAGGTCTGGTTGAAAGTCCTTGCATTAAGCGTAATGGATTTGGTGCTGTTCAGGCCCTGCTTGCTATGGATATGGCATTAGCTGGAATAGAAAGTATTATTCCTCCGGATGAAGTTATTATCGCTATGGGCGAAGTAGGCCGTACAATGCCTGTCACATTGAAGGAAACGTCTGAAGGCGGAATTGCATCAACTCCTACCGGCAAACGGATAGCAGAATATTTGGAGAATGCAGGTTCAAATTGTTTACAGCAGTTTTTAATAAGGAATCAATGAATTTAATAAAAAATGATAAAACACTATAAATAGTTTAGAAGAAGAATGGGTGTAGGAAATGAAAAAAGCTTTGATTTTTGGCGGAGGAAATATTGGTCGTGGTTTTATTGCACAGCTGTTATTTCAATCCGGATACGAAATAGTCTTTCTTGATGTGAATAATGTGTTGATTGAAAGGTTTAACAAGGATCGAACTTATCCTATTCATTTGGTGTCCAATGAGAGCACCAATACCATCATTGTTCAGAATGTGAGAGCGGTTTACTCCAATGATATGCCGGCTGCAGCAGGTGAATTCATAGATGCTGATATCATATCGACAGCAGTTGGTGTGAATAACTTAGAAAAAATTGCTCCTGTAATGGCATTGGGATTACAATACAGGTGGAATTATAAAAATTTAAAACCTTTAAATATATTGGTTTGCGAAAATATGATTGGAGCAGATGAATATTTTCGCAGCTCGATTTCTACACATTTGAAAAATGAAGAGCAAAAATATCTCAAGGAAAAGGTAGGATTTGTGGAAACATCTATAGGACGGATGGTACCATCTGCAACTAATGCAGAATCCGATAACCCACTGGAGATCAGCGTCGAAGAGTATGACGAATTGCCGGTTGACAGAGACGGTTTCATAGGAGAAATACCGGAAATCAAAAACATGATTCCTTTTTCTCCCTTTGATTTTTATATTAAACGCAAAATATATATTCATAATATGGGACATGCTCTGGTAGCCTATTTGGGTAATCTTAAAGATTACACCTATATTTATCAGGCTGTAAATGATATCTTTATAAAAAGCGTCTTGCACGATGCATATAAAGATATTAATAATGCCATGTCGAAAGAGTATAATATGCCTATAGAACAGCTTGAAGTATACACAGCTGATTTGATTAGAAGATTTGGCAACAGAGCGCTTAAAGATACTGTTGAACGTGTTGCAAAAGATCCCAAAAGGAAGCTGTCTGCAAATGATCGATTCGTTGGTACTCTTAAACTGTGCAATAAACACAATATCTGTTCAGAAGCGATTTTACTGGGTATAGCAGCTGGTTTTCATTATAGAAATGAGAATGATGATACATCTATGGAGATACAGCACTTCATTCAGGATAATGGGATTAAACAAGCCGTTATCAATTTTACAGGCCTGCATGAGGAAGAACAGTATATAGAAGGTATTTTGACTTATTATGAAGAATTAAAGAATGAAAAATTCTTGGAGGGGTATTATGAAAAGGGGTATAGCTGTAGGCGGTAATATCACTGTAGATTATGTAAAAACAGTTGACTGTTATCCAAAACAAGGCAATCTTTCTACCATACTTTCCATAACCTATGCATTGGGCGGCGCTTTGCCCAATGTTCTGATAGATTTATCAAAAATGGATAATAAAATTCCTTTGCAGGCTATAGGGCTGGTAGGAAATGACAAGGACGGCAGCCATATAATCGACATATTAAGACAATATAACATTAATACTGATTTAGTGAAACAAAATGACAGTTTCGGCACCTCCTTCAGTGATGTAATTACGGTGAAGGATACAGGGACGCGTACTTTCTTTCACTATAGAGGTACTAATCAGTTATTAAGTATAAATCATTTTGATTTTGACAGGATAAATGCAGATATACTTCATATTGGTTATGCTTTGCTCCTGGATGCCCTGGATGCTCCTGATGAGGAATATGGAGTAGTTATGGCCAGGCTTCTGGACAAAGCACAAAGACATGGGCTGAAGACTTCACTGGATGTAGTAAGCGAAAACAGCACAAGATTTGCCAAAATAGTTCCTCCCAGCTTGAAATACTGCAATTACTTCATAGTCAATGAAATAGAAGCTTCTCTGACTACTGGTATTCCGTTACGGAACAATAATGATGAGTTGATAAAAGGAAACATAAAAGAGAGCTTAACCAAATTGATGGATTTAGGAGTAAACGAATTGGCCGTAATCCATGCACCCGAGGGTGGATACGCAATGGATAAAGAAAGAAACTATTACGAGCAAAATTCATTATCGCTTCCGAAGGGGTATATTAAGGGAACTGTGGGCGCAGGCGATGCTTTTTGTGCAGGTATTCTTTACAGTCTTTATAATGAGTGGAGTATAGATAAAGCACTTAAATTGGCAGTCGCAGCTGCTGCCAGCTGTTTGTCTGAAATGAATGCAACCGATGGAATGAAAAGCGTTTCAGAAATTGTATCATTGTATAAGGCAATGAGTGGAGATGATTTATAATCCAGTTATATAATGATAAATTGAAAGGAGACAACTATATGGAAAATAATCTTTTCCCCAAATCTCAACCTGAACTTGTGGGCGTTTCATCCAAACAAATTCTTTCATTTTTACAAAAAGCAGAGGATAATGCAATAATGCTGCATAGTCTGCTGATGATGCGTAAGGGGCATGTCATAGCTGAAGGCTATTATGCTCCCTTTACCAAAGATCAGAAACACAGAATGTATTCTGTCAGCAAAACTTTTGTAAGCACAGCCATCGGTTTGTTAGTTGATGAAGGACGCATATCCCTTGATGATAGAATATGCGATTATTTTAAGGATCAGCTTCCGGCCAATCCGCATCCTTATTTACTGAATACTCGGATCCGTGATTTGTTAATGATGGCTTCACCTTATACTACAAATACTTATCACCGATATGCTAAAGATTGGACATGGACCTTTTTCAATACAGAGCCCAGTCATCCTTCCGGTACCATATTCAGCTATAATACTTCTGCTACTTTTATACTAGATGTGTTGGTTGAAAGACTTACAGGAAAGCCATTTCTAGAATATATGAAGGACAAGATGCTAAGGGAGTTGGGTTTCAGCGAATCTGCCTGGTGCATTAAAGCTCCGGAGGGCTACTCTTGGGGCGGAAGCGGTGTAATATGCACTACCAGAGATTTGGCCAGGTTAGCCCTGGTATACATGAACAAAGGTAAAATAGGAGATAAGCGGTACATTTCTGAAGAGTATATCAAAGCTGCCTCATCAAAGCAAATCGATAATGCAATTACAGGCCACAGAGACATAATTCACGGCAATGGTTACGGTTATCAAATCTGGATTCTAAAGGACGGAGCATTTGCATTTTGCGGAATGGGGATGCAGCTGGCTATTTGCATACCAGAAAAAGAATTCCTTTTCATATGTACCGGAGACACCCAGGGATCACATCAACCCTATGCAGGCATAGTCGAGCTTTTATGGAGTGAGATAGTGGAAAACTTACATGACGAGCCATTGCCTAAAGATGATGCCGCTGCTGCTCAATTGGAAGAGAAGTTAAGCAGTCTTCACGTGGTAAATCCATTGCATGGGGAAACCACTTCTCCCATTATGAGCAAGGTTAACGGGAGCCGCTATGCTCTAAATCCTAATCCAATGGGAATTGAAACAATAAGTATTGAGTTTATTGACAACGAAGGTTTGCTCATTCTGGAAAAAGCTGATGGAGAGAGAAGAATTTCTTTCGGTATGGAGGATTATATAATGGGGCGGTTCCCTGAGACCCATTACTATGGAGACACTATAGGCAAGCCCAGCGGAGAGATGTATAAATGTATGGCAGTAGCTCGTTGGACTGAGGAGAATAAGCTGGTAATACGTTGCTATATTATAGACGATTATCTCGGAAATATGACAATTACGTTGGGATTTAAGGGAGATGAACTGGGAGTATATATGAGTAAAACTGCCGAATGGTTCCTGGATGAATATGACGGTTTTGCCGGCGGGCGTTTAATTGCCAAGGCTTAAGCTTTATTCTCTAAGTTCTCTTAATAACATGGACATAAAAATCTATGAATTTATGTAAGAAATAAAAAATAATATAGAAAGGTGAGAGAAAATGAATTTATTAACAACCATTAAGAATTCTCATATGGAGAATTTTTACCCGAAAGGCTGGGATCTTGAACGAATGGATGCTTGCTGTTCTCATCCGGCTGAAGCGATTTTTGAGAGACAAGATTTCTGGCATGAGGACTTTCGCCCAGTAATGTGCGATGACAATACCACACTGGGTGCAAAGATGGGACATGAAATTGCTCTTACCATTAAGCAGGCAAAAGACGAAGGGAAAAAGCTTATTATGATTCTGCCTGTAGGTCCAATGTCGATGTATGAATGGGCAGTTTACTTCTTGACCGAATGGAAAGTAGACTGTAAGCATGTTTATGGTTTCAATATGGATGAATGGAGTGATGAATCCGGTGTAACGCTGGATCCGAGTTCTCCGGGTGCTTTCCAGAATGCAATGGAAAAAGCCTTATACAATCCTCTTGGCTCACTTACCATACCAGAGGAGCAGAGAAACTTTGCCACTAAAGACAATCTTCCCACATATCCAGAAAAAATTGCTGAACTACGCGCAGAAGGGGCAAAACAAGTTACAGTTTTCGGAATCGGCAGGGTTTTCCATATTGCTTTCTGGGAACCGCATTTTGCTGAAGACTTTGGCAGTGTAGAAGAATGGAAGGCGCAGACTTACCGAATAGGGGCAAAATTGCATCCTCTGACATTGGAACAAAATGCTCTGACAAGCTTTAAAAGCAGAACAACCATGGTACCTGCCTTTGCAAACACCATCGGCCCTGGAATTTTCCTGAAATCCGACAAGATAATTGGCGGATGTGACGGATGCTATGAGAGAGGCATGATGTGGCAGGGCATGTCTCTATGGGTGACATTACGATACAGGCCTGATATATGGGTGCCGTCCAGTTTTATGCCTACTTTACCAGGGAAACTCTTTTTCATAAAGGATCTGGCAGGTCCGCTGTCTCCGGATTTAAAATAGCATTTTTGTATTGAATCATGAGAGTCCAAGTATCTGAAGATTTATGCAAACAAAAGTGAAAGGCAGGTTGTGTATAGTATGAATATATTAGCAGTAGGTTGTCATCCGGATGACCTGGAAATAGGCTGCGGCGGAACCTTGGCCAAATACAGCAAACTCGGACATAAGGTAGTAATGTGTCATGTGGCAAACGGGAATTTGGGGCATGTAATTATTGGCAAGGAAGAATTACGCGAAATTAGGGCAAGAGAAGCGAAAGAAAGTGCTGCAATTATTGGTGCAGAATCTGTGACTCTGGACGTAGGAGATCTGCATGTGGAATCGTCCAACAAAGAACTGGTGAAAAAAATGATAGAGGTCATTCGGTTTTATAAGCCCGATCTTATCATTACTCATAATCCGGATGATTATATGCGGGATCATGTGGAGACCAGCAAGCTTGTCTTCGATGCTTCATTTGGGTCCAGCATTCCGCATATGGAAACAAAATCTGAAGCTTATGGAAATATTGTTCCGATATTTTATATGGACACCCTGGCAGGTGTAGGCTTTTTACCTACAGAATATGTTGATATATCAGATACAATCGAGACTAAACTGAAAGCATTAAGTCAACACAGGAGCCAAATCGACTGGATGCTGGAGCATGATAAAATAGACTTTCTGGATTTTGTCAGGACCTGTTCTAAATTCAGAGGACTTCAATGCGGTGCAGCCTATGCCGAAGGATTCAGGCAATGCATGGCTTGGCCGCGGTTAAGAACGGAGAGATTACTGCCTTAAGCAAATTATATTTTTGATCGTTTAATTTGCATTTTTACCGATGTGGCATCTTATGCTGGTGTCACATCGGTATGTTTTCATTTTATTAGTTAGTATAATGTTATGTATGAAGGAGGTTCTGTCATTGAAAAAAGGAATTAATATCTGGTCTTTTAAAAATGGTATGACTGTCAGGGAATGTATAACCATGGCACAGGATGCCGGTTTTGAAGGAATAGAACTTAGTTTGGATGAAGCAGGAGAAGTTGCCTTGGACAGCAAAGAAAAAGATATTCTACAAATAAAAAAGGCAGCGGAAGATGCAGGAATTGAGATTCCAAGCCTTGCTACCGGCTTGTATTGGTCTTATCCGATTACCAGTTCTGATCCGAAAATCAGGCAGAAATCCAAAGACATTGTTAAAAAACAATTAGAAATCGCAGCATTGTTAGGAGCCGATTGTATACTCGTTGTTCCCGGTGCAGTAGCTACACTTTCACCGGATAGTGAAGTAGTACCATATGATATAGCCTATGACCTTGCATATGAGGCTTTTGCCGAGTTAAAGGATGAAGCGGAATCTGTAAAAGTCAGCATCGGACTGGAAAATGTTTGGAACAAGTTTCTGTTGTCTCCCTTGGAAATGCGAGATTTTATAGATAAGATCAACAGTCCTTATGTTGGAGCTTATCTAGATGTTGGAAATATAATATACTCAGGGTATCCGGAACATTGGATTAGAATTCTGGGGAAAAGAATCAAGAAAGTTCATTTCAAAGATTTTAGAAGGGCTGTAGGAACACTTGAAGGTTTTGTAGATCTGCTGGCAGGAGATGTAAACTATCCTGAGGTAATGAAAGCATTCAATGAAGTAGGTTATGAAGACTATGCTATAGCAGAAATGATACCTAACTACAAGCACTATACCAATCAGATTATATACAACACCTCCAGGTCAATGGATCAGATTTTAGGCAGGTAAAGGCTGTATATAAAACAATCCGTGAAAGGAGTCGGGTTAATTATGTTAAAAGTTGGATTGATTGGTATTGGTTTTATGGGAAGAGGCCACCTGGAGAATTATCTAAAACTTGAGTCCGAAGGTTATCCTATTAGATTAACTGCCATATGTGACATAGATGAAAACAAATTTAACAATATTTTCGTTCCGGGTAATATCGATATCGGCAATAAAAAATATGATTTTTCGAAGTACAATCTGTATACTGATATCGATGAGATGCTGGAAAAAGAGAACTTAGACTATGTAGATATAGCCCTGCCGACTTATCTGCATGCGAAAGCGTCCATTAAAGCACTTAATAAGGGTATCCATGTATTATGTGAAAAGCCTATGGCATTGAATGTAGAAGAGTGTAAAGCCATGATAGATGCTTCAGAAAAAAATAATAAAAAGCTTATGATAGCACAGTGCTTACGCTTTTTCCCTCAGTATGAATACCTGAAAGAATGCGTAGAAACCAAGAGGTTTGGAAGAGTAACCGGGGCATATTTTTTCCGTGGAGGAGCAACACCAAAATGGTCTTATAATAATTGGCTGTTGCAAAAGGAGAAATCCGGCGGCGCATTATTGGATCAGCATATACACGACGTTGACACAATAAACTGGATATTTGGGGTACCAAAGGCAGTTTCCACTATAGGTGCAAATGTTATTCCCGGCAGCGGCTATGACATTGTGTCAACACGATATATATATGATGGCAACAGCGTTATAACTGCAGAAGATGATTGGACATTGAATGGCGATTATGGATTCCAGATGCTGTTCCGTGTAAACTTTGAAAGAGGCAATATTATCTTTGAAAAGGGTAAACTGACAGTTAATCCGAATGACGGAGAATCATTCAATCCGGATTTGCCTGCGGAAGATGGTTATTACAGAGAGATTAAGTATTTTATAGATTCAATACTTAATGATAAACCCATTGATATTGTCAGCCCTTACAGCACTATGGAAACCATTCGAATTGCACAGGCAGAGATGGAATCGGCAGAAAAAAAGGGCGAGAAGGTACATTTATAACTGATGATCCATCCACTTCTGGTAGGCTTGATCCAATGAAGCTTTAGTTTGGTTATATTTTTCTTGTACGCTTAACATTCTATCAATATCTTTATACAATTCAGGATCAGTTAATTGCTCTTCCAACATTTTTACGGCTTCTTCCAGCGATTGAATTTTTTCTTCCAGATTTTCAAGGAGTTGTTGGTAGGCTCTGCGTTTTTGCCTTTCCTCCCGCTCCTTTTTTTTGTTTTCCTGTTTTCCGGTTTTTGTCATTCCAACAGGTGCTTTTTCTTTTAAAGATGCCATTATTTCCTCATTTCTCCGTTTTTCAAGAAAATCGTCATAATTACCCAGATACTCAGTTATACCGTTTTTCTCAAATAAAAATATACGGTCTACTATTTTATTCAAAAAATAACGATCATGAGAAATGATCAGCAAAGTTCCGTCATAATCTTCCAATGCCTGTTCCAGAACCTCTTTTGAAGGCATATCAAGGTGATTTGTAGGTTCATCCAGAAGCATAAGATTATTGCCGGCGAGCATAAGTTTTGACAACATGACACGGCCTTTTTCGCCGCCGCTTAGTTGACTTATGGTTTTGTATACATCATCTCCGGCAAAGAGAAACAGAGCCAATACATTTCTTATTTCTGTTTCTTTCAGATGAGGAAATGAGTTCCAAACCTCATCTATTACTGTTTGATCAGGATTAAGACTGGACTGTTCCTGATCATAATATCCAATATCCACTCCGGTGCCAATTTGAAAAGTTCCGGATATAGGTTTAAGCTGACCAAGAAGAATACGAAACAAGGTGGTTTTGCCAACCCCGTTTGGTCCGATAATTCCAATTCTATCACCTTTTTCTATATAAAAAGACACCTGATCAAATAAAACAATGTTATTAAAGGACATTTTTAATCCTTCTGCCCGAAGGACATCTCTCCCGGATTGTTTTTTGGAATGAAATGACATGCGAATATCTTTCATGAAAGCTGGTTTATCTACCGGTTTAATTTTATGCAATGCCCTCTGTCTGCTTTCTGCAGCCCGTATGCTTTTTTCCCGATTAAAAGAACGAAATCGTTTTATAATTTCTTCCTGTCTCCGAATTTCTTTTTGCTGCAACTCATATTCTTTTAACTGAATCTCTCTTCGCTGCTGCTTTTTCCTGTAGTATTGCGAATAGTTACCTTGATACATATTGGCGCTTTGGTTTTCAATCTCCAATATGAAATCACATATACTGTCCAGAAAATAACGATCATGAGATACCAAGATAATAGTACCGGTATAATCCTTCAGGAAATTTTCCAACCACTGAACTGAATTCAAATCCAAATGATTTGTTGGCTCATCCAGTAAAAGAAGATTAGGTTTCATAAGAAGCAATTTGACTAGAGCAACCCTTGTTTTCTCACCTCCGCTGAGCTGCCAGATTGGTTGGTCAAACTCCTTGGAGGAGAACCCTAATCCTGCCAGTACGCCCTTCATATGGCTTTCATAACTATATCCCTCTATGTCGGCAAATTTTTCCAGTAGGGAACCATATTCCACGGATAGATCCTGGAACTCTTTTGAACTCATATCAGTATGCCTGGAGATTTGTTCTTCCAGGAAGCGTATGCGTTTTTCCATCTCAAATATATGAGTATAGACACTTAGAAGTTCATTCCATATGGTATTGGTTGTTTTTATCGCCTCATTTTGTCTCAAGTATCCAATGGTCAGACTTTTGGCCAAATAGATAGAACCACTGTCACAGGCCAAATCTCCGGTTATTAATTGGAGCAAGGTGGACTTGCCTGATCCGTTGGAACCCACTATGCCTATTCGAGCCCCTTCATTTATAGAAAATGATACCTCAGAAAGAACGTTATTTGCTCCAAACGACTTTGATATTTTTTCACAAGACAATAAAACCATAGTATTCTCCTTTTTCTGCTTTCATGATATTTTATCAGAAAAGGATAATATTGAAAAGTTGTGAACAAATTGACAGAGTATCAGGAAAAATAGTATACTATAATGGGAATATAGAAACGAAACCAATTGAAGGATTGGTTTTTCAGAGATTGGAGGGCTCGAAGTTGGCAAGAGAAAAGAATTATGTTTCTGAGGCAGTTATGCGGCGCATGCCCAAATACTACAGATATTTAACCGATCTTGAAAACAGCGGTGTAGAAAGGGTTTCATCCAAGGAATTAAGTCAGAGAATGGGCTTGACTGCTTCGCAAATACGTCAGGATTTTAATTGTTTCGGCGGTTTT
>LSQX01309417.1_pt1 | contig 12052 bp, 4 predicted proteins | sample 654561 | NCBI WGS metagenome assembly LSQX01 (sample SAMN04489861, study PRJNA283612) | anaerobic digester metagenome | isolation source: 4 biogas reactors fed with cattle manure at either 37C or 55C with and... | place: Denmark: Kongens Lyngby | collected 2014 | reverse complement strand
CCCGAAGTCGGGACTCGGCAGGGCGTTGCCCTGGGCTGGTATATCACGCCCCTTCAGGGCTGTCCATCCCCTGTGACATCAACCACCCAATCTGCGCAAATCTGCGCACATCTGCGGTTAAACAAGAATTCTGGATACCTTGCTGGATGCCTTGCTGAATTCTGAATTCTGGATTCTGGGTCTTGCCCTCTCCCCCCATCTTATGCCATAATACGCGCCGTCATGCGAATGCCAGTCCGACACAGCACGGTTCAGCACGGAAGCGCCTCGCCCAATGCGGCGGCGCTGCCTGTGGCATATCCGCATGATCTGATTTGCCGTTTCATTATCTCCGGCCGAATTATAAGCCGGGGTTGTCCGGGAGTATGCAGGCTATCGTAGGAAGACGGTGAATCGAATGGCTGGCAACGCCCGCGCAACCCCAGGACGGTTGGCGCGGGCTTTTTGTTTTTACGGAGTGGTGACATTATGACAAGACATCTGGAACTACTGGATACGACACTGCGCGATGGCGCGCAGGCCGAAGGCATCTCCTTCTCGGTGCAGGACAAGCTGGCGATCGTCGAGACGCTCGACGATCTGGGTATCCCCCTCATCGAGGCGGGCACCCCCGGCTCGAACCCCAAGGATCTGGCCTTCTTCAAGGCCGTGGCCGAGAAGCCGCTCAAGCAGGGGCAAATCGCCGCCTTCGGTGCCACCTGCCGTCCCAAACTGGCTCCTGCCGACGATGCCAACATCCAGAGTCTGCTGCAGGCCGGTACCGAGGTGGTCGTGATCTTCGGCAAGTCCTGGGATCTGCACGTCACGGAGGTGCTGCGCACCACGCTGGACGAGAACCTGCGCATCATCCGCGACACGGTCGCGTGGCTGAAGGGCCAGGGCAAGCGCGTCATCTTCGACGCCGAGCACTTCTTCGATGGCTGGAAGGCGGCACCGGAATACTCGCTGCAATCGGTGGAGGTAGCCGCCGAGGCCGGCGCGGATGTCATCTGCCTCTGCGAGACCAACGGCGGCTGCTTCCCGAACGAGATCACCCGCGGCACGGCGGCTGTTGTGGAGCGTCTGGCCGGACGGGCGGTGGTCGGCATCCATGCCCATAACGACGCCGGACTAGGCATCGCCAACTCGCTGGCCGGCATCGAGGCCGGCGCGCGGCACCTCCAGGGCACGCTGGCCGGCTTCGGCGAGCGCTGCGGCAATGCCAACCTCGCGGCCCTGATCGGTAACCTGCAACTCAAGCTGGGCTATACCTGCATCCCCCAGGAGAACCTGCCGCTGCTGACCTCCGCCGTGCGGCGCGTGGCCGAGGTGGCCAATATCCACCTGCCGGACGACATGCCCTTCGTCGGACGCAAGGCCTTCGCCCACAAGGCCGGCATGCACATGGACGGGGTCAAGAAGTGCTCGATCTCCTTCGAGCACGTTCCGCCCGATGCCGTCGGCAACTCGCGCCGCTTCCTGATCAGCGAGGTGGCCGGCCGCAGCGCGGTTCTCGACCGTATCCGCGTGCTGGCACCGGAAGTCGAAAAGCACGACCCCGTCGTCGAGCGGGTCGTCAACCGGCTCAAGGAGATGGAGAGCGAGGGCTACCAGTTCGAGGGTGCCGACGGCAGCTTCGAGCTGCTGATCCGCAAGGCGCTCGGCACCTACAAGCCCTTCTTCTCGCTGGATCGTTTCCGCATCATCGGCGAGCGTCCCTCGTCCAACCCCGACACCGGCTCGATGGCCATGGTCAAGATCGTCGTCGGCGATGCCGGGGAGGTCACCGCCGAGGAGGGCAACGGCCCGGTCGATGCCCTCGACCGCGGTCTGCGCAAGGCGCTCGACCGCTTCTACCCGCGCTTGTCGGAAGTCCGCCTCACCGACTACAAGGTGCGCGTGCTCGACAGCAGCGCCGCCGCCGGCGCCAAGGTGCGCGTGCTGATCGAGTCCACCGACGGCCGACGCGTCTGGTCAACGGTCGGTGTCTCGACCGACATCATCGAGGCGAGCTGGATCGCCCTCGTTGATTCCATCGAGTACAAGCTGATCCACGACAGCGAGGAGGCCGCGGCTGCGCAGGCGCGCTGAAGCGCGCGCCCGCGTATCGGCACCACAACGCCATGACGCACCACCTCTTCATCTACGGTCCTCCGGGATCCGGCAAGAGCACGCTGGGCAAGGCACTGGCAGAGCGTCTCGCGCTCCCCTTCATAGACCTGGATGCCGCCATCGAGCAGGAGGCAGGACGGCCAATCCGCCAGATCTTCGCCGCCGGGGGCGAACCCGCCTTCCGCCGGCGCGAGGCGCGGCAGTTGCGCCGCGCCATTGACGCGGCTCCCGAGGCGGTGATCGCGCTGGGCGGCGGGGCGCTGCTCGACCCCGCCAGCCACGCGCTGGCGCAGCAGGCCGGCCGTATCCTCTTTCTGGATACACCACCGGATGTGCTCGAGACCCGCGCCGCGACGCAGCCCGGCAGCCGTCCGCTGCTGGCCGCCAATGGCGGCGTGCCGAGCGCGCTGGCGCAACTGCTGGAGCGCCGCAAGGCACACTACGCCTCGTTCCCGCTGCGCCTCGATGCCGGTCACGACGTGCTGGAGGAGAAGCTGGCGCAGGCGCAGATTCTACTGGGAGCCTTCCGCATCCGCGGCATGGGGCGCCAGGAGACCGACGTGCGCGTCGGTGCCGGTCTGCTGGCGTCGCTCGGTCTGCGCCTGCGCAACGCCGGCTGGAATGGTGCCTGCCTCGTGGTAGCGGACACACATACAGCCGAGCCCTACGGGAAGGCGGCGGTGGAGTCGATTCGGCAGGCCGGAATCGCGGCCACCCTGCTGACGCTGCCCGCTGGTGAGGAGCACAAGCGTATCGAGACCCTGGCGCGTATCTGGCGGGGCTGCATGGAGGCGGGGCTCGACCGCGGCGGCACGGTGGTCGCCGTCGGCGGCGGCGTGGTGGGCGACATGGCCGGCTTCGCCGCCGCCACGTGGATGCGCGGTGTGCGCTGGGTCGGCGTGCCGACCACCCTGCTGGCGATGGTTGACTCCAGCCTCGGCGGCAAGACCGCCTGCGACCTGCCCGAGGGCAAGAACCTGATCGGTGCCTTCCATCCCCCTGCCCTTGTACTGGCCGATACCGGCACGCTCGCCACACTACCCGTCGGGGAACTGCGCTGCGGACTGGCCGAGGTCGTCAAGCACGGCGTCATTGCCGACCCCGGCCTGCTGGCTGTGATAGAATCATATCCCTGCCCCACCCCCCGTGGCATGGGCGTCCCGCCCATGGACGGCACACGGGCAGGATGCCCGTGCCACGTGCCCGCAGGCAAGGGAGGGTACGGAACCTTCCATAGCCCCACTTTGTCGCGAGCTTTGTCGGTAACTTTGTCGAAGGCGGAAGAAGGCGCGGCTGAAGTTGCTGCGGCAACGCTCGGAGACGATATACTCGTGGCGCGCGCCATGGCGGTGAAGATCGGGATTATCCAGCAGGATCCCTACGAGCAGGGGATACGCGCCGCGCTGAATCTTGGGCATACGCTGGGCCATGCCGTCGAGCAGGCCTCCGGCTTCACGCTGCGCCATGGCGAGGCTGTCGCCATCGGCATGGTGGCCGAGGCGCGGCTGGCCGAGCGGCTGGGCGTGGCGGAGGAGGCGGGACTGGGCGAGCGGCTGACCAGCCTGCTGAAGCGGCTGGGGCTGCCAACGGAGATACCGCCGGATATCGACCGCGCGGCGCTGCAACGCGCCCTGCTGCTGGATAAGAAGAACGAGGCCGGCACGGTGCGCCTCTCCCTGCCGGTGAGGGTCGGGGAGGTGCGGACGCGGGTGCCCCTGCCGCCTGCGGCGGCGGGGGCAGTAGGCAGTGGCAGTAGGCAGTGGCAGTAGCAGTAGCAGTAGGCAGTGGCAGTAGGCAGTGGCAGTGGCAGGAGACAGGGGACAGGGGACAGGGAAGTAGCAGTAGGCAGTAGCAGTAGGCAGTGGCAGTAGGCAGTGGCAGGGACGATTATTGCGACCACTCAGTGGCTCGCAATTTAGAGGGTAAAAGCGCTGCGCTGCCCTTGCGCCGCCCGGTAGCACACCTTGTCTCCACACTTTGTCCCCCACACCTTGTCCCTGCGCTTTGTCGAGTCACCGGACACGGAGGTCCGGTGCTACGAGAATGGCCCGGCGTAGCCGGGCGGGGAGCGGGGCGCTTCCTCGTCCTCGAGCCCCGGAACTGCCGGGACTACCGGTACTGCCGGTACTGCCGGTGGCTGCCGGTGGCTGCCGGTGGCTGGCGGGGGATAGCCCATATTCCCAAGACTATATCCCGCCCCTACAGGGCTAGTCTGTTTTCGCATCGTTACCCAGGGCGTTGCCCTGGGCTGGTATATCGCGCCCTTTCAGGGCTGTCCAGAGTGGCGCGGACATTCCTGTCTGCGCACGTATACGAGGGCAGACAGGAATGTCTGCCCCACACTGCCACGCTCCATCGCTGCGACGAGCCGCGACGGATGTACCGCCATATCCGCTCATGCCGCATGCAAGTACTTCTATCCCCCGGCCAGAGTACCGCCTTAAGGCGGAAGTGGTTCAGGGGCTTCAGCCCCGTTCCCATGACCCCTTTTTTCATGGAAAAAAGGGCTTCGCGGGCCTGAAGGCCCTTGTTGACTTCCGGCTGAAGCCGGTACTCCGACGCGACTGCGACCCCCATGCAGGGACTGTACCGTGAGCTCTGGTATGACCAACCGCAAGGATGTCACGGTACGGCGCGGTACGGTACGACGGGCGGATGCGACCACAAAGGAACGGCTGAGATGGACAAAAGGGTCGCGGGCCAGGTCCCGCGAAAGAAAGCGCGAACCTGGCCGCGCTATCTTTCCCGCCGCTTGCGGCGGCAGATGCAGTCGCGGGGAGGAGCTAAAAGGACGCGCGAAGCACAAAGAATCACAAATCTAAAATTTCCCTCTCTTCCCCTTACTCTCCTTTACCCGGCCATTGAATGGCCTGGGAGATCAGCCGCGGCAGGTCGCAATTCTCGAGCGGCTCGACGAAGCGCTCCGCGCCGGGGCCTTGTGCATGTGTGAGCACCTTGGCAGCAGAGTGGCCGCCCGTGGTATAGCGGATACCCACCCGCGCATCGCGCCAGATGGCGGCCTGGCTGACCGCCTTGCGCAGCCCGTCTGTCGGGTTGCCGGCGTCGAGCGCCTTGCCGAACAACCCCTCGAGCCCGGCACGCTCCTCCGCGGTGAAGGTCATGCCGAACTGCTGCTCCAGCGCCGCCAGCAGCGACTGCGTGCGCTGCCGGCGCGCGGTCGCGGCATCCACCCCCTCCAGCTTGACCGCCAGCACCTTCATGGCCCAGCCCAGATCACTGAGGGGCGACTGCTGCCCGCGCAGCAACTGCGCCTTCTCCTTGTCGCACGCCTCAAGCTGCAATCCGCCGGTCTCGTGGTCGGCGGTGACAATCACCAGCGTCTCGTCGGGGCGCCTGGCCTGGAAGGCCAGCGCGACCTCGACCGCCTCCTCGAAGGCCAGCACCTCGCGCCAGGTCATGGCGGCGTCGTTGTCGTGTCCGGCATAGTCTATGCGGCCGTTCTCGAGCATGATGAAGAAGCCGTTGGGGTTGTCGAGCACCTCGATGGCCCTGGCCAGGTATTCCGCCAGCGTGGGGGTGGCGGGCCTGGTGTTGGGCCAGGCCGTGTAGGGCGAGCTGTTGACGAAGGTCTGACCCTCCGGCCTGACCTGTGCGAGGACGTTGGTTCCCCCGATCACATTCCAGCCGGACTCCCGCAGGTCGTCGAGTGTGCGCTTGTCATGCACCCCTGCCCCGCCGACGAAGGCAATGCCGCTCCCGGCCAGATCGTGTCCGATCTCGCGGTGCATCGAGCGCTTCTCCTGATGCGCGTAATGGGTGGCGGGCGTGGCGTCGGTGAGCGGCGAGGAGGAGATCAGGCCGATCTTGAAGCCCTGTTTCTGGAGCTTCATGGCCAGGCTCTCGACGGGCTGCCTATCCTTGTCCACACCGATGGCGCCGTTGTAGGTCTTCATGCCGCAGGCGATGGCGGTGCCCGAGGCGGCGGAGTCGGTGATGTTGCTGGTGACATTCAGCGTGCCCATGCGCGCATGTGTGGACATGCGCTGCATGGCCAGCTTGCGGTCGGCCACGAGTTCCGTGAGGGCGGCCTGGTTCGGGCCGAAGCCGTCGCCGATGAGCAGGAAGACGTACTTCGCACCATCGGCGAGTGCCATGGTGGCGCAGAGGAGGAAGAGAGACAGGGATAGGAGCAGGAAGCGGGGTTTGTGCATTGGAGGTGCCTTTCGTGTGGGGGTATTATAGAGGGAGATGGGGTGTAAGGGAAGGTGTTTGTTTTTTAACCGCGAAAAACGCGAAAAACGCGAAAGAAGTTCTACAGTTCGGGAGTTCTAAAGTTCTAAAGTTTGGGTCTGGCGCCTGTACCGAAGCACCCCACTCGCCGCCCCGTCGCAAGCTTACGGTACAGCACAGGAAGGTGGAGGAACGTTACTCTTGTCGCAGCGATGGAGCGATGGAGCGAAAAAGCGCCACCGGCGCGCCCCATCCCAGCCTAGGGTGAAGCCCTAGGAAAACACGGCAAAGGAAAACGAGGGCTGAAGGCCCGGCCTATCATCCGGCAGATAAGCCCTCTTCCCCGAACTATGTCACGCCCATTCAGGGCTAGTCATTATTTTGCCCCCCTCCCCAGGGCGTTGCCCTGGGCTGGTATGTTTCGCCCTTTCAGGGCTGCCCCAGAGTGGCGCGGACATTCCTGTCTGCGCGCGTCTACGAGGGCAGGCAGGAATGCCTGCCCTACACTGGATAAAAAAAAGGCGCCCCGCGTGTGCGGGGCGCCTGAACTACGGGCCTTATGGCCGGACTAGCTTAGGGGGCAGGATCCGGTGCCACCAGATCCGTGCTGTCCGCCGGTGCGGCGAAGTTCACCTTGGCCTTGAAGAAGTTTCCGTTGGTGTCATCGATCTCCGGCCTGGCGATACCATCGGTACCGATGTTGGCCGGAACGCTGAAGCTGAAGATCCTGGTGGTCCACTGACCATCCAGCGCTTCCGCCGTGCTCAGGTAGAGCACACCGTTGATCTGGCCCAGATCGATGGTCGCGGCACCTGCCGTGCCCTTGATCTCCAGCGTGATGTTGCCGTTGGCATCCAGCGTGATGCCCTCGATCATGAGAGCCACCTCCGCCTCGGCATCGGCATTCATCAGGAACTGGGCGCTGTAGTCGCCCGCCGTCAGATCGACACCCGTCTGGTTCGCCGCCCAGGTGTCGTACTTGTCCTGCATGGCCGCGAGTGCCTCGCCTTCCAGACCACAGTCCAGCAGCCAATCGGGGTACGGCATGTTGCGGATGACGAACAGATGGTCATAGACACCTGTGGCGTTGGCGCCGAGGAAGAGCGTCGCCTCGTCGTCGGTCACCGCTACCCCTACGCCGGTGGCGGAGGTGCCGACTTGTGCATAGCCGCAGATCGCGCCCAGCTCGGTGCTGGAGTAGCTCTTGAAGAGCGTCAGCGAGTAGTCGGCCGCATTGATGCTATAGACGTTGAGCGAGGCGGGGGCACCACCGAAGACGTAGAGATGCGGAGTGCCCGCGCCGATGCCGGCCACCGCGAGGTTGGCATAGTTGCCGCCCAACGTGATGTTAAGCGACTGCGCGGTGTTCGCCGTGTCGGATGTGTCGAGCACGTACAGGGTACCGTTGCCGTTGATGTAAACGATGTCCTTATCGCCCAGACGTGCAACTATCATGTCGCGGACACGCACGCCGGCCGACCAGCTTGCCTCAAGCACCAGGTTGGTGCCGGACGACTTGAGGCCGTTGAGCACACGGTACTTGTAGATGTAATCTTGGGTACCAACGTAAGCGTTGGCGTAGAGGTACTGGCCGTCGGCGGTGAAGCACATGGCGTCGGGCGTCGCACCGTTGGATGTCCAAATCCTGAACGCGTTGGTATCTGCACCGAACTCCGCCGTGTTCAACGGGAGGCTGAGGACGCCGCTGGCGTTGAGCGGCGAGCCGACCAGCTTGACGTTGAGCGGCTTGGAAACCGCCGTGCCGCGCACGTCGGCGCTGAAGAGCGACTTGTTGAGGTAGGTGCTGATGGCAGCGGTCTCGCCCGCCTCGAGCGACTTCACCGAGTAGAGTGTGCTGTGGTTCCCCGTGAAGTGCAGCGGTGCAGCCAGGAAGTCGTCCGTGGCGTCCAGACGCCAGTGGAAACCGGCGCATCCGTCGGCAGTCGAGGCTCCCACCTGGGCGAAGTCGGCAATCACACCCGGGCTGGCGTACCAGGGCTGGGCGGCGGGGCGCGCCTCCGACCTCGCGACGACGATGTTGTAGTCGCAGGCGATGTTGCTGAGCGTCAGCGTCAGCTCCGCCGGGTTGCCGCTGCAGTCAAGTGCCGGGGCGCCGTTGGTGTAGACGCTGCTGATCCAGCCGCTGGTAACCGAGTAGGTGGCGGTGAAGGTGCCGCCCTTGGCAACCAGCGTGTTCTCCGCCGTGACCGTCGAGGACACATCGCCCACCAGCGCCTGGTTCACGCTGACCGCGACATCAAGCGTCAGCTCGACATAGACGTAGTCCGCCAGCGCCGTGCCGGCATAGGTGTACGAGGATGCGGTGAAGTTGCTGTCCGTCACGCCTTCGACCTTGACACCGGTGATGCAATAGCCATCAGGTGCCGTGAAGGTCGCGGTCACATCGCCGTTGTTGGCGTAGGTGTTGGTGCGGTCGCGCAAAATCGTAGCACCGTCGCAGACGAAGTGGCCCTCGACGAAGAACTCATCGGGCTGGTGCTCCACCACGGCTGCCCGAATGATGTTGCCGGTCAGTTGATACTCGGCAAAGGCGCGCGAGTCGTCGTCTAGCGGTGAGAAACCGCTGACAGTGCCGGCCGCGGCGCCAAAGGCCTCGTTCTTGGAGAGGGTGACCACAGGCTGGGCAGAAAGAAGCGACATACCATCCGCCGCGAGATCCCATACCTCGACATTGCTAGTGGTGGTGTAGCCGATGAGGCGCAAGGTTCCGTCACTCTTGCCGGTGATGTCCATCTGTACAAACGTGGATGTGATGCCGGGAAGGTGTGTCGTGGCATTTGTCGCGGGCGCGGTGACGGCATCGACGTCGATGACATGCATGGGGCCGGTAGCACACGAGGCATAGACCAGATCCTTGCCGTTGATGCGCAGGAGAGCCATTGCGTTAGCACGCGTCGGCAGGTTCCAGGTGATACCCGTATAGGCCAGGTTGGTGGCTAGTCCCGCCTCGTTCTTCTGAATTGCCAGCTTGTGGATTCCAGTCTGGTAGAATGCGTTGCCATAGACGTAGTTGCCGTCCGTGCTGATGACGCCAGGGGCAAGGCGCTGCCATTTTGTTGGAATGCTCGAGGTTAGAACGGTACGCTCATCGGAAGTCGCGCCATAGTTAGGATCGCCCCACTCGCCACCGAGCGGCCAGGCGATGGTGCGGTCGCGGGTGTCGGAGTCATGCCCCTTGGAAGAGCCTGTCAGCACAAGACCGGCCGCCCTAGAGGGTATCACAGACTGGATAGTCTCCGTATCTACCCAGACGAACTTCTTGGAGCCATTGACGGGTGCGACAGCACCGTAAATCGCATCGGCGAGCGCTTCACGGTTAAACTGGAGCATGCCGGAGGTGGTGTCGTCATATCCGGTCTTAGAGATCCCGAAGAAGATGTCGGCATCATCTTCAGTCTTGCCGATCAAGGATGAGTTGTAGGCATTCCCAGTGAGCAGGAAATCGTTCCGCACGAACGGATCGAGCCACCAGGCATTCTCCTTGGCGAAGGAGGCGGTGACCTGCAGGGTCTCGCCGGGGGCCACCGTGAAGCCGGGCAACTCGAAGGAGGCCTGGCCAAGGATGCCGGCGATGCCGACACCGTTCGTGGCCACCTGGGCGATCACGTAGCCGTCGGCGGCGGTGAAGGTGATGGCGTCCTGCTGGATCGGCACATAACTCACAACCTGCGGCTCTCCCGTGTAGTCCGAAGCCCCGTGGTTGCCGCAGATATAGATGAAGGTGGCGGGTATCTGCTCGAAGGTCACCACGATCGCGTCGCCCGTGGCGATGTTCTCCAGCGCGTAGCTGGTGGCACCGATGGCTGCGGCGACTTCCACGCTGTTGTTCGTGAAGGCCGCAATCCGGTAGCCGGCAGCAGCGGTGTAGGTCACGGTGTTGTTCACGTCGGGATAGACGTAGATCGTGGCGCTCTTGACCGTCGAGCTGCCGTTCGCGCCGACCGTCTGCGTGGCCGTGGTCGGGCAGTAGTCCGCGTGCCGCAGGGTGATCAGGTGCGGATGGTCTCCCGCGCTGGACGAGTTGCCGAGGTAGCCGTACAGGTCGTCATCGGTGCCGCTGATGGGCGAGTAGCCGCCACAGGTCACGCCACCGAGAGCGGCGACCGCGTAGGTGACGACCGGAGTGGCAGAAGCGAGAGCCATGCCATCAGCCGTCAGGTCGAAGACCTTGATAGCGTCGTCCGCGCCGCCATCCGTGACGATCAGGCGCGGCGTGTTGTCAGCCGTGCCGGTGATGCGCATGTTCTGCGTCCGTCCGGTGACATCGCGGGACAGCAGGAGCGTGGCCTCGGGCGTCGCGGCTGCGACGTCAACCACGAAGACGCCTGTGGAGCCAGTGCACACGTAAACAAGTGTCCGCCCGTCTATGACGGCACCGACAACACCATACGAGCCGTTGTTCAGCGTCACATAGCCAGACGCGCCCCAGGTGGTGTCGAGTGTCAGGGTGGTGCCGGCGAGGGTATAGCGCCCGAGCCTGGTGCCCTTGTAGGTGGAGGCATAGACCGAGCCGTCGGGGGCCTGCCACATGAAGCACAGGCCGACGCCGTCGCTGGCGGTCATCTGGACAACGCCGTTATCGGCATCCTGCCAGGTGTAGGGCACACCGCCAGCGGGAAGCTGGTAGCCCAGGCTCCAGTTGGCAGTGCCGATGATGTTGCCGCCGACGAGATAGTCGCCAACGAAGGTGACCGAGCGGTTGGCCATCATCTTCGTGGGCTCGCCGAAGTAGATGCCGTTGTTGACGGACTTCGAGACATAGGCCGGGGTGGTGGGTGTGGCCGCGTTGAGGTCGGCTAGCTGATACATCACGGCCTGCGAGGAGCTGTCGCCGGGTGCACGCGATGCGGCCAGATAGCCCTTGGCCTCGCTGATGCCGAACTGCGACATGTTCTCGGAGCCGCCGAAGAACCCGTCGGTCTTGGTGACCTTCTTGAAGACACCGGCATTGACCCACCACGCGTTGGTCTTGGCGAAGGAGGCGGTGATGCTCGACAAGCCGGCGCCAATCGTCACCGTGAAGGTCGACTGGTTGAGCGTGCCGGGAATGGCGATGCCATTGGTGGTGATCTGCGTGATGACATAGCCGCTGTTGGGGGTCACGGTGATCGGGTCGCCGATGCATGCGGGATCGGGAACCTCGATCGTGCCCTTGTCACCCAGCGCGGTGGCAGTGGGGGGGGGTGACGACGTTGCGGATGACGAACATACGGTCGTGGACACCCGTGGCGTTGGAGCCGAGGAAGAGCGTCGTCTCGTCGTCGGTGACCGCGACAGCCACGCCGGTACTGCCGAATACCGAGTCATATCCGCAGATCGTACCAAGTTCGGCACCGGTGTAGCTCTTGAAGGGCGCCATGTCAGACGTATTTCCCAACTCGAAGGACACTGTCGCCTGAACCTCCGGATCGGTAAACCAGAGCTTATCTCTGGTCTGTTCCGTCTGTGAGACGGCAGTTGATACGAAGCCGACCGCGCACAGCGCGGCGGCGAGGATCGTGATACCCCACTTCTTCATGATTATCCCTTTCACGCTCATAAACATCGTCTTCCGCACCACAGCACAGTGCCGACAGAAAAACATGGTGCGAGTTTCGCATATTGCCGGAAGTTTGTCAAACGGAGTTTATTTCGGGCGATCTCGGGTAACCGGAGCGTAACCGGGGGGGGGGAGGGAGGGAGCGCATGGAGAGCGGGCTGAATGGCACCGGACACGGAGGTCCAGCGCTACGAGAATGGCCCGGCGGAG
>LSQX01079940.1_pt4 | contig 12053 bp, 9 predicted proteins | sample 654561 | NCBI WGS metagenome assembly LSQX01 (sample SAMN04489861, study PRJNA283612) | anaerobic digester metagenome | isolation source: 4 biogas reactors fed with cattle manure at either 37C or 55C with and... | place: Denmark: Kongens Lyngby | collected 2014 | reverse complement strand
ACAAAGTGGCGTCTCTGGCCTGTTCCAACTGCCACTGCCTACTGCCACTGCCGCCGCCCCGCAGGGGCGGTCGGCTCCACTGAACCCTGAACCCTTTCACGCTGCCCTGTCACCACCCGATTACCCACGGCGAAATTTTATGCTTCCGCTAACCCCGTCGGGTTTGCTACCTTATTAAGAACCGCTACTGGGCATGACTGGGAGGCAGGGAATAACTAGTACCTGGCGGGCCGCCGGAAGGTGGGCCGGTAGGTGAAAAGTACTCTTTGCACTTGACCGGAAGGCCCATGATGGCGCAAGCTATGCTGCATCGCGCGTCATCTGGTTATTGTCGCGTGAGGAACCCGCAGGCGATGTGGAACAAGTTCATCAATCTTTTCTCCAACGACATCGGCATCGATCTTGGCACGGCTAATACGCTCGTGTACGTCAAGGATCGTGGCGTGGTGCTGCGTGAGCCCTCTGTCGTGGCCATCCAGGAAGGCACTAAGCGTATCCTGGCGGTGGGCGACGAGGCCAAGCGCATGCTGGGCCGCACCCCCGGCAACATCGTGGCCATCCGGCCGATGAAGTCGGGCGTGATCGCGGACTTTGACATCACCGAGGCGATGATCCGCTACTTTATCCGCAAGGTGCATACCCGCAAGCTGGTCAAGCCGCGGGTGATCATGGCTGTGCCTGGTGACATCACCGAGGTCGAGAAGCGCGCGGTACAGGAGTCGGCCAAGCATGCCGGCGCCCGCGAGGTGTTCCTGATCGAGGAGCCGATGTCCGCGGCGATCGGAGTGGGCCTGCCTGTGCAGGAGCCTGCGGGTAACATGATTGTTGATATTGGCGGGGGCACGTGCGAGGTCGCGGTGATCTCGCTCGCGGGCATTGTATATGCCCGGAGTGTCCGGGTCGGCGGCGATGCGATGGACGAGTGTATCGTCCAGTACATGCGCCGCGTCTATAATTTGATGATTGGGGAGCGGACAGCAGAGGAGATCAAGATCAGGCTGGGTTCGGCTTACCCGTTGGCCGAGGAGAAGACCATGGAAGTGAAGGGCCGCGACCTGGTGGCCGGTCTTCCCAAGACGCTGACGGTGACCTCCGAGGAGATTCGAGAAGCGTTGCAGGAACCGATTACCGCCATTGTGGATGCGATCCGCATCACGCTGGAGAAGTGCCCGCCCGAGTTGTCGGCTGATCTGGTGGATCGTGGCATGGTGCTGGCGGGCGGAAGTTCGCTGCTGGTTGGTCTGGACCGCCTGGTGGCGGAGCAGACCGGTTTGCCGGTACACCGGGCCGATGATGCGCTCAGTGCGGTGGCCGAGGGTACCGGCGTGGTGCTGAACGAGCTGAATCTGATTGCGAAGATGACTTCGCGCAAGGTCTGATACGAACTGCTGTCGCCTCCCCCTGGACAACGGCCGCCTGACCGCGGCCGGATAGGGTTGGATGGCTAGAGGGACAAGAGCATGGGTGACCGCCCTGCTGCTGACGCTGGTGCTGCTGATGATCGGCGGTACGCGCGTCTGGATGCACCGGCTTGCCCGTGAAGGTATCTATCCGCTTGAGAACGGTGCCGCCTGGATCCGCACACGGATCTGGGGGCAGATCGTGCGTTTGTGGACGGCCGACGGGCTCGCCCGGCGCAACCGCGCCCTTGAGGCGGAGGTGGAGCGGCTACGCCTTGACGCCGCGATGCTGGAACGTATCGCCGTCGAGAACCGTGAGCTACGGCGACAGCTCGACCTCAAGCCGCGCGTGCCGGGGCGGCTGGTTCCCTGCATGGTGCTCTCCGCGGGTGGCTCCTCGGGCTGGTGGCGGCAAATCCGCATCAGCCGGGGACGTTCCGACGGACTCTCCGTGGGCGACCCGGTGCTGACCGCCGACGGACTGGTCGGCCGCATCACCGATCTGACGGCCTCGACGGCCGAGGTGCGCCTGATCACCGACCGCAACAGCCGCATTGCCTGCCAGCTCGATCCGGTCGATCCCGAGACCGGCGTGGTGCGCGGTATCCTCCACGGCGCCGACTGGAATGCCGGCTCCGATGCGCTCCCGGAGATGCTGCATGTGATCGAGCCGATGCGCCTGCGCTATCTCGAGCGCGATGTTGAACTACCGCCGCGGACACGGGTGGTCACCTCGGGACTCGGTGGCACACTGCCTGCGGGGCTGCTGGTGGGCTACCTGCTCGATTCGGAGGTGGATGCAAACGGTCTCTACTGCATGGGCGACGTGATGCCGGCAGTTGATTTCGCGTCGCTGACGCTGGTCTATGCGATGGCTGCGGGAGGGGGGGCACCATGATGACCAACCTGCCCGTAGTCGTGATGCTGCTGGGCACGGCGGCCGCGCTGCAATGCGTGCTGCCGGCCTTTCCCTTCCACCCGCTCAAGGTGCCGCTGCTGGCGGCGGTGGCCTTCTACTACGCCCTCGAGCGTCCCCTGCTGCCTGCGGTGGTGGTGGCCCTGTGGGCCGGCATCCTGACGGATGCCCTTGGGGGGGTGTCGCCCGGCACCTCGGCGGTCTTTCTGGCGCTCATGGCGCTGATCATGGCCGGTCTGCGGGAGGTCATGCCGCTGTCCTCGTGGGGTGGAGCGGTGCTTGTGGGGGCGGTGGGCGCGCCCTTGCTGGCGCTGTGGCAGGCGCTGCTGCTGCGCCGCAATGGCGCCATCATTCCCGTCTCGCTGCCGCTTACTGGCGCCCTGCTGCTGGCGCCGGGGGGCGCGCTGGCGACCGTGGTTGCGCGGAGCGCGGGCCGCTACCTAGATCTGCGGGCCGGCAACCTGACACCCAGCAAGGAGGTCGAATCCGATGCCGGATGACCTCGATAAGATGCCACGCTGGCGCATCTACTGCATCGGGCTGCTGATGCTGGGCGGTTTTCTGGTGCTCGGCTCCCGTCTGCACAGTGTCCAGGTGCGCAATTCGCCGGTCTATTCGGGCGAGCAGCGGCGCCAGAGCCTCCGGCGCGTGCTGCTGCCGGCGCCCCGTGGACGCCTCTTCGACCGGCACGGCGTATGCATGGCCGACAACCGCCCCGAGTACTGCATCGCGGTCTACCTCGAGGAACTGCGCCGTCCCGGACGCTGGAGCAACACGGTCAACGCCGTCGATGCCGAGATCGACCGCATGGCCGCCTATCTGCAGGTTCCGCGGGAAATCACACGCGACGACATCGAGCAGCACGTCTACAAGCGCCTGCCGCTGCCGCTGCCGGCCTGGCGCGGAGTTGACGCGCGGACGCTGGCGCGCTTCGCCGAGAACCCCGTCTACACCCCCGGTTTCGATATCCTCGTGCAGGCGCAGCGCCACTACCCGTACGGCACGCTGGCCGCGCACCTGCTCGGCTACGTGGGCCGCGAACGCCCGGTGATGACCAACGACGTGGTCTTCCACTACGACGTCATGGGCATGCGCGGACGCGCGGGGATCGAGATGGCGCTTGATGACCGGCTGGCCGGCACGCCCGGCGGTCAGCTCATCACCGTCAACGTCACCGGCTACAAGCACAGCACGACCAACCGTGCGGCCGTGGCGGGGGAGGATGTGCGCCTGACGATCGACCTTGCGCTGCAGCAGGAGCTCGAGCGCCTGCTGGAGGGCAACCGCGCGGCGGGGGTGATCATTGATCCGCGCAACGGCGACGTGCTGGCGATGGCCAGCCTGCCGGCCTTCGATCCCAACGAGATGAGTCCGTCGATCTCGCACAAGGACTGGAACCGCCTGCTCTCCGATCCGCGCTGTCCCCTGCTGAACCGCGCCGTCTCGGGCGTCTATCCCCCCGGCAGCATCTACAAGCCGGTCGTGGCGCTGGCGGCGCTGGCGCAGGGCGTCCCGCCGGACATCACGCTGGGCTGCGACGGTGAATACCCCATCGGCAAGATAAAGATACGCTGCTGGCACCGCGCGGGGCATGGGATGATCAGCTTGCGCAAGGCCATCGAGCAGTCGTGCAACCCCTTCTTCTGCGCGCTGGGCGTGCAGATCGGACTGGATGCGATCCATGACATGTCGCGCCGGCTCGGGCTGGGCGAGCGCACCGGGATCGGGTTGCCGGGCGAGCGGTCGGGCCTGGTGCCCAGCGATGAGTGGAAGCGCGAACGGCAGCGCGACGGCTGGCGCACCGGCGACACGGCCAACCTCTCGATCGGGCAGGGGATGCTGCTGGTGACGCCGCTGCAGATGGCCGTCTACACGGCGGCACTGGCCAACGGCGGCTACGTGATGCGTCCGCGGCTCGTCGTGGATCCGGCATATCCGGAGGGCGAGTGCCGGCGCCGGGTGGAGCTGCCGGCGGGGACGCTGCCGGCGGTGCGGCTGGGGATGGCGGACGTGATCCATGCCGCGCGGGGCACCGGCAAGCGGGCGGCGGTGCCGGGCCTCAGGATGGCCGGCAAGACGGGAACCGCCGAGTACGGCCCCCGCAGCCAGCGCCGCAAGCATACGTGGATGATCGCCTTCGCGCCCTTCGACGCTCCGACCGTGGCCATGGTGATCCTCGTCGAGGACGGGGAGTCGGGCGGGCTGACCGCGGCACCGATCGTGCGGCAGCTCATGCAGTACATCTTCAAGATCGCGCCGGCGGAGACGCTGCCGGAGCAGCCGCCCTCGGCGGAGGACATGACATGAGGCGCGACTTCATCGACCGGCTGCCGTTCGGGCTCGGGCGCCTGCGCCACATGAACCTGACGCTGCTGCTCTGCGTGATCGCCCTGATGGCTATCGGCGTCTGCTTCATATACAGCGCCAACTCGATCCGCGACAGCGTCAAGCTGCAGTCGCAGTACATCGGCCATGCCAAGACGGCGGTCGCGGGGATCTTCGTCGTGCTGGCCATGGCCTACATAGACTACCGCCACATCCTGCGGTGGTCGTGGCTCATCTACCTTGTTTCGCTGCTGCTGCTGGTGGCGGTGCTGCTCTTCGGCGATACACGCATGGGTGCCACGCGCTGGGTCTTCGGCTTCCAGCCCTCGGAGCTTGCCAAGCTGGCGCTGATTCTGGTGCTGGCACAGATGCTGGGGCGGCCGGAGGCGCGGCAGGACATCTGGGAGTTCCTGCTGGCGCTGCTGCTGGCGGCAGTGCTGGTGGCCCTGATCCTGATGCAGCCCGATCTGGGCACGGCGCTGGTCTTCGGCCCCGTGCTGCTGCTGATGCTTTTCGCGGCCGGCACGGCGCCGCGGGTCTGGTTCGGCACCGTGGCGGCGGGCCTGCTGGCGGTGGCGCTGGTGGTCGGCGCCATCACGCTGCAGGAGAGCCCCGGGACGCCCGCGGGCCTGCGCCGGGCCGCGCGGCAGGCCACCTTCTTCCTGGGCGACTACCAGCGCGACCGCATCGTGGACGTGCTCTACCCCGACCGCGATCCGCTCAACCGCGGCTGGAACCGCCGGCAATCGCAGATCGCCATCGGCTCGGGCGGCCTCTGGGGCAAGGGGTTCCTCAAGGGCGACCAGAATCTGCTGGGCTACCTGCCCCAGCAGGTGTCGGCCAACGATTTCATCTTCTCGGTTCTGGCCGAGGAGACTGGATATGCAGGTGCATTGTGTGTGCTGCTCCTCTATGCGGGGGTTATCGTCTCCGCATTGCAGGTGGCGGCGGCCAGCCGGGACGGCCCCGGCCGGCTGCTGGGCACGGGTGTCGCAGCCCTGTTCTTCTGCCATGTGTTCATCAACATCGCGATGACCATCGGGCTGCTGCCGGTTACCGGATTGCCGTTGCCGTTTATCAGCTACGGCAGAACTTTTATGTTGACGGCCATTGTGGCCACGGGCCTGCTACAGAGCGTGGCGGTCCATGCGCGCCGGGAGCGCGCGCAGGTGGACATCTACTGATGCGGAGCCCGGACGAAGGAAACGGAGTTGAGCATGCTTAAGTGGCTAACGAGAAAAAACGCGGCCAGGCGCGAGATCATTGTGAACGCGGAGAAACTCGAGACCCGCGTGGCCGTGGTTGAAAACGGAAAGGTAGAGGAGTTCCAGGTGGAGCACCCGATGGAGGAGCGCCTCGTCGGGAGCATCTACAAGGGACGTATCCAGAATCTGGAGCACGACCTGCAGGCGGCCTTTGTGGATATCGGCCTCAAGAAGAACGCCTTCCTGCACTACTGGGACATGTTCCCGGACGACGAGAGCCGCATGAGCGAGAATGACGACGTGCCGCAGCGTTCGCAGCGCCGCAAGCGCCTGACGAACGAGCAGATCACCAAGCGCTTCCCGATCGGTTCCGAGATCACCGTCCAGATCACCAAGAGTCCGATCGGCACCAAGGGGCCGCGCGTTACCGCCAGCCTCAGCGTGCCGGGGCGCTATCTGGTGATGATGCCGGGCTGCCACCTGCGCGGCGTCTCGCGCAAGATCGGCGATGCCAAGGAGCGCCAGCGCCTGAAGAAGATCCTCGACCGCCTGCCCCTGCCACAGGAGATCGGGCTGATCGTCCGCACCATCGGTGCCGGAGCCTCCAAGAGCGCCTTCGTGCGCGACCTGCGCGGACTGCTCGCCATCTGGCAGGATATGCAGGCCAACATGCGCGACCTCAAGGCACCCGCCTGCGTCTACCAGGAGCCCGACCTGATCGAGCGCGTCGTGCGCGACTGGCTCACCGAGGACATCGACCGCGTGGTCATCGACAACCGGGAGTCCTACGAGCGCATCCGCGGCGTGGCCGCGCGCATCTCGCGCCACGCGCGCAACCTGATTCAGTGCTACGACGGACAGTTGCCGATCTTCGAGAACCGCGGCATCGAGGGCCAGCTCGACGAGGCCTTCCGGCGCAAGGTAAACCTCAAGTGCGGCGGCTATCTCGTCTTCGACGAGACCGAGGCGCTTATCGCTATCGACGTCAACACGGGCCGCCACAAGGGCAAGGGCTCGCAGGAGGAGGCCATCCTCGAAGTCAATCTCGAGGCGGTCGAGGAGGTCGCGCGGCAACTGCGCCTGCGCAATGTCGGCGGGCTGGTCGTGATAGACCTGATCGACATGAAGTCGCGCAAGCACCAGACAGCGGTCTACAAGGCGATGAAGGCGGCGCTCAAGCGCGACAAGGCGCGTACCAATGTGATGCCGATCTCCGAGCTGGGGATCATGGAACTCACCCGCCAGCGCCAGGAGGAGAGCCTGCTGGCGCAGAGCTACGAGGACTGCCCCTACTGTCGCGGGCACGGCGTGATCAAGTCCGCGCTCGCCCTGAGCGCCGACATCCAGCGCCAGATCGCCGGCGTCATGCGCAAGTGCCGCAAGGACGGACGCGAGATCGACCTGCAGATCCTTGTGGCACCAACGGTGCTCGACCGCCTGCGCCGCGAGGACGAGGCCATGCTGGTGGAACTGCAGCAGCAGTACAAGGGACACCTCAGCTTCAAGTCCGAGCCGCTGCGGCATCCGGAGTCGTTCGAGATCCTCGACGCCACGGGCAAAGTCCTCTATTCCGTTGGCGAGCATAAAAGTGCATAATGGGACGCAACGGCAGCATGAACAGAAGGAAGGCTATGACGGTACGTAGAGCAGTTGTTGGACTCGTGTGCATACTGGCTCTGGGCCTGTGGGCGGCCCGGGGCCATGGTGCGGGGCTTGTGCCCTCGCGTGCCGAGCGGGAAGCCCCGGTCGACATCCAGGCCGACAACTTCTCGGCCGCGCGGGAAGGGTGGGTGACGGCCACCGGGAATGTCACCGTGCGCCAGGGCGACACGCAGATCACGGCCGACCGGATACGCGTGAACAAGGATACCGGCGATATCGTGGCCGAAGGCAACGTGATCCTGATACGCCAGGGCCAGGCGGCCACGCGGACGGACCGGCTGGTCTACAACTTCAAGACCGGCGAGGGACTCACCCCGCGCATCGATCTGCAGATGGGCACCTACAGCAACGGCGCCTTCCGCGTCATCGCCGAGGAGGCGAAGCGGCGGCCCGACGGCAGCTATGCCATGCACGAGACCATTGTCACCACCTGCACCAACCCCGTCGGACGCCTGCACTACCACGTGCGCGGCCGCAAGGCCGAGATGCGCCCGGACGACTACGTCGCGCTATCCGGCGTCACACCCTACTTCATGGGCGTGCCCTTCTTCTACTTGCCGTACTGGCGCCGCGAGCTCGACGAGCACTACGGCTGGCGCTTCGAGCCGGGATACGAGTCGGACTGGGGCGCCTTCCTGCTCGCAACCTACAAGCGCCAGCTCATCGACTTCGGCGGCGAGTTCAAGGACAGCCTCGATTCGCGGACCCATATAGACTACCGCACCGAGCGCGGCTTTGCCCTGGGGCAGGATCTGGCCTGGCATTTCGGCCCGCCCGATGCCGGCCACAAGGGGTTCGTCTCGATCTACTACATCGCGGACGACAAGCCCATGGACGAGGACTGGGACCGCGACCCGCGGCGCGACATCGTCGAGGATTCGCGCTACCGCTTCACCTTCCGCCACGACTCCACCCTCTCGCCGCGCGACTTCCTGACTCTGCGCACCAGTTACCTGAGCGACAGCTACCTGCTCGAGGACTTCTACGAGGACGAGTACCGCGAGCTCGTGCAGCCCGACTCCTTTGCCGCCTACACGCATACCGGCGACGGCTACAGCTTCGGCCTCGGCGCCTACCACCGCGCCAACGAGTTCTACGATACCGTCAACCGGTTGCCGGAGGCCTGGTTCGACGTCTACCGTACCGACATCCTCGACTCGCCCGTCTACTACGAGAGCCAGAGCCGCGGCGGCTGGCTCCAGCGCGAGTTCGCCGACTACGACCAGCCCTCCAATACCGTGGCCGAGGCCTACGACACCCTGCGGTTGGATACCCGCCAGGCGGTCTATCTTCCCAGCACGGTGCTGAACTTCATCAGCTTCGTGCCGCGCGCCGCCTACCGCGGCACCTACTACGGCGACACCTTCGAGGACATGATGGACTCTCCCGGCGTCACCAACGGCGCCGCCATGCCGCTCGTCGACGACGGTGCCGCGCTGCGCAGCATGTTCGAGCTGGGTGCCGAGGCCTCGTTCAAGGCCTACGGCCTCTATGGCGATGTGGACGACCGTTTCCGCCACGTCGTCGAGCCCTACCTGAACTACACCTTCGTGCCGGAACCCAACCTGCGCCCCTGGCAGCTCATGCAGTTCGACAGCGTGGACAAGCTCGACAAGCGGCACGACGTCCGCTTCGGTACCCGCCACCAGGTCCAGCGCCGCGTCGGCGACGCGATCCGCGTCCTGCTGGATGCCGATATCTACGGCATATACGACATCGAGGATGCCAATGACGAGTCGGGCCTGCGCACCATCGGTCTCAAGAGCCGCTTCCGTCCGGTCGACGGCATCCGCTTCCAGCTCGACGGCGCTTACGATGTGGAGGAGGAGGATATCGACGAGATCAACACCTGGGTCACCCTCTGGAACAACGAGCTCTGGGAGGCCGCCGGGCAGATGCTCTACCGTCCCGAGGACAGCACGCTCTTTGCCGGCAGCCTGACCTTCGCGCTCTCCGAGAAGTGGTCGTTCAACATCTACTCCCGCTACGAGGCCGAGACCTCGCGCCTCGAGGAGCAGTCGGGCTACATCCAGTACAACCTTGATTGCATCTCCTTCCGTCTGCGCGGCAGCTTCTACCCAGGTTTCACGCGTGACGACGGCAGCGTGCGCGAGGACAAGTACCGCATCGCCTTTTACGCCTGGCTGCGCGCCTTCCCGACGCCCCCGCGGGAGCGCATGCGCGGGATACGCGACATCTAGGAGCTTACGGTGGAAAGCAGCATGAAACGCCTTGTTATCGCGCGTGCGCCGCAGAGGCGGCGCCATGGCTTCTCGCTAATCGAGCTGCTGATAGCGGTCTCGATCATGCTCATCCTGGCCGGTGTCGTGGCGGTCAATCTGCTCCACGAGCCGGGCAAGGCGCGCCAGGCGCGCGCCAAGAGCGACCTTGCCGCCTTCAAGACCGCCCTGCAGCTCTATCTGGACGACAATGGCACCCTCCCTACCCAGCGCCAGGGCTTGCAGGCCCTCGTCGAGAGGCCCACAACGCCGCCCGTTCCCGCCCGCTGGCGTCCGGGCGGCTATCTGGACCGCACCTCGCTGCCGCGCGATCCCTGGGACAACGACTACCTCTACCTCGTGCCAGGCCGTTCGCGCGAGCCCTTCGAGATCGTCTGTTACGGCGCCGACGGCCAGCCGGGCGGTGAAGGCCTGGATGCCGACCTGAGCAGCTCGTCGCTGTGATGCCCATGCCGGACGAGGCGACAGCGGCGCGCGCCTGGAGGCAGGCGCTGAAGCGTCTCCTGGCCATCGAGGCGTGCTGGGATGATCTCGCCGCGCGCCGGCGCGCCCTGCTGGAGTGCCGCCACTGGCTGGAGGCGCAGACCGCCGTGCCGCGACTCTGCCAGCTCGCCCGGCTGGTCGATCCCGAAGCCGATCGCGCCCGCCTGACGAGCGTGCTCGTGCCCGTGGAGCGCGAGGTGGCGCGGCGGCGCGTCACCGATGTCCAGATCCTCGACCGCGACGCGCCGGCGGAACAGCCTCCCGCCGCCCGCATGCCGCTGGTTCTTGTGGCCGACTCGCTACGCTCGGCCTTTAACATCGGCGGACTCTTCCGCACTGCCGAGTGCTTCGGTGCGGAGGCGCTCTGGCTCTGCGGCTACTCGGCCACGCCGGAGCATCCGCACGTGACCGAGGCGGCGCTGGGTGCCGATCAGCTTGTACCGTGGCGCTCCGCCGCGCGTGCCGCCGGGGCGCTCGCGGAACTGCGCCGCAGTGGACGGTGCGTCGTGGCGCTGGAGACGGTCGCTGGTGCCACCGGATTGACGGAGTTCCAATGGAGTTTCCCCTGCGCCCTGCTGCTGGGCAACGAGCGCTTCGGTCTCGATGCGGAGCTTGTGGCGCAGGCCGATGCCTGCGTGCGCATTCCCGTCTTCGGACGCAAGAACTCGCTCAATGTGGTCAGCGCGGCAGCCATCGCCCTGCATGCCGCGCGGTGCGCGTGGGAGGCCGCCGCCCCGCAGGGCGGCGGCCAGTAGGCAGTGGCAGTAGGCAGTGGCAGTGGCAGTAGGCAGTGGGCAGGGACGATTATTGCGACCACACAGTGGCTCGCAATTTAGAGGGTAAAAGCGCTGCGCTGCTCTTTCGCCGCCCGGTGCCAGAGGCAGTAGGCAGTGGCAGTAGGCAGTGCCGTCTGGTAGACGCGGCGTCCCCGCCGCGTGCAGATGTGGGCGCATGGGGTGGAGAACGGCACCGCCACACCTGCGTCCCATTTGTCTCATCATAGCCGCAGCGGAAGATTAAGCGGGTGGTTTAAGNNTGAGATTAAGAGAGGGTTTAAGTGCGTGCTTCGCACTTACACTTTGTCTCAACACCTTGTCTCAATCAACACCTTGTCTCCACACTTTGTCTCCGCACTTTGTCGGCTACGCTTCGTCTCTGCACTTCGTCCCTACGCTTTGTCGAAAGCGAGAGAGAGAGCGGCTGATGGTGTTTCAGACTAGTGTGGGGCAGGCATTCCTGCCTGCCCGCGCAGTCCCGCGCAGACAGGAATGTCCGCGCCACTCTGGGGCAGCCCTGAAGGGGCGTGATATACCAGCCCAGGGCAACGCCCTGGGGAAAGGGGCAAAAAATGACTAGCCCTGAAGGGGCGGGATATAGTTCGGGGAAAACGGGCTGATGTCCGGATGATAGGCCGGGCTTCCAGCCCTTGTTTTCTCAATTCGCCGACAGTCCTAGTGCTTCACCCCAGTACTAGGCTGGGATGGGGCGCGCCGTTGGTGCTTTTTCGCTCCATCGCTCCATCCGATTACACAAACCTTGCAGTATTGGAAGCGGATAACTAATATACCGGGAGACGCTTGCATAAACCTCCGGTTTGTGCAGGGGTAAGGGTTCAGTATTGCCGCTGCCCTGCAGGACGGCGGCAATGGCAGTAGGCAGTGGGCAGTAGCAGTAGGCAGTGCCGTCTGGTAGACGCGGCGTCCCCGCCGCGTGCAGATGGGGAGCGCATGGGGTGGAGAAAATCCCGTCGTACCTACGTCCCATTCGTCCCATCATAGTCGCAGCGGAAGAGTAAGCGGGTGGTTTAAGTGTGCCGATTAAG
>LSQX01110597.1_pt1 | contig 12055 bp, 17 predicted proteins | sample 654561 | NCBI WGS metagenome assembly LSQX01 (sample SAMN04489861, study PRJNA283612) | anaerobic digester metagenome | isolation source: 4 biogas reactors fed with cattle manure at either 37C or 55C with and... | place: Denmark: Kongens Lyngby | collected 2014 | reverse complement strand
TGACTAACGCGAAACTTGGCGCAGATGCGGTAGATGGCACAAAGATTGCAGATAACGCAATTGGCAATGAGCACATTAGAGACTCCGCAGCTTTGTCGGTTATCGGGCGTTCTTCCAGTAGCAGCGGTAACCCCGCTGACATCGTTGCAGGTACAAACGGTTACGTGCTCAGACGATCTGGTACAACTTTGGGATTTGGTCAGGTTGTTACTGATGGAATTGCGAATAATGCTGTTACCGAAGCGAAGTTAGGCACGATCAAGCGGACGGTTGTTATTATGGTTGTGTCGCCAGCAGACACCCTCACGGCTGGAAGTACCCCTAACTTCTTCCCGTTTCCAGTTTCTTTGAATAACTTTATCGTTGTTGATGCCAGAATTAATCTCTCCACGGCTTCCTCCAGCGGGACGGTTACAGTAGCTTTGACAAATCAAGGTGGTACGATGACAACCTTATCGCTTGCGGCAGGGGCAACTGGCATGAGTTCAAGCGGATCGATTTCAACATCGTATCGCACCGCGAAAACGAATAACTTTCTCGGTGTGAACGCAACTGCCGCTGGAACAGGCGCGAAGGGTTTGAGCGTAACGTTGGTGTTACAGGGAGTGCCAGCGTGAGCCAGACTGTTACTTTGCCATATACCTGGATTAACTACATGGAGCAGAACTACGATTACGGTTTTGATAATTGGTATGCTCGGCTTGGATGGTACTACTCAAGTTCGCAATCACAAAACAGAAAATACACAATGGCGTTTAAAATTGACACCAGTCAACTTGCAGGAGTGCGAGCGACAAGAATTTGGAATCCTCGGCTATTCCTATACATGTCTGCCAGTTACGCTACAAGCCCCTTTTCCATTACAACACGCCGATTGCTGAAACAAGCAACGGATAATATGACTTGGACAAAATACAACGGCGTAAACAGTTGGACAAGCCCTGGTGGAGAAAGCGCGGGGAACGACTATTCTACTGACGTTATTTCTAATTCAACGATTGGAGGGGCAACGCTTGGTTGGAAAGAGTATCCTATTTCGGTTGATTCTTTGCTCACCATTGCAAGCAACAACAGCCCGATCATAATTTTTCCACCCACGTCAAGCCCAAGTCCTGGTAACAACTACTATGTGCAGATTGTAAGACCTTCTTTCGGAGCTAACCTTGAGTTTGCTCCGTACATTGAGTTTGAGTTGCTGAGCGGTCAGCAGCAAGTGATCATCTTTTGAAAGGAATATATGGCAAAATATACATTACAACCTGCACACAACCACGAACAACTGATTAAAAAGATGAAAGGATAACACATGGCAGCATCATATCCAGGAACGATAAAATCATTTTCAACTAAAGCACCAGGTCAAGCAATTGCCTCCAGCCACATTAACGAATTGCAGGACGAGGTCGTTGCATTAGAAACCCAACTCGGCACGAACGCAGGAATATGGCAATCCTATACGCCTACCACAGTATTAGGATGGGAGGCAGGCTATACCACAAATTATATATATGCCGTAATAGGCGATTTATGCTTCATAACCCTGTCTATATCAGGAACAAGCAACCACAATCAAGCACGAATCAGTACACCAGTACCAGTAGGGGGAACTGGCTATTTATATACACCAGTGCCGTACTTCAAGGACAACGACGTACAGGTTTACGCTGGCGGCAGAGTTTTTGGTCAGATAAGACCGCACACCACATCTGAACCAGATATGGTATTTTTCTGGATTGACGGATCGGCTCAGGGTTGGACAGCAACTAACGGAAAACAAATATATTTTAACGCATTTTACCCGATTTACCGAGCATAAAGCATGAAACCAATAATTGACATAAGCAGCCACCAGGAGGATTATGACTTATCCGTTCGGCATTGACATATCACGTTCTGGCATATACCAGATAACCAATACCGCAAACGGCAATAGGTACATTGGCAGTTCCGTAAACATCTGGGTTCGCTGGAAAGCACACACTTCCAACTTGCGAAAGGGCAAGCATCATAACACGCACCTGCAAAGAGCTTGGAATCTATATGGTGAACCTTGCTTTGTTTTGACACCACTTATCTTATGTGAAAGATTTGAGTTGGCACGATATGAACAAGCATATCTTGACATATTCAAGCCGGAATACAACGAGACAGTTGATGTCACAGCGCCAATGCGAGGAATGAAGTTTACAGAAGAGCACAAAGCTAAGATAGGCAATGCAAACATTGGCAATAAAGGCAGACGCGGACAAAAGAACACAGAAGAACATAGATACAAAATAAGTGAAGCACTTACTGGAAGAAAACTTAGCGAAGAGCATCGTGAAAAAGTCGGGATAGCTAAGCGAGGCAACACTTACAGGCGTGGTGTCAAACTCTCGGATGAAACAAGAGAGAAGTTAAGGCTATCCCACTTGGGGCACGTTGTATCAGAAGAAACAAAAGCAAAAATGAGCGCAAGCCAAAAGGCAAACCCCAATAATTCTGGGAGATTTGTCAAAGGTAGCGCTGGACATCTTGGTTATAAACACACAGAGGAATCTAAAAAGAAAATGAGCGAGTCTTTGAAAGCACACTACGCAGAAATGAGAGGTGAACTGTGAGTGAATTACCATTCGGTATAGACCTGAGCAGATGGAATTATTCCCCAGACGGCTCACAAAAGCCCGACTTTGACCTAATCAATGAGAAGTGTGACTTCGTTGCTGTGCGTGCTGGCATCAGTTGGGGGTACACCGACAAGTGGTTTGAGTATTCGTGGTCACACGTTCTCAGACCGAGGCTGGCGTATCACGTGGTTTACCCTGGTGAGAGTGCAACCGCACAAATGGAACACTTTCTCAACATCGTGCATCCAACTCAGAATGACCGCCTTGTGCTTGATATGGAACTCGACCACGGCTATAGCAAGGCTCGAATCACAAAAACGCTTGTGGACTGTATGAACATTATACAGACAGAGACGGGGCGTTATCCTGTGATTTACAGCAGGGCTTATTGGGTCAATGACCATTTGGACGTGAACGCTTTGCCAGAAAAGACCGACTGGTGGTTAGCAAACTACCTGCGTTCTAATCCCGACCCGTATTTCACGCCAGAGATGACACCGCCGCCTATGTTGCCAAACGGTGTGAAGAATTGGCTGATTCATCAAACGTCAAAAGAACAGGACGGCAGCAAAGTTGGCGTTGTGAGTCACTATGTGGACACTAATCGTTGGAACGGTACACACGATGAGTTGCTGGCTTACTTCGGGTATGCTGACCAGCCTGAGCCTGAGCCAACACCAGAGCCGATTCCTGAGCCTGAGCCTGAGCCTGAGCCTTTATTCCAGGGTGTTGTGATTACCAGCCCTGGCTACCGCTTGATTACAAGGAAAACACCAGGCGGTGAAGCAAACCCTGAAAACCTTTGGTACAACAGCGGTGACAATGTGGATGTGTTTGAGATAAGCGGTGACTGGTATCAGACAGCGACCACCCTTCCAAAATGGGCGAGTGCAAACTGGATTAATCGTACCGACATCATCCAGCCGCCAGTCGTAGAGTTTCTTTATTTTGGGGCTATCTACAACCAACGCGATGAACGCTGGAAAGACCACGCTCTCGGCACGAAAAGCACAATCGGTAATCACGGCTGTTTGATGACTTGCGCCGCTATGGTATGTAACAAGTTCGGGCATATGGAAAACCCGCTGGAATTGAACGACTGGCTCACATCACACGGCGGTTATCTTGATGGCAACCTTTATTTGTGGGATGCGATTGAACGCCTATACCCCGACATGAAGTTTGATGGCTTTGTCTACCAACCGACTACGGCACAAATTATCAGCAAAATCAGGTCGGGCATCATGCCTATCTTGTGCGTTGACTTTGACGACTCTACGCCATTACTCGATATGCATTGGGTAGTGGGGATTGGCATTATGGGGAATGATGTGATTATCGGCGACCCCTGGACTGGCACAATTGGAATGCTGTCGGAGGAATACGCTGGCAAGTCGGTTAGGTTTGGCAGTTATCGGAGGAAATAATGGCAACCTACAATGATTTTGATGAACTTTACGCTGGTTTGATGGCGAATTTGCCAGCTGTGATTCAGGCGGGTTTAGCACTTGAAACTACAGCACAGGCAATCAAAGCCAAAACGGACTTGCTTAATGCCAGTTCTGTAACGGTTGTGTCAACCGTAAAAGGCTCAACAATTACCATATTGAGAGGGGACACGCTTTCGGCGAAACTGTCTGATTTAGGTGACCTTACAAATTATGTCAGCCTTGATTTTACGGTCAAGAACAATGTGGTTGAAACAGATGATAGTGCAACCATTCGTATCCGCAAGAACGCCAGTGAATTGGAGGACGGGCTTTTACGCTTAAACGGGGATGCACACGAAACAAGCACGGACGGGTCAATCACAATTACGGATTTAGAGCAAGGGGATATTACGATTGCGCTCAAAGCCAATGTCACGAGTAAACTTAGTGTATGCAACAACTATATTTATGACATTCAACTCATAGAATCCGAAACTGTGAAAACACTGATAACTGGTACGTTGGTCGTTAGTGCTGATGTGACAAGGCTCGTAGCATGAGCAATTTGTTTCCAGACATAACGGGTGTAATGTACGAAGCAGAGTGCCTAAAGTTGCATGAGTTAGCAAAAACATCCAGGCGTCCTATAGTCAACATCGGAGTATACCAGGGCTTGTCTACCGCCCACCTTGCGAGCGGCACAAAGCAGAGCGTGTACGCCATAGACATTTGGGACGAGCGACCAGCAGAATTTATCCCAGATAAAAGGGACTTGATGAGGGGATACCACCTGAAGAAAACTCAGGACGTTTTCCTTGAAAACATGGAAAAGCACGGCTTGACAAACGTTATCCCGATAAAGGGTAACAGCAAGGTGGTTGGCAAAACCTGGGACACCCCGATAGGCGTGTTGTTTATCGACGGTGATCACCATTACAAATCCGCGCTTTCGGATTACAGCTTGTTTGCAAAACACATTGTAGTCGGCGGATGGTTAGCAATTCACGATTATCACATAAAAGACGTTAGAAGGGTGATAGACGAGATTATCATTCCTTCGGGACTGTGGACGGACATTGAACTGACAGAGACCTTATGGGTTTGCAAGAGAAAGTCGTGCACGACAGCAGACGCAAAACCGCCTATGACATACTGGATTCACCATCATCAGCATAAGGGAAAGCCTATTGAGGATGCTTTAATTAGTCAAGGATGGCAGTGTAGTGACGCGCCAGATATTGCCTTGTTCGACACCGCGAGGAACAAACCTATAGAACGCAGGTTTAGAAGAGGGGGCGCAACGCTTGTAGTCTATCCGCATACGGCAATTGCTGGCTGGTGGTACGACGGGATATTAGAACCGCCTAACGGCTTTAGTGCAATGCTGACTATCGGGGAAGGGCAGAAGGAAGTCCAGAAAATCATAACCCCAAACATCAGAATAGAAACAATTGGTTGGAGTTATTGTCCGATCTTGCCATTTCAAAAGCCAAAGGCGATCAAGCAAATACTGTTTGCCCCCATCCATCCAAGCCTCAATGGCAAGTTGCGCCAAGAGGCAAAAGACGTGAACGTCAGGGTGTATAAGCGTTTGCTGGAAATGAAAGGCGTGCAGATAAACCTTCGTGTTATTGGCGATCTTGAAAAGAATGGATTATGGCACTCGCCAGACGTTATAACCACAGAAGCCCAACCAGACGGAAGTTATGCAGAGATTGACAACGCTGACTTAGTGATAGGCGAGGGCATGTTTCTATCACTTGCAGTTGCAAGGGGCAAGCCAGCGATTGGCATGAATCAGCGCGTAACACAGAAAGTAAACTGGAGTGGGTGCGTTCCAAAACGGTGGAACGAATATAACCACTTACAGGCATATCCGATTGACTTTGATGATGGTGATCTGACGGAGTTGATTGACAAGGCGTTAGACGAGTCGCAGGTAAGCAACTGGAAGAAACGCTTTATCGGTGAGCAGTTGCAACCTGAGCATTTATCAAACGTGCTAAAGGACATTAGGAACGAGCGTATCAAACAGAGAGAACAATAAATTATGAGCGAAACCGCTTTGATCGACAATATCTCAAGAGAGATATTTGAAGGTAATGGAAACGCACAAGAGAAGCTTAGAAGAATTTACGGGAAGGAACTGAACTACACCAACGCCAAAAAATACTTGGCTGGGATAAAACTGCACCTGAACACGGTCAAGGGCTTAGACAAAAACCAACAAACTTTTGGTACATCGAAAGAGATTAGTTTCAATGCTGACAAAAGTCAAACCGTAAAACAAGATGTTTACCTGACACCAGACGAGGCGGCCGATCCCTCAAAGATAATGCGGAGGATGGGCTTTGACCCTTTGCTATGGGAAGTGATAACCTGCAATGTGGTTAGCGGTTCGTGGGATGTTACGATCAAGAACGAAGCCTATGAGGGCGTGAAATACACGAACCAAAAATACTCGATAAAACTGACCGTGAAACCGTTAGGGGGCAACCTGACGTTTCCACAAGTGCTGAGTGCTTTCAAGGAACTGCAACCTGCCAAAGTTATCGAGTACGACTACGAACCGATTGTAACAGGAAAAGGGCTTTTGTTCGAGCTGCCGATTATGGATTTCCACTTAGGCAAACTTGCCTGGTCTGGCGAAACAGGCGATGATGATTATGATCTGAAAGTCGCTGCAAAGTTGTGGAAGAAAACTGTAGACGATCTGATAGACAAGGCTTGCAGCTTTGGCGAGATTGAGAAAATTCTATTTCCAGTTGGGCAGGACTATTTCCATTTTGACACGCCCACGGTCACTACAACTGCTGGAACTCAACTCGACTCTGACACGCGCTGGCAGAAGATGTTTAGCAAAGGCGTGGAGTTGTTGGTTTGGGCGGTAGAGCAATTGAGAAAGATTGCGCCAGTTGAAGTATTATGGATTCCAGGCAACCACGACCAGATGTTGAGTTATGCGGCAACTGTGGGGCTGGCTCAACGGTATGCAGAAACTAAAAGCGTAAAGGTCGATCTAAGCGCAACCCCCAGGAAGTATCGCTTGTTTGGAAATAGCCTAATCGGCTATTCTCATGGCGAGAAAGAGGGCAAACGGCTGGAGGGGCTTATGCAGATTGAAGCACCTGAACTTTGGGGCAAGTCTGTTTTTAGGGAATTTCACATGGGGCATTTGCACACTGAATCAACCGTCACAAAGAATGGTATTGTGTTTCGCAGGATCAGTGCGATCACCGCTCCAGATGCCTGGCACGTGGAAAATGGTTTCATTGGCAGTGTAAGGCAAGCGCAAGCGTTTATGTGGGATAAGGAACGCGGCTTGCAAGCGATCTTGAATAGTAATGTGAGGTAATATGCCAGTCTACGTTTATCATTGCGATAATTGCTTGCGACAATTTGAGAAGTTTCAGCATTACACCGATGATGTTTTGACCGTGTGCCCGGAGTGCAAACAGCCGACTTTGCAGAAAGTGTATCAGGTTGCAAACGTGCATTACAAAGGGCGTGGCTGGTACGTCAAGGATCGGTATAATCCGGATAAGGCGGTGTAACCTCAAACCAGACTTTTGTGGTTTTTGATACAATAACTTTGGGGCTGACAGGCGTCGGCTTGCATGACAGACAGACTATCTGCTTAGATTGCAGGTAACGCGGGTTCGATTCCCGCCAGCTCCACATAGCGTCCAGCACACCTCTCTACGAAGTGCCTCTTGCTGAGACCCGCCGACTGGTAGATGTCGCCAATGCTCGGCTCGAAAGCAACTTGTGCAATAAATGCACAAGTTGCTTTTCGTTTTGGCACGCTTTCATTTTATTATTCAGCATTTTGAGTATTGTAAATCAAGTATTGTAATCAGGTATTGTAAAACCTTCTTCCATCATTGCTTTGTCAATCAGGGTACGCAGGGTACGGCTGATTCCATTGCGGCTGTTTCTAAGCCAGGCTAATTGGTCTACCCTGGCGGAGAACGTCACTCTTACCATGTTCTCATCGTATATCGGCTTGCCGCCAGCCCTGGGGTTAAGTTTCTTTACTTTCATTTTATTTCTCCTCTCGTGCTCATAAGTATACATATCCTACCACAGAAAAAAATATTATCAAATCCATCTCGCATCATCATAGCCTGGAAGTGCCTCAATCGCATAGTGACGGATAAGGTCAGCAAGTTTGAAAGCGTTTGTTTCGTAATAGTCAGGCGTTTCGCATGACTGGTAGTCGTAACTCGCCAGGGCTTTCAATGTTTCTACAGGTGTAAGCCGCTTGCCATACATCAGGTCTTTCCCTGTGATTTCAAACGCCTCTGGCTCTGTCTCTTCGCCGTAACGATAATTGTATGAGCGGCAATTCTGGTCAACCAGGATTTGCCCTACGCGACTCATGGTTTCGATCTCGGTCAGGTCACTGTAGTCCTCGTCCCCAGGTATCCGCACCTTGTACGTGTGCTGCGCTGCCGCAAATTTGCGGAATGCCAGCACGATCTTTTTCATGTCTTTCATGTCAATAATGTAACAACTCATTCTGTTTCCTTTTCTATTGGCTCGCAAGTTATCGGGTCTATGCCGCGCTCTTTGCAAAGCTCATGCAAGCGATCAATTACCGCCCCTATTGCGTTAGGCATTGCACTATATACGCCGTGAGAGATTTTAGTCCCTGCTTCCTGGAGTGCCGTCCTAAAGAGTTCGTTTGATAATTGAATTTCTTTTTCAGCCATTTCCGTCCTCTCTGTAACGGGCTTGTGCCTCGTCCACTGCGTCGAATGCTCGATCAAGGTCTTTTCTTCGAGCCTCGATGATATTCTTAGTGGCAGGGTCTGACTCTCTGCCCTCGTAAAATGCCAGCGAGCCATTGAGCCTTAGGATCATTTCGTCCCTGGATTTGATGGCTCTGATCAGATAGCTGGGTCTTCGTTTCATTTCAAGTCCTTTCTTAGTATTGTAATTCAGTTTGCTGCGTCGTGAAGAGCAACCGTCGGATCAACGGGAGAGCCTCCAAACATACAATCAAACGTTTGATTGAGATAATCGTCAATTGAGTCGTAATCAATGTAGTCGGCGTACTCCGCCAATTCGTCCTCGGTGTAGCCAGGGTTTTCAGTCCTGGCTGCTTCTAAAGCCTCGGCATTGTAGCGTTCAATTTTCGCGTCTGATATCAGGCGATTAATCTCCCAATAATGACGCTTGAAGTCCAGGGTCAGCGCGTAGGTAATTGCTGGAAGATAATAGCCAGCCTCGTTCATAGGCTCGTAATCAAACAGCAGCCTGGCGCGGTTTTTGTTGGCACTGGTGATTTTGTAGCTGGAATTGATGCCGCTGCCGTGTGGCAATTGATCCAGACACTCCTCCAGGCTAACCTCTACCAAATAGCCGTTGACTCTTTCCTCATAAGTATTGTTGCTCATTTTTCCTCTTTTCTTTTCTAAGTATTGTTTCTGATCCTCTCATCAGGCATAGCCAATTTCTATGCGAGCCGCCACCTCCAGGCGGCTTTCGAGTATTGTGAGGGCTTATCTCGTGTAATAAGCGGCAAGAGCCTCCGCGCGCTTTTCCACCTCCAGGGGTAAAATTCGATTATGTTGACTTGCCGCGGCCGCCTCCGCCTTAGCTTGCTGATTCAGCCGCTCCAGGTCAGTGATTGCCTGGCGATAGTCTGACCTTGCCACACTCCAGATTTTTCCGTACTGTTCTAAGTATTGTTTGCGTAACATTTTGATCCTCTCTTTCTAAGTATTGTTAATCTGATTTTCTCTCATCAGACGCGCCCAATTTGCGCGTGAGCCGTCCCCCTTACGGCTTTCGAGTATTGTTAGGCATTACCCCCCTTGCTGCTTATGCCAATTGACAAGCGAATCGGTTAATGATGGCTTAGGGGTTACGGTATAGTCACGAATCGGGGAGGGGTTGCGCTTGATCCCTAATTCCTGGCGGAGCTTGCGGAGCGCGTCCCGCTTAGAGTAATAGTAGAAAATCTGAAATTTATAAGCTCCCCCGCTCCAATAGTTGATTAATAGACTCCCGTCTTTTCGCCTCTCGATAGAACTTATACTTGCCTTAGTCATTTTTTGATCCTCTCTCTTAAGTATTGTTTCTGATCCTCTCATCAGACGTGACCAATTTTCACGTGATTCTGGAGGATGGAGACCTCCAGAATTTCGAGTATTGTTAGGGCTTAATCAGTTGCCTCCCATAGCTTGCGGAAAAATTCGCCAGGTTCCAATTCGTGCCATGTAACCCCCGGATACTCACGGGTAAAGTATGAGATATGCTGCGAGGTTGTTCGGGAGTTATATCTCTCAGATATATAACCATCAAGACCAGCCGCAAAAGCCACGCGGGTTGCATAGCTTTTCAATACCTTGACGGGTTGACGATCATCCCCTGGCTCATGGGTCTCGATCCAGGCAGATTTTTGTCCGATACGCTTGATTTTTGTGATTGTCATTTTTGATCCTCTCTTCTATCTGATTGATTGATGTATATATGATAGCATATGCAGCAGCATAATACAATAGGTTAACCTTAATAATTGCGATGTTTTAAGGTTGCGGCTTGCCAACGAGGAAAAGAGGGATAAAATTGGGTATTGTAATGCAAGTATTGGTATTTAGGTATTGTAAAATAGTATTGTAGGCAAGTATTGTGAGCAAGTATTGTGAGCAAGTATTGTGAGCAGCTTGCGATCCTGGTCTCCCTGGTATGATCTCCCTGGTATGGTCTCCATCTGGATGGTCTCCACCTGGCCGCGTCTCCACTGGCCGCGTCTCCACTGGCATGATCTCTAAGAGATTATAACGAGTTTTATTATTTTACTTGACATTTGCACAATAATATATTATTATGTATGCATCAATCAATCAACAAGGAGAAATAAAATGATTAACACTAAAGAATTACTTAATAAAATCTTTACCGATGGAGGTTTTAGCGTGCAAGTTGCGTCTGGTGTAATACCCTCTTCTGGCTATATGGTATCTCTCCAGGGCTGCGAAGAGGTTTATTATACTGAAGAGGTAACTAATTACACGATCCCTGGCTATATAACGCGGCACGTACACCAGCTATTATTAAGTGGCGCGTATTTGGGAGCATGGCTAGACGGCAGCAAGGTATATCTAGACGTCTCAATTAATGTCGATGATCTCCAGGCTGCTCTCGATCTCGCGCGTGATAATAAGCAGCTTGCGATATATGATATAACGCGCGATGAATCAATTTATTTGGAGGAGTTGCAGCCCATAAGAGAGAGAGAGGCTGCTTATATATAACAAGAGGCTATAAGAGAGAGAGAGAGAGAGAGAGGCTGCTGCAGCAGCCTCTCTTTTTTTATCTCCAGGCGATCCATGCGAACCAGGCCGCAGCGCGTAAAATAGACGTAAAATTCGCGATTGTACCATATAAGAGCATATATAATCACATGTTAGCATAGGCCGCGATTTTAGCTGCTTTTTTATTTATCTCCAGCTGCAACGATCTCCATGCTGCAACGATCTCCAGCTGCAACGATCTCCATGTCTCCAGGGTAGGGTGGGGCAAAATCTCTACCGCGCATACCCCCCGAGCGCGCGCGTAATCCCAGACACGCGAGGGCATAATTCAGGTAGGGGTCTATACCGAGCGGTATACTACCATAGGACGAGTTTTGAAATTGGTCTGAAAAACACTTGACACTTTGTAATACAATGTGGTAATATTATTATACAAACGAGAACAAAGAGAGGCAATATGAAGAAAAGTACAAAAGGTAATCAGGTTATTATATCGGTAAGACTTCCCAGGGAGTTACTACGAGAAGTCCACCAACGTTCAAACGGCAATCGCAGCGAGTTTATCAGGCTTGCGCTTGCGGAGTACATCAAAAGGAGCTGAGATGTTTGACACGGCTGACATTAACTTATCACGAATTGACGAACGCAACACAGACCCGCCTTGCCCGCATTGTGGGTCTTTTAATACCGCGCAGAAGGTCAGACCAAGCGAACGCGGCACAGGCCGGCGGACGTACGAATGCCTGAAGTGCGG
>LSQX01380247.1_pt1 | contig 12056 bp, 9 predicted proteins | sample 654561 | NCBI WGS metagenome assembly LSQX01 (sample SAMN04489861, study PRJNA283612) | anaerobic digester metagenome | isolation source: 4 biogas reactors fed with cattle manure at either 37C or 55C with and... | place: Denmark: Kongens Lyngby | collected 2014 | reverse complement strand
CGAGTTCGGAGGTGTATTGGTCACACGCCACAATTGCCCATTTATTTAAATCGACTCCGTTGTTGGGAACCAAAATATCGGCAACATTTATTCCAACTCTCTTAAGACCCTCAATAGCACTCTTCATAAAGAACCTCTATCAATAAAAAATTACTTAAAGAAGGTTATACACCATCCTGCCAATAAGGTGAAGGTGGGGGCTTTTAAAAGTGACTACTTCTAAACTCTGTGGTATAATCTCTCCTATGTTAAGATTAAGACGTATTGTTCGCTTCAGTTCGCGGGTCCAGAGTTTTATAATCATCCTCGCATTCTTTGTTTTTAACCTGTTTTTGGTCCAGCTTCGGGGCCTTATAACTCCCCAATACTACACCTTCATCTCTAATGGGTTGATTTTTCTGATCTATCTGGGATTCATCTACGGTGCCTTAATCATCCTGCTGACCCTCCTCCTATGGGCTGTCTCATCGGTATTTCTGTGGGGTGAGGTCATAAGGATCTTAGTTAAGTGCTTCTTGTTAGCCCTCATCCTAACCTTCGTCTCACTCTTCACCACCCTTACCCAGGGGGGGATAGTCTTAACCATTTAAGGAGTTCCAATGGAGTCACGTGTCGTTGCAATTCGGGGAGCCATTCAAGTTGCTGAGGATAGTTGCTCAGCCATAGGGGAGGCTACCGGTCGCCTTTTCCACACAATCTGCATGGCCAACACCCTTTTGGAGGAGGAGATAATCTCAATTATGTTCTCCCTTACCCCAGACCTGACGAGTATGAACCCCGCCACAGCTCTAAGGGAGGAGTACACCGCTTTGCAAGCCCCCCTCTTTTGTACCCAAGAGGCAGTTATTAAGGGGATGCTACCACGCACCATCAGGGTTATTATCCACTGCTACTCAACTCGAGAGGAGATAAAACATATCTATCTCGATGGGGCAGCTACCCTAAGGAGAGATCTGGAAAACAATTATTCTTGACATATTTAGGCGAAAGTGTATTATTAACAAATCTCATATATAAGGAGAGCCAAATGTTGAAAAGATCACTTTTAGTTTTAATAATTTTATTTATCACCTTAACAACTCTATTTGCCAACCCTGCCGTCTACAAACGGGCAGACGACCTCTACTGGTCAGACCGCTACGAAGAGGCCAAAAGCTATCTGGAAGGGGAGTTAGCCAAAGCAACTAACCCTACTGTGCGCTCAGAGCTCTTGTGGCGCCTTTCGAGGGTCACTTTAGGGATTGGGGATGAGATGAAGGTGCAAGGGGCGAGTAAAGACGAGCTCTTTGCAATCTACGAAGAGGGGGAGCGCATCGCCAATGATGCGATAAAGAGTGCCCCCCTGGCTTGGGCCTATGTCTACCGCGCCTCCAATATTGGACGCTGGGGTGAGACTAAAGGCCCCCTCAACTCCCTCTCTAAAGCCAAACCGATGCGCGATGACTTCAATTACATCATCGACAACCTAGGTGTTCTCGACATCGATACCGCCTGGTATGTGTTGGGACAGCTCTACTACCAGCTCCCTGGGTGGCCCATCAGTTTTGGGAATATCGATACCGCCATCTCTTACAGTCGCAAGGCGATCGACTCAATTCCCAGTGAGCGACTCCTCCCGGGTCACTTTAAAGCGTTGGCACAAATGCTCTGGAAGCGCGATCTATCGGCATCTAAACGGAACTCCAAGATTAATTCAATCGAAAAAGATTGGAAGAAATCTCACAAGAGTGTTGTTGATAAATATGGGTACTACGAAGGGGCCAATGGGGCCAATGCTATCCCCTTCTACTCACCGGTAGCCCTTAACAAGATGAGTGACCGCCAAGAGGCTCAAATGGTATTAGCCTACGCCATTGCTAAATATGAGGTGTGGCCCTTCCATTCACGAGCTGATAAACGCAACTACGAAGATATGAAAGCTTTAATGAAGGAGTGGGGGTTCTAACACCAGTTAGCTTGACAAAACGGGGATCTTTCCCTATCCTAGCTGAGGTTGCGCCACCTTAGCTCAGCTGGCCAGAGCACGTGACTTGTAATCTCGGGGTCGTCAGTTCGAATCTGACAGGTGGCTGCTTACTCAGGGTGGAGGTGTTTACCTCCACCTTTTCTATTCTCTCCCCATTTTAAAGATTATCAAATAGCACTTGACTAAACCCCCATATTTCGCTACTGTAGGCTCGTCAGATAGCACGGGGAGGTTCCCGAGTGGTCAAAGGGGGCAGACTGTAAATCTGTTGGCTCAGCCTTCGAAGGTTCAAATCCTTCTCTCCCCATCTATGCATGCCTTCTCTTATAGGGAAGGCATTTTTCTTGTGGAGTGGTGATGAATTGCTTTTATGAAGAGGGGCTTAGGTTCTCTTGCATCGAGGGGTGCTACTACTGTTGCGGAGTTGAGCCAGGGTTTGTATTCCTTTCGTTAGACGACTTGGAGCGACTCGCCACCCATCTCAACCTCGATATCAAAGGGGTGATTGAGAAATACTGCCACCCGGTGAATATGGGGACCTTCTCCTACATCAGTCTAAATGAAGTAGAAAACCACGATTGCATCTTTTTAGAGAGAGGCAAAGGGTGTAAAGTTTATGAAGCACGGCCACTGCAGTGTGTCACATACCCCTTCTGGGCCTCAATCTTAGAGACTAAAGAGGCGTGGGAGAGGGAGAAGCAGTGGTGTCCCGGCCTCGATAAAGGCACTTTCCACACTAAAGGGTGGATTGAGAACGAGTTAGCCAAACGTCGGGGTGTTCAACTGGCTATCTGGGAAGAGTTTGTCCAATAGGGGTCTATGGCAAAAATATCAGAAAGGATCATTGAAGAGATCAAAAGTCGTATCTCATTGACCGACCTTATCAGCCAATACATAACTGTCGAACGTAAAGGGGATCGCTATTGGGCCCTCTGCCCCTTCCATGAAGAGAAGACCCCCTCATTCTCATTTGTCCCCGACAGGGGGTTTTTCCACTGTTTTGGATGTGGCAAAAGTGGCTCAATCTTCGACTTTGTGATGGAGATGGAGCACCTCAACTTCCCTGAGGCAGTGCGTTATCTGGCAGAGAAGGTGGGGATCGAGATTGAAGAGGAGAGTCCCGAAGAGCGTAAGAAGAGGGATGAACTCAATTCGATGCGCTCCCTCTACGATAAGATTGCTGCCAGTTTCAACTATATCTTGAACAACTCCTCGTACGCCCAAGGGGCGCGTGAATACCTAAAGAGACGGGGTTTCACTGAAGAGACGATTAACCACTACCAGGTGGGATATGCTCCCGATGATCCGGCATGGCTCTACACCTTCCTTAAAGAGAGGGAGTTTAGCGACCCCTTCCTTAAACAGTCGGGGCTCTTTAGCCGCAACAATGTTGAGTACCCCCTCTTTAGAAACCGCCTTATGTTCCCCATTAGAGATTGGCAGGGGAGGGTGGTCGCCTTTGGGGGGCGTGATTTATCAGGAACTTCCAAAGCGAAGTACATCAACACCCCGGAGACCCTCCTCTACAGTAAAAGAGAGGTGCTTTACGGCCTCCATGAGGGGTTAGATAGTATCAAGAGGGAGGGGAGTGTTATCCTCAGTGAGGGGTATTTCGATGTATTAGCCCTCCACCAAGCGGGACTAAAGAACAGTGTTGCCCCCCTGGGGACAGCCTTCACCCCTGAGCAGGGGCGTCTTATTAGACGTTACGCCGAAAAAGTGTTATTTTTATTTGACGGAGACTTAGCCGGACTCAATGCAACCAAAAAGGCCCTGATAGTGGCAGAGAATGGGGGATTGCAGAGTAGGGTTATAGTTTTGGAGGGGGCTGAGGACCCCGCAGAGTTGTTAGAAAAAGGGGGAGGAGAACCCCTTTTGCAACAGTGTAAAGAGACACAAAGCGGTTTTGATTACCTTGTACATTCGGCTATTAACAGGTATGATGCTGAGCAGGCGAATGGAAAATTACAAATTTTTAATGAGGTAAAACCCTATTTAGACGCAGTTGACTCTAATATTGTGCGCATGAGTTATCTGCGTGACTTGGCATCTTATCTCCAACTTGATGAGGAGACGCTACTACTCGACTATGTAGAGCGTTCCAAGGGGGGAAGTAAGAGGCCTCAAGAAGAGAGAAGAAATAGTGGAGGAGGGGCGAAACGATCCACAGATCTCTATTTAATGTTGACAGTTATGAATAATCGCTCACTATTCCCCTCTATTAGGAAGAGGTTACCGCTTGATGCCCTCAAGGATGAGAGGGCTATTGAGCTCTATAACCTCCTCGAAGAGACCTCACGTGAGGGGACAGGGGAGAGTGACGAATTTATCCTGCAACGGATAGAGGANNTGCTTCATGAAAAGAAGTCGCTCGATGAAGAGATCGCTAATTATGAGGATGCCAGCGTATGGTAGATTTTGAAAAACAGAGTTATTTTGAAAAACTAGTCTCAATTGGGAGGAGCAAAGGGAAGGTCACTCTAGAGGACTTTGCCTCTGTTTTGCCCAAAAGTGTACAAAAACAGGCTGGTGTTGTTGATAAAATTGCCGGTGTACTCGAAAAGCAGTACAATATTAAGGTTGTAAATAGTGAAGATACGGAGAGTGATTTGTTAGAACAAGACAAAGAGAATGTCCTACCAGAAGAAGAGCTAGATTCAACCGATCTGGATGAATTGGAAGAAACATTGATTGATGAAGAAGATGACCTCGAAGAGTTTACTCAACTCGATGACGACGACGATTCGATCGAAGAGATCGATGATGACGACGAAGACGATGACGAGGATGATGAGGATGATGAGGACGACGAGGATGATGAAGATGAGTTAGATAAGGGGTACGATAAAGCCTCCCTCTCTTCAGATGACGACGATAGCAGTTACCAGCGTCCCCGTAAACTCCAAGACCTCGACCGCTCTGATGGCGAGGGGACTCAACAACGCTCCACAGTTTTGGGGAGCGAGAGGAGCGACTCTTCAGTCGATGACCCGATTCGTCTCTATCTCAGAGAGATTGGGCGCGAAAGTTTATTGACCGCTGAACAGGAAGTTGAGCTCTCCAAACGGATGGAAGAAGGGGGAGAGATTATTAAATATGTCCTCCTTAAGTCGGGAATCTTAATTAGTAGTTTCAAAGAGATCCAAGATCTTATCACCACCCGCTTTGACGAGGAGGAGTTTGAGTTCTCCCATAAAGAGCTTAAAGAGAAGATGAACGACCAGAAACGGTTCACCAACTTCTATAAAGAGTCTCTCAAAGATACCGCCTCTCCCTTGAAGAGTTATATCGAGCTTAAGAAGAAGGTCGACACTAAAGGGGGAGATATTCTCCAAGATGAGACCTGTATTAAGCGGCGCACCCAGTTGTTGAAGAAGCTCTCCAACATTGAGTTGCAACCCGAAGAGATTGCTACCTTCAGTGAGCGCTACTTAACAGCCGAAAATGATATCTTCGACCTCCAGAGGAAAAAAGCCTCCATTGAGGCCCAGCTAGGGGTTAGTGGGATGCGTGAGCTGCGTCAAATGGGGCGTTCTATGGCCGTCCCCTCACAGCGTGAAGCCCTTGAAGCACGACTCAATATGAACTCTGATAAAATAAAAGAGTTGATCCGCTCAATTCAAATGACCAACAAAGAGTTGGAGAAGATTGAGTTTGAGTTTGAAGAGACCTGTGAAGATATTATCAGTAACGCTAAAGAGATCCAGCGCGGACGGGAGATGATGAAGAGTGCCAAAGATCGCCTGATTCAGGCTAACTTACGCCTCGTTGTCTCGATTGCCAAGAAGTATACCAACCGTGGTCTCCACTTCTTCGACCTCGTCCAAGAAGGAAATATTGGGCTGATTAAAGCGGTTGAGAAGTTTGAGTACCGCAAAGGGTATAAGTTCTCGACCTACGCCACCTGGTGGATTCGCCAGGCGATAACCCGCTCTATCAGCGACCAAGCCAGGACCATCAGGGTCCCGGTCCACATGATTGAGCAGATCAACAAAGTTGTCCGTGAATCGCGGATGTTGATGCAGACCCATGGACGCGAGCCCACCGATGAGGAGATTGCCGAGAAATTGGGTTGGACTCCCCAGAAAGTGAAGGCGGTCAAGAATGTGGCCCGCGAGCCCATCTCTTTAGAGACTCCGGTAGGGGAAGAGGAAGATTCACTCCTCTCCGACTTCATCGAAGATAAAGATGTGGAGAACCCGGCTACCCAAACCGCTTTTACCCTCTTACAAGAGCAGCTGGAGGAGGTTCTAGAGACCCTGCCACCACGTGAGCAAGAAGTTTTGAGGATGAGATTTGGGTTAGAGGATGGTTACTCATTGACATTGGAAGAGGTAGGGTTGTATTTTGAAGTAACTCGTGAGCGTATTAGACAAATTGAGGCTAAGGCTTTAAGGCGTCTGCGACATCCGAAGCGTAGTCGCCGGCTCAAAGATTTTATTTAGTAAATAGGCAGGAGTAGTATATGGTGGAAGTGTTTGACAAACTGCGTACTCTTCAAGGGGTATTAGCCGAGAAATTTGCAATCCTCGAAGAGGTTAAAGAGATTCCTCGCACCCTTGAGACTAAAATGGAGCTCCTCAATCATGGAAAGAGGACCTATATTGAGAAGCACGAGCGCCTCGACAAGACCAAAGAGGAGCTTAAATCGCTCCGCTTTGCCCTTGATGATGCAGAAAAGGCTCGTGAAGACTCAGAGAAGCAGATGGAGTTAATCTCAACTCAACGTGAATTTGAGGCGTTGGAGAAGGAGATTAAAGATGCTCAACTCAAGGAGCAATCGCTCAGAAAGTCGCTCTTAGCAAAAGAGAAGTTCTACTCAGAGCTTCAAGAGCAGATTGAAGAGCATGAGATGTTAATGGAGATCCAAGAGGAAGAGGTTAAGACCGAAAGTGAGAAGAAAGACTCGCTCCTCAAGGAGAAAGAGGGAGAACTGGCTAAGCTTAAAAAGCAAGAAGACTCCCTGATTCCGGGAATCGACGAGACAATTCTCTTTAAATTTGAGAGGATTATTAAGAATAAAGAGGGGATTGGGATTGTCCCTGTCCATGGCCTAGTGTGCCAAGGGTGCCACATGACCCTCCCATTCCAGTTTGTCAACGAAGTTCGCCTTAAAGAGGACTTCAGGTTTTGCCCCTACTGCTCCCGTGTCCTATATTGGGAAGATACCGATCTTGAAGAGCAAGTGGGTGCCAAAGCAGCTGATGTTGAAATTGAAGAGGGTGGATTGGCAGATTTTGTCGATTCAGATGAATTTAGCGATCTTTTAGAGTAGAATAGTTTAAGGTGTCCCAAGCAGTCGCCGCCTTCGGGGGGAGGAAAGTCCGGGCTCCACAGAACATGACGCCGGATAACACCCGGCAGCCGTAAGGCTAGAGAAAGTGCCACAGAAAATATACCGCCTAGCGATAGGTAAGGGTGAAATGGTGGGGTAAGAGCCCACCGCGTCTCTGGTAACAGAGATGGCAGGGTAAACCTCGTCAGGAGCAAGACCAAACAGCAAAGGAGTTGTTCGCTCAAACTTTGCGGGTAGGTTGCTTGAGCTTTTCGGTAACGGAAAGCCTAGATAGATGACTGCATAGACAGAACCCGGCTTATGGGGCGCCTTATTTTTCATCTCTCTTGGGGCTTTAATGGAAATAATCGACATTAGAGATATTTTCTCAAATAAATTACTGAAAATAGAGAATCCCGCCCGTTATATCGGGGGGGAGTACATTTATGGGCCACAGCGCTCTTTCAACGAGGCACAGTTCCACGTTGGTCTCTGTTTCCCCGACCTCTACGAGATTGGGATGGCCAACAACGCCATGCGGATTTTGTACGACCTGGTAGCCTCCCTTGAGGAGCCTGTCAGTGTCGATCAAGTCTTCTCGGTCGCCCCCGACTTTGAGAGTCTCCTAAGAGAGCACTCTATCCCCCTCTACACACTACAAAACGGCATTCCCCTCAATCGCCTCGACCTTCTGGGGATAACGGTGGGTTATGAGCTCTCTGCAACCAATATCTTACAAGTTCTTGAATTAGGGAGAGTCCCCTTACGCGCCTCACAAAGGGGTGAGGGGGACCCTATAGTAATCGGAGGGGGACCAGCCATTACAAACCCTCTTCCGTTTGCCCCCTTCTTCGACTTCATTTTTATCGGAGAGGCTGAAGCCGGTTTTAAAGAGGTGGTGAGTCAAATGGCCAACCTCAAAGAGGGTGGGGCCAGTCGCCAAATTATAGTTGAAGCCCTTCAAGAGTTCCCTTTCCTCTACTACGAGGGGCGTGAGCGGACCCAACGGGCAATAGACCAAGACTTTGCATCTAGGGAAGAGGGGGGTTATAATCACTTTGTAATTCCCAATTTCCGCGTCTCCCAAGACCATGGAGTGGTTGAGATCATGCGGGGGTGCCCCAACGGGTGCCGCTTCTGCCACGCCGGGCAGTTTTACAAGCCCCACCGTCAAAAATCGTTTGCAGCCATTAGAGAAGAGGTTGAACAACACATTAAAGAGTTTGGGTACCGAGAGGTGACCCTCAGCTCCCTCTCATCGGGGGATCACCCCCTCCTCAAGACCATGATAAGAGAGCTGAATCGCCAGTGGTCACCCCACCACATCTCTTTCTCGCTCCCATCCCTCAAAGTTGACTCCTTCTCCCTCGATATTATCGAAGAGCTCTCGGGGGTGAGAAAGAGTGGACTCACCTTCGCTATTGAGACTCCGCTTGAGATGTGGCAAAAGTCGATGAACAAAGAGGTTCCCATAGAGCAGGTGATTGCTATTCTCCTTGAGGCGAAGAAGAGGGGGTGGCGCTTGGCCAAGTTCTATTTTATGGTGGGTCTCCCCTTTGTCCCAACTGAAGAGGAGCAGGAGGCGATTATCGCCTTCCTTAAGGAAGTTCATCAAGCGACTAAAATTAATATGCATATCAATATTGGAACCTTTATCCCCAAACCCCATACCCCCTTCCAGTGGGCCACCTTAATGGCCCCCGAAGAGGCCAATAATCACCTTTCAACCCTTAAAAGGGGGATACAAGAGGCGATAAAAGGGACTAAAGTTGCCTACCAAGACCCCTGGTCCTCCTATATCGAGGGGGTAATCAGCCGGGGAGGGGTAGAGATAGCCAACCTAATAGAGGAGGCCTACCACCAAGGGGCCCGCCTCGATGCTTGGTATGAACACTTCAATAAAAAGCTCTGGTTAGATTTAATTGAAGAGGGAGACTACTCAATTCAAGAGGAGTGGAGCTTAGAAGAGAGCCTCCCTTGGGATAGCGTCTCTCTGGGGATCTCACGACTCTTCCTTAAGCGGGAGTGGGAGAGGGCCAAAGAGTCCCTCTTAACAACCAAGTGCTTACCAGTGTGTGAATACCCGTGTGGCGTCTGCTCCAATGAGTACTGGGTCGACGAAGCTGAGGAGATGGAGTTTGACAAAATAGAGGGGGAGGCTCCCCAAGGGGTAGTACATAGCGTCCTCTTTTCTTATAGAAAAGAAGAGAGGGCAATCTTCACCTCCCATATCAACGTTATGCGCCTCTTTGAACAAGCTTTTCAAAGAGCTGGCCTTGAGGTCGCTTTTACCCAAGGTTTTAACCCTAAACCCAAGATGGAGTCGGTTAACCCCCTCTCAACCGGGATTAGCGGCTTAAATGAGGTGCTCCTGGTCGACATACACGACGCTTTAGCCTTAGATGAGGAAGAGACCCTACAAAGGCTCAACAGGGCCCTTAGCGACGGCTTCACCTTCACCTCAATGGAGGTGGTAGAGAGTGAGCGACGTATCACCGCCAGTAAACACATTGGGGGGAGTATCTATCTAATCGATCAAATTGAAGATAGTCAGATAGAGACAACTCTGGAAGAGTCTCCTTTGGCAAAGAAAATCTCTGACGGAACCTACCGGGTCACGATTGAGGGTGAGAAGAATTTAATCAAAGCAATGTTCGACAAAGAAGCCGACAAGTTTGAGCTCCTCTCTAAAATGAGAGTGGTGCGTGAGAAGCTCTTCATGAAGAGTGGAGAGTCATACGCTGCTCAATACTTAATATGACAGTATTGGTAGTGGGTAGGGGAGTGCTCCACCTTAGGGGGATAAATCTCTTCACAAATAGAACCCACCTGCTTAGGACACCTTCCGGCAAAGGGGCACCCTTTTTGACGTTTGCTCGGATCGGGGAGTTGTCCCGTTAAGGTTATTACCTCTCGTTCCTTTTTGGGATCCACCTCAGGCATTGCCGAGAGGAGGGCTTCAGTATAGGGGTGAAATGGGGGGTACATCACCTCATCGCGCTTACCATACTCAAAGACCTTACCGGCATACATCACCACAATATAATCGCTGATATAGTTGACCACATGGAGGTCGTGACTGATAAAGAGGTAGGTTATCTCCTCATCACTCTGGAATGAATTGAGAAGGTTCAAAACCGAGGCTTGGACCGAGACATCGAGGGCACTGGTGGGCTCATCACACACCACCAAGGTTGGGTTTGTAGAGAGAGCTCTAGCAATAGCCACCCTTTGTTGTTCCCCTCCACTTAAGTTCCCCGGCTTCTTAGTGAGATACTCCTCTCCCAAATCGACCCTCTTTAAGATGTTTTTAATGTGGCGTTGTCGCTCTCTCTTGGTAGGGATATCGCTAAGGAGTTTCATAGGGCGCCCTATGAGTTGCTCTACAGTGTGGGAGGGGTTGAGACTCCCTCCGGGGTTTTGGAAAATAAGTTGAATCTCTTTGAGGGTCTCTTTAGAGCGACGATTCCAAGCTTTTCCAATATTCTCCCCTTTAAAAAGGATTTCTCCCTTACTTGGTTTATAGAGACCGCTGACCAGGTGGCCGGTAGTCGATTTACCACATCCCGACTCTCCTACAATCCCCAAGACACTTCCCCCTTGTACCTCTAGATCGATACCGTTGAGGGCATAGGTCTTACGCCTTGTTCCATAAACTTTGTGGAGTTGTTCAATCTTGAGGACCTCAGCCCCCTCAATGGCCACCCTCTTCGGTTTAGGTGGAGGGGTAACTTTTTCGGGGGTGTCGGTGGCATAGGCGCGGTCACATGCAGCGATATGTTCTTTGCCCACCTGGCGCATCCCGTAAAGGCTCTCACAAGTGGAGTTCCACTTCTCACAGCGCTCCACAAAGGGGCACCCTTTCTCAGCTACTCCCCGTTTTTTAACGTAACCGGGGATGGTGTTGAGTTGGGTCTCCTCTTTAACCACTCCACCTCGGGGCATGCAGTTGATAAGAGCTCTGGTATAAGGGTGGTTGGGGTGATCAAAGATTTGATGCTTAGGCCCCTTTTCAACAATCTCTCCATTGTACATCACCACTATCTGCTCACTCACCTTGTTAATAACCCCCATATCGTGAGAGATGTAGACGAGGCTCATCTTCAATTTCTTTCTGAGCTGATTTATCGACTCTAAGATTACCGCCTCGGTAGTCACATCAAGGGCCGTTGTCGGCTCATCGAGGATCATTAAATCGGGGCGGCAGAGGAGGGCCATGGCGATTGAGATTCTTTGTTGGATACCGCCACTCAATTGGTGGGGGTATCGACGCACTATCCCTTGAGGGTCACCAATATTCATCAACTCTAAAGCCTCAATTGAGGCCACTCTGGCCCTCCTTTTGGTGAGGCTCTGGTGGTGGATAGAGACTTCATCGAGTTGCTCCCCTATGGTGAGAGCTGGGTTAAGGGAGGCTTCAGGATTTTGAAATACCATAGCAATCCGGTTGCCTCGGTATTTAACCAACTCTTTGGCACCCTTAGCAAGGAGATTTTCCCCCTTAAAGAGGATCTCCCCCTCAATTTCCCCATTAGGGGCAACATATCCCATCAGGGAGTAGGCGAGGGTACTTTTACCACACCCAGACTCCCCTATGATTCCAATTGACTGGTTATTTTTTAAGTTGAATGAGACATCGTTCACAGCGGCAAACTGCCCCTCACGTGTCTCAAAATTTATATTTAAATTCTTTATCTCTAAAATATTCTTATTCATGTATTAAAACCTTACTTACAAAATCTGAGAAGATTGAGATTGCTATCACCAGCGAGGCGATTGCCAAAGCCGGAAAGATTACAGCCCAGGGTGCTTGCG
>LSQX01213453.1_pt1 | contig 12058 bp, 11 predicted proteins | sample 654561 | NCBI WGS metagenome assembly LSQX01 (sample SAMN04489861, study PRJNA283612) | anaerobic digester metagenome | isolation source: 4 biogas reactors fed with cattle manure at either 37C or 55C with and... | place: Denmark: Kongens Lyngby | collected 2014 | reverse complement strand
GACGTACGTTGTTGTCCCATTTCACGCTTTTTCAGCCAAAGCCGGGGGATAACGTTTCACCCCAGCCGAGGGATCCAACGTTTCACCCCCACCCCGGCCCTCCCCCCTCAAGGGGGAGGGAGCTGGAGGCAGGGGGAGGGACTGGAGGCAGGGGGAGGGTTTCTCCCGGGATGAATTGAGCGAGGGTTTTGTGGGGGCTTGACAACTGGCGGGGATGTGGTAAGATTTAAATCAAAATTTATAGTTGGTCGGTGAAGGGGAGAGTAGCCTTCCGTGGAGGCGAAGCGAGCCGGAGTTGGTGGGAGTCCGGACCGGAAGCGGGCGGTGAAGCGCACCCTGGAGGCGGCGGTTGAAGCCGGCGAGGTGCCGGTGGGTAAACCGTTCCGGTTCCCGCCGTTATCGGGGCCGTCTTTGCAGGCGGCATGAGCGGGTTGACGATTGATCGTTGACCAACAAAGGTGGTACCGCGGGCCTCCCGTCCTTTCAAGGACGGAAGGCTTTAATATTTTTAAGGGGGTTTAGAGGTGAAAGTAGCAATTTTGGGTGCAACAGGATATACCGGGAGCGAGCTGGTCCGGCTGCTCCATCAGCATCCCGGGGTGGAGCTGGCTTTTATCAGCTCGCGGGGCGATGCCGGGTCGCCGTACTACCGGGTGCACCCCCAGTTTTATCAGGCCGTTGGGTTGGCGCTGCAACCGCCGGCTCTCGAGCTGATCCCGGATGCGGTGGAGCTGATCTTCTGCGCGCTGCCGCATGGGCGCTCGGTGGAGGTGGTGCCGGCTCTGCTTGATGCAGGGAAGCAGGTGATCGATCTGAGCGCCGATTTCAGGCTGCGCGATCCCGGGCTGTATGAGGACTGGTACGGCTGGACCCATGCAGCTCCGGAGCTGCTGGAGAGGGCGGTTTACGGACTGCCGGAGATAAACCGGGAGGCCCTGTCCGGGGCTGTGCTGGTGGCCAACCCCGGTTGTTTCCCCACCGGGGCGCTGCTGGCGCTGGCGCCCCTGGCTGCTGCGGGGGTGGTCGATTGGGCCAGCGTGGTGATCGATGCCAAGACCGGGGTCTCCGGGGCCGGGCGTACCGCCAGGCCGGCGTTCCATTTTCCGGAGTGTGCCGAGAGCGTGAAGGCGTACCGGATCGGCGATCATCAGCATACGCCCGAGATAGAGCAGATCCTGGGTGAGCTGAGCGGTGGGACGGTGACGCTCAATTTCACCCCCCACCTGGTGCCGATGATCAGGGGTATCCTGAGCACGGTCTATCTGCGGCTGCAGGGGGGGGGCACCCCGGAGCAGGTCGCAAGGCTTTTCGGGGAGTTCTATGAGGGGGCCCCCTTTGTCCGGCTGCTGCCCGCGGAGCAGCTGCCCGAAACCAGGTACGTCCGGGGGAGCAACTGCTGCGATCTGGGATGGCGTTTTGACCGGCGCAGCGGCCGGCTGGTGATCGTCTCGGCCATCGACAATCTGGTCAAGGGGGCCGCCGGGCAGGCGGTGCAGAATATGAATTTGATGCTCGGTTATTCAGAAGAGAGCGGTTTGACCCAGGTGCCGCTGTTCTAACATCAGGTCAGGAATGTCATAGGGAGAGTGGTTTTCGATGAACAAAGAGATAGCGCTGGAGAAGCTGGAGGGGGGCGGGATCACCGCTGTGCGGGGGATCAGCGCTGCGGCGGTGAACTGCGGTCTGAAAAAGGAAAAGGACGATCTGGCATTGGTGTACAGCGAGAGCGCGGCGGCAGCGGCGGGGCTCTTTACCCGGAACCTGGTCCAGGCGGCACCGGTACAGCTTTGCCGTGAGGTGATCGCCAATCCGGTGCAGGCGGTGGTGGTGAACAGCGGCAATGCCAATGCCTGTACCGGGGCGGTGGGGCTGGAAAATGCCCGGAAGATGGCGGCAGCGGCGGCCGGGGCGCTGGGGCTTTCCCCGGAGCAGGTGCTGGTCTGCTCCACCGGGGTGATCGGGCAGCAGCTGCCGGTGGAGCAGGTCACGGCAGGGCTTGTCCGGGCCGCCGGGTCTCTTTCAACGGAGGGGTCGGCTGGCCGCCGGGCTGCTGAAGCGATCTTGACCACGGACCGGACGACCAAGGAGGCGGCCTACCGCGGTTATTACCGGGGGGTGCCCTTTCATCTGGCCGGGATGGCCAAGGGTTCGGGGATGATCTGCCCGGATATGGCGACGATGCTTGCCTTTTTGTATACCGATCTGAGGGCTTCGCGGGCGCTGCTGCAGCGTCTGCTGCGGGAGGCGGTTGAGCGCTCGTTCAATCTGATCACCATCGACGGGGACACCTCGACCAATGATACGGTGCTTGCGCTGGCCAACGGGGCGGCCCCGCTGGAGGAGGTGGTCGAGGGAAGCGAGCTCGCCAAAGCTTTGGCTGAAATGCTGGTGGAGCTATGCCAGGAGCTGGCCTACCAGATCGTCTCCGACGGCGAGGGGGCGACCAAGGTGATCACGCTGACCGTGCAGGGGGCTCCCGATGCGGTAGCAGCCAGGATTCTGGCCAGAGCGGTGCTCAATTCACCGTTGGTGAAGACCGCTTTTTACGGTGAAGATGCCAACTGGGGGCGGATCATGGCCGCACTCGGTTATGCCGGGGTCGCCTTTGATCCCGGGAAGGTCGATATCTTTCTGGGGCCGCTGCAGGTGGCTGCCGGGGGCGGGGCGGTCGATTTTTCGGAAAGCGAGGCCCGGACCATCCTGCAGTCGAGAGAGATCGCGGTGCGGGTGGCGCTCAATGCCGGGCCCGCTTCCCTGACCGCCTGGGGTACCGATCTGAGCCATGAGTATGTTTCGATCAACAGCCATTACCGGTCCTGAACGGATCGCAGAGTCTAGTGAGGGGGAACTGGTTTGATGAACAGTGGATTTGCGGAGAGCTCGATCTCGAAGGCGGAGGCGCTGGTCGAGGCGCTCCCATATATGCAATTATTTTCCGGGAAATATTTTGTGGTCAAATACGGCGGACAGGCCATGGTCAGCAGCGAGCTGATGGCCACGGTAGTGACCGATATCGTTCTGTTGAAGCAGATCGGGATCAAGCCGGTCCTGGTGCACGGTGGGGGTAGCGAGATCAACGAGATGATGCGGCGGTTGGGGAAAAAGCCGCAATTTGCCGGGGGGCTGCGCGTGACCGATGATGAGACCATGGAGATCGCCGAGATGGTCCTGCAGGGCAAGGTGAACCGCCAGATCGTGGCCCTGCTCAGCCGCTGCGGGGCCCGGGCTGTTGGGCTGAGCGGCGGCGATGCCGGTCTCTTTCAGTCACGCAAGAGGGAGCCCTTCTCGCCGGCCGATGCCCCCGATGAGCGGGTCGACCTGGGCAGGGTCGGCCAGATCGAGCATGTCGATACGGCGCTCATCGAGACGCTTAGCGAGAAAGGTTACATTCCGGTGATCTCCTCCATCGGGGCGGGCCCTTCATGGGAGAGTTTGAATATCAATGCGGACCATGCCGCCGGCGAGCTGGCCGGGGCGCTGCAGGCGGAAAAGCTGATCGTGCTGACGGATGTGGAAGGGGTCTACCGGCAGGCGGACAAGGAGGCGGGGATCATCTCCGCGATCAAGGAAAACGAGATCCGCTATCTGATCCAGGAGGGGCAGATCAACGGCGGGATGATCCCGAAGGTTGAAGCCTGTTTGCAGGCGCTGAAGCAGGGTGTTTCCCGGGCCCATATTATCGACGGCCGGCAGAAGCATGCCCTGATCCTGGAGATCTTCACCGATGCCGGGATCGGGACGATGGTGACGCTGTAGCGGGGTGGCTGGATTTTTATCTTAACAGGTTGGGAGAGAGTGATGATGATGTCAATAGAAGAATTGGATGCCCGGTACGTGCTCAATACGTACGGCCGGACCAGGGGGAGAAATCTCTTCCTGGAAAGGGGAGCGGGCTCGTACGTCTGGGATGGGGAGGGGCAGCGTTACCTTGATCTGGTCGGCGGGCTGGCGGTGAATCTGCTGGGGCACTGTCATCCGCAGGTGATAGAGGCTGTCTGCAGCCAGGTCCGGGAGCTGATCCATGTTTCGAACCTTTACTACACCCGTCCGCAGGCCGAGCTGGCCCGGGTCCTGGTGGAACATTCGGCAGGGGAGCGGGCCTTTTTTGCCAACAGCGGGGCCGAGGCCAATGAGGCGGCGATCAAGCTGGCCCGCAAATATCACCATCCGGGGCGCTTCAAGGTGATCACCGCGGCGAATTCCTTTCACGGCCGCACCCTGGCCACGGTGACGGCCACGGGGCAGGAGAAATATCAGCAGGGTTTTGCCCCGCTGCCGCAGGGTTTCGCCTACGGCCGGTTCAACGACCTGGCCTCTTTCGAGCAGCTGGTCGACCGGGAGACCGCGGCGATCATGATCGAGCCGGTGCAGGGCGAGGGCGGGATCTACGTGGCCGAGGAGAGCTTCATCCGGGGTTTAAGGGAGCTCTGCGATCGCGAGGGGCTGCTGCTGATCTTTGACGAGGTCCAGTGCGGGCTGGGCCGCACCGGGAAGCTGTGGGCCTACGAGCACTGGGGGGTGCTGCCGGACCTGCTGACCACGGCCAAGGGGCTGGGGGGCGGGATGCCTATCGGGGTGCTTCTGGCCGGTTCGAAGGCGGCGGAGATATTCAAGCCCGGCGATCATGCTTCCACCTTCGGGGGCAACCCGGTCACCTGCCGGGCGGCGCTGGCAGTGCTGCAGATCATCCTGGGGGAATCCTTCCTGGACGGGGTGCGGACAAGAAGCGAATTGTTCATGAACGGGCTGGAGCGGCTGCATTCGTCCTATCCCGGACTGGTGATGGAGAAGCGCGGCCTCGGCCTGATGGCCGCCCTAGAGCTGCATCAGCCGCTGGCGGCGGCGGCGCAGCGGAGCTGTCAGGAGAAGGGGCTGCTGGTCAATGCCATCGGGGAGCGGATTCTGCGCTTTCTGCCGCCCCTGACCATTGCCGAGGCGGAGCTGGAGCAAGCCCTGGCAACACTGGAGGTGGTGCTCTCCACGCTGGGATAGTGGGTAAACAGAAGGGGCCTCCCGCCGAGGGGAGGCCCCTTGGATGAGCGGTGGTTTTTTTACTTGCCGGCCTGCGCTGCTTTTTTCTCCTCTTCCTCCCTGAGAACGCGCCGCAGCACCTTGCCAACCATTGTCTTCGGCAGCTCCTCGCGGAATTCAACGAGTTTGGGGACCTTGTACGCGGCCAGGTTGTCCTTGCAGTACTGGATAACCTCTGCTTCGGTGAGGCTTTCCCCTTCCTTCAGGACCACATAGGCCTTGAGGGTCTCACCGCGGTACGGGTCCATCACGCCGGCAACGGCGGCCTCGACGATCTTCGGGTGGGTGAAAAGGACCTCCTCAATATCGCGGGGGTAGATATTGTAGCCCCCGGCGATGACCATATCTTTCTTCCGGTCGACGATATAGGTGTACCCGTCCTCGTCCAGTCTGCCGATATCTCCGGTGTAGAGCCAGCCGTCGCGCAGGCTGTTTGCCGTCTCTTCAGGCATATTGTGATAGCATTCCATCACCTGCGGGCCGCGCACGCACATCTCTCCGACCTCGCCGATGGGTAGCACCTCTTTCCCCGTTTCGAGATCGACGATCTTGACCTCGGTATCGGGGAAGGGCAGGCCGATGCTGCCGATGATGCTCTTGCCATAGATCGGATTGGCATGGGTGACCGGTGATGCTTCCGAGAGGCCGTAACCTTCGACCAGTTTGCCGCCGGTATTTTTTTCAAACTGCTTCTGCACCTCCACCGGCAGCGGGGCGGCACCGCTGATGCAGACCCGGACGGACTTGATATCGTGTTTGGCCAGATCGGGGGCGTTGTTGATCGCCACATACATGGTCGGCACCCCGGGGAAGAGCGTTGGCTTTTCCTTGTCGATCGTTTTGAGAACATCGGCGAGGACAAAGCGGGGCAGCATCACGATCTTGTTACCGCTGAAAAGCGGCGTGTTCATCACCGTGGTCATGCCGTAACTGTGGAAGAAGGGCAGCACCGCCAGATAGATCTCTTTGCCCTCTTCCAGGTCCGAGCACCAGGCCTTGACCTGGAGGGCGTTGGCCAAAAGGTTGCGGTGCTGCAGGACGGCCCCCTTGGAGACGCCGGTCGAGCCGCCGGTATACATAAAGATGGCCCTGTCTTCGGGGGATACCTTCACCGGGCGGGCCTTCTTGCCGGCGTAGGCTTTCATCAACCCCATGAAACTGTGATCACTGGCGGCAAGGTCGACCCGGTCGCCTTCCTTTTTCTCCTTGGCGACAGTGTAGAGAAAACGCAGCATGCCTGGGAAATAATCTTTGATATTGGTGACGATAATATTCTTCAGATCCGTCAGCGGTTGGATCTCCTTGACCAGGTTGTAAAAGCGGGTCATGGTCACGATGGTCTCCGCGCCGGAGTCTTTCAGCTGGTACGAGAGCTCGCGGGCCACGTACATGGGATTGCAGGGGACAACGATGGCCCCGATGGCGAGAATGCCGAAAAAGGCGATGGGGAACTGGGTGCAGTTGGGCAGGTGGATGGCCACCCGGTCGCCTTTCTTCACGCCGAGCCCTTCCAGGGAGGCGGCAAAAGCATCGATCTGGGCGAGCAGCTCCCGGTAGGTCAGTTCGCGGTTCATGAAAGAGATGGCCGGGTTGTTCGGAAAGCGTTCCGCGGACTGCTTGAACATCTCGTAGAGGGAGACCCTGGGATAATCGATGCTGTGCGGAACAGTGGGCTCGTAACTTTTCAACCAAATTTTACTCATCTTGATCCTCCTTTTGTCAAAATATAGCATGACCGGGGCGGTGCCCGAAAAGCGGAAGAGTTGCGCACCTCCTTGACGCCAGATCGCAGGCGGCGGTTCAGAAAAAAGAGGTAATTGCGACCAAAAGATAAAATAGGCGGCCCGACACCTGCATAATTATATAATATTCGCTATGATTTCAATAATTCCTGCAAGGGGATATATTCCGAAGAGAATATTAAGCGTGATTATTGTTGAAATATGATTACGGGGCCAGGTGGAAAGGCGGGGGGGGGAATTTCGGGCAGCGCCGGTTACCTTCAGCGGGGCGATCGGGGCGCTGCTGGACCGGGGCGGAACCGGGTTTGGCTAGAGCACCGCGATCAGGAACCAGCCGATCATCCCGAGCTCGAGGATCAGTTTGAACAGGGCGCCGCTCCAGAAGCCGATTACCGCGCCCAGGCCGGCCCGGACGGCGCCCTCGAACTGCCTTTTGGCCAGGTATTCGAAGAGCATGGCCCCGAGGAAGGGGCCGACGAGCAGACCGAGGGGCAGGAAAAAAAGGCCGGCAACAAGCCCGGCCAGGGCCCCGAAGACCGCGGCTCTGGAGGCGCCGAAATAGCGGCTGCCCAGGGCCGTGGCCAGGTAGTCGATCCCCATGACGGCGATGGCGAGGAGCCCCTGGAGGAGGAAAAAACTCCAGGGCAGGTTTTCAAATCCGGTCAGCAGGCCGAAAAAAAGCATCCCCAGCCAGATCAGGGGCGCACCGGGCAAAACGGGGGCGAATGTTCCAACAATACCGGTGATAAAGAAGATAACGGCAACGATGTACGCGCAAACGGTCACCGTGGTCACCTCGTTTATTTTGAAGATCGAGCCATATTTTTTGTTCCATCATAACATATGTTGCTGCTGTTGCGATAAAGATAGATAGGCTTGGGAAGCCGATCAAAATGGATCATGGAGGGGTCGATCATGAAATCTTATTTTCCCGCAGCGGTGCTTGCCGGCCTGCTTCTCCTGCTGGCCGGCTGCTCTGCCCTGGAGCGGTCCCCGCAATCATCCCCGGGCAAATTGGTGGAAGCATATCTGGAGGCATTTCAGCAAAATGATCTGCCACTGATGCTGCAGCTTTCCGACAGCCTCGATACGGGTGCCGCGGAGCGTGCTTTTCTGGAAAAGATCGTCGAGCTGATCGAGCTCAAGAGTTTCAGTGTTGACGAGGTGGAACTAATTTCAGAGGAGGAGGCGCTGGTGACAATCACGGTGGAGCTGTCCCTGATGGGCCAGGAGAAGAGCCATACCGAGCAGGTCAGGGTGATCCTGAAAGAGGGGCAGTGGTTTCTCCAGGGCGGCCTGCTCGATTTTCCGTAAAGGGGGCTCTGATGCAGCGTCCGCCGGGAAAGAGAGGGGGTACACTTTCAAAGAGAGCGGGGTTTGGTGTATAATGTAACCGGCACAGAGAGGAGGCAAGAACTTGACCGATTGGCCGGGGTTGGCGTTGAATCACCTTTCCGACGCTCTTTTTATTACCGATGTCGCTCAGAGAATTGTCTGGCTGAACCGGTTTGCGGAAGAGATCTTCGGGATCACCCTGAAAGAGAGCCGCGGTCTTTCTGCGGCCGGGATCACCGGGATCGAAGCGCTCACTCCTCTGCTGGATGATCTTTTTGAACGGGAGAGCTCCCCTGAGCCCGTGCTGGACAAAGTGGAGACGGTGCTCAGGTTTAGCGGGAAGCGCTACTACTTCAGGGTTGCCGCTGCGCCGGTCGAGGGACCGGAGGGGTTTGCGGGGGCCCTTCTCCAGCTGACCGATATAACGCGGTTCTCCGAGATGGAAAAATTCAAGGGCGATTATCTCTCCATCGTTTCGCATGAATTTCGTACTCCGCTGACCTCGGTTGTTCTCGGGGTGGAGATGCTGCGCACAGGTTTGCTCGGCGAGCTCAACGAGCGCGGTGAGGAGATCTTTGCCGCTATCGGCGATGATTGCAGCCGTTTGACCAAGTTGGTCGATAATTTGCTGGAACTTTCCCGCATCGAGTCCGGGGCGATCTATATCCAGGCCGAACCCGTTGATGCGGTGGAGCTGGTTCAGGAGGCGGTCCGTCCGCTGAAGATACAGGCGGAGAACAAGGGGATCTCCCTGGTGACCGAGCTGCCCGGGGCCGTCCCTCCGGTGGCGGCCGATTTCAACAAGACGGTCTGGGTTTTGACCAACCTGATCGGAAATGCGCTGCGTTACACCGAGGCCGGGGGAACGATCGCCGTACAGGTGAGGGTGGGAAGGCGGCGGCTCTATTTCTCCGTGCGGGATACCGGCTGCGGGATTCCCCCCGAGTACCGCGATCAGATCTTCGAGAAATTCATTCAGGTACGGGGGCCGGTTGGCAGAAAAGGAGGCGCCGGTCTGGGGCTGGCTATCTCCAAGGAGATCGTCACAGCTCACGACGGCGAGATCTGGGTTGAAAGTGAAGTAGGCGCCGGTTCAACTTTCACGTTCTCCTTTCCGCTTTTCCGCCGGGAGGGGATGCTGGGCTAGAGGCGCTGATCAAGAAGGAGGCACAGTGATATGGGGAAAAGAATACTGCTGGTCGAAGATGAGAAAAACATAATTCTGGGCGTGCGCACATGCCTGGATGCAGTCGGATACGAAGTTGAGGTCGCCGAAAACGGGGAACTGGCACTGGAAGCGGTAGCGCGGAGCCAGCCGCACCTGATCCTTCTCGATCTGATGTTGCCCAAATATGACGGGTACGAGGTACTGGAGATCCTGAAGAGCAAGCCGGAGAGCCGCACCATCCCCGTGGTTGTTCTCACGGCCAAGGCTGAAGAGGAAGATCGGCGGAAAGCGATGGAACTTGGGGCGAACGCCTATATGACCAAGCCGTTCCGGCCGCAGGAGCTCTGGGATGTGCTGAAGGAATTTCTTCCCGATGAAGATATTCCGCAGTAAGGCAGCTTAGAAAGGGCGCTCCTTCAAGGGGTGCCTTTTGTTTTGGGGAAAATCTTTACGGGAGCGATCGCAGGGGGTTGAAATAACAGGGCGAAGAGGGTGAAAGAGATGGACGGCAGCGGCAGCGGTTCCGGGAAGATGATCATCGCCTGCCCCAATGCCTTCAAAGGCTCGCTGGGCGCTCCCGAAGCGGCGGCGGCCATTGCCCGGGGGGTGCGGGCGGCTCTCCCCGGGGGGGAGCTCAGGGAGCTCCCGCTGGCTGACGGGGGCGACGGTACCACGGAATGTATTGTCCGGGCCACGGGAGGGCGCCTCTTTCACCAAACCGTGACCGGCCCCCTGGGAGATCCCGTTGAGGGTTTCTGGGGGCTTACCGGTGACGGCGGCACCGCTGTTGTGGAGATCGCTGCGGCCTCGGGGTTGGCCCGTCTCTCCCGGGAGAGCCTTGACCCGCTGCGGGCGACCAGCTTCGGCACGGGCGAGCTGATCAAAGCCGCACTGGCGAGCGGCTGCCGGCGACTCTTCGTGGGGCTGGGCGGCAGTGCCACCGTTGACGGCGGGGCCGGTGCCCTTCAGGCGCTGGGGGCGGCGCTGCTCGATGGGGCGGGGCGGCCGCTTGAGCGGGGCGGCGCTGCCCTGGGAACCCTTGCGGTGATCTCGCTGGAGGGGCTCGATCCCCGCCTGCGCGGGGTCGACCTTGTTGCGGGCTGCGATGTGGAGAACCTCCTGTACGGCCCCACCGGGGCGGCTACGATCTACGGGCCGCAAAAAGGGGCTCTGCCGGAGCAGCTGCCCCTGCTGGATCGGAACCTGCGCCGCTTTGCCGCGGTGGTGGAGCGGGAGCTGGGGGTTCAGGTCGGCGCTCTGCCGGGCGGCGGCGCCGCCGGAGGCAGCGGTGCCGGGCTGGCCGGCGTTCTCGGGGCGAGGCTGGTCTCGGGGGTGGAGGCAGTGATGGAGATCGCGGGCCTGCCCGCCCTCCTGGAGTCGGGCCGGGTTGCTCTGGTGATCACCGGCGAGGGCGAGATCAATACCCAGACGCTTTACGGGAAAGTTCCCGTGGGGGTCTCCCGCCTGGCCAGGCGCAGCGGCGTTCCCGTGCTGGTGCTGGCGGGATCGCTCAGGCTTGACCTGGCGGCGGCGCAGGATCAAGGGATCACCACGATGCTCTCGATCACCGACGGGCCCCTCTCTCTCGGTCAGTCGATGGCGCGAACTGCAGAGCTGCTTGAAAGCACCGCCCGCAGGGCCGTGGAGCTGCTGCGAATTCCGTTCGTTCCCTAGAAAAGATTTCAAGCGCTGCGATCGGGCAAGCCGGTCAGGGCGCGCTGGATCAAGCGGACCAGCCGCAGCGATTCCGTTTCGCCGCGGGGATGGTATATTGCTGCTTTGATGATACTGAAGAAGCGGCCGGCGGTCTGCTGAAGCCGGGCACCGCTAAGAAGGCCGCTGCCGGCGGCGCTGTTAACCGCTCCGGCGAGCTCCTCCAGGGCTGCTCCGAGAAGGGGGTACCCCGGGGACAGCTCTTCCAGGGGCAGCTTCTCCCAGGGGACCGTTGCCGCTTGCAGGGCGCTGCTCAGGGCGGGGAAACGCTGCTCCATCTCCCGCTGCAGCTTCTCCAGCGCAGTGCGGTCGACGGCCGCTTCCAGAAGGTAACCCGCCTTCTCGATCGCTTCGCGGCCGCCCTCGAGGCGGTCTACCAGGACATAGATTGCATGGATGCTGCCTCCGGCTGCCTCGACCGCGGAGGCGGCTTTCAGGACCGAGCCGCCGGTGGTGAGAACATCGTCAACGAGCACCGTGCGCATGCCGCGGTGAAAAGGGCCCTCGATCTGCGATCTGGTGCCGTGCTCCTTGGTTCCCTGGCGGACGATGAACGAGGCCAAAGGGGTGCTCTGCCCCCGGGGCGGTCTCTGGTTGCTGTCGATCTGATCGAGGACAGCCACCGCAGCGGCGATGGCATCCGCCCCCAGGGTCGGGCCGCCGACCGCTTCGGCCGGGATGCGTAGCTCCTTCAGCGAAGCGAGGATATATTGGGCCGTCAAGTGGAGCCCTTCCGGAGCCATGGTGACCTGCTTGCCGTCAATGTAATAATTGCTGCTCCGACCGGAGGTGAGGATGAAGGTACCGCTCCGGTATGAATAGATGTAGGTCAGGCGCAGCAGCTTCTGCTGCAGTTCGGATATGGTTGGATTGTTCATTTGGGCCTCCTCCAGTGTTGCGATCACTGAATTGAATTATATCATTATTTGTCGCTTTGCGAACAAGAAAGGCCTCTCAATATAAAAATTAACAGGAATGACTGATTATGCCTGTTGGGGGTGGCACCGGCGTGTCAACTCATATAAAAATCTTACCCAACGAGAGAAGATCGACGCCACTCTTCTGTGGT
>LSQX01368086.1_pt1 | contig 12059 bp, 6 predicted proteins | sample 654561 | NCBI WGS metagenome assembly LSQX01 (sample SAMN04489861, study PRJNA283612) | anaerobic digester metagenome | isolation source: 4 biogas reactors fed with cattle manure at either 37C or 55C with and... | place: Denmark: Kongens Lyngby | collected 2014 | reverse complement strand
AGTACCATAAATGATCTCTTCCTGTAATGGAACAAAAGTCATAGAACCAAGCCTTTCTATAAATGAATCCTTCTTATCACTAGACAAAAACGGCAATATCAATATAGTTAAGACATCATTTTTATATTTATTAATAACTTTACTTAATCGATCTATTAGCTCAATGTCAGGATATACATGATTATCAGATGCTTCTTTTTCTGCTTCATAATTTACAACAACTGTACCTCCTCTGTTTGATTCATATATGCTTTCATAATCTTTTGGTCTGGAATATTCAGATGAGCATAGTAATGTTGAATATCTTGAACTCTGTACTCGATTATTAGCATAAAGAGCAGATAAAAGGATTTCTGTAACCTTAGATTGTCTTTCCTTATCATCTGTCTGGATGACATAATGAACAGGATGCCCATAACAAGCAGGTTTTTTTGTCCCTTGATATATTCGCTTTATCTCTAACATTAGGGTATCTGAAAACATTAGATTTTTTGCATCAGATACTATCTCACTCTCAGTTTTTTTAGTTATTATACTTTCGTCAAAATCACGAGGATTAACATCATAAAGCTTTAACATTCTGATTGTTTCATCATAATCTTTCGTGAATTCATTACACCAGCTGGAATACACTAAATTACTAAAAGTAATAAAGGTTATTTCATGAAAATCGAATTTGTCATATCTAATATCAAGCAACTCTGTGTACTCAGATAACAAAGAAGTGATAAATTCGTTAATATTGTCTTTAATATATAAATTATCCAAAGTCACAAATAGACTTAGAAGGTTCTTCTGAATTGAAACAATACAAATATATACTTTTTTATTGTGTTTATAGAAAAAGGAAGTATTCTTAGCTTTTGCCATATTAGCAAATTCTTTTAATGTGTCTTTATTCATAAAACTTTTAGGTTCAAGTATTGTAGCTTTTGCAAAATAGAATAACATAGTAATGTACCTCAACATATAATCTGTCATCTATATTATATTACCTGGAATGTACCATTAATGACGCATGTGACGTTTTACTGTCATTGAATGATTGTTGCATGAGTAGGCAAAAAAAAGTATAATATGGATAAAGCAGTTGTTACAGAGAATTAAAGGGAATATTCTTTTGATTAAGTTTAAAAGAACAAGACTGATAGGCATTGTCTATAACATAAAGATAAGTAAAGACCGGAGTTCTATCGAAGCATATTGATGCAGTTAAGGTGATTTTATGAGGAAAAATAAATTTTTAGATAAAAATTTACTTTATCTTTTTAATAAGGGGGAAGATCTCAAATCTTATTTGCGAATGGGGGCACATAAGATTTGTTTTGATGGCGTAGATGGTTACAATTTTTTATTATGGGCTCCTAATGTAAAAGAAGTCTACTTAGTAGGTGATTTCAACAATTGGAGTCAAGATACACCTATGGAATCGATTAATGAAAATGAGATGTGGACTGTTTTTGTGCCAGGCCTACCTGATGAAAGTAGCTATAAGTATTTAATAATAACGAATGATGGAAAAAAACTGCATAAAGCAGATCCTTATGCATTTTATGCAGAGGTTAAACCTCACACTGCTTCTAAAACTTTTGATTTAACATATAAATGGAAAGACGATAATCGTGGTAATGTAACTAACCATTTTAACAGACCTATGAATATATATGAAATACATCTAGGCTCATGGATGATGCATGAAGATGGCTCAGTACTTACTTACCTTGAGTTGGCTGAAGTATTGCCAAAGTATCTTACTGAAATGAACTACACACACGTAGGGTTCATGCCAGTTATGGAGCATCCATTTGATGGTTCATGGGGATATCAGTTAACTGGTTATTTTGCACCTACATCTAGATTTGGTAAGCCAACAGACTTTAAACACCTAATAAATATGTTGCACAAGGCAGGAATTTCAGTAATGCTTGATTGGGTGCCAGGTCATTTTTGTAAGGATGAACATGGCTTAGGAAGATTTAATGGTGAAATGCTGTATGAAAGCGGAGAACAGCTTGAATGGGGCACTTACATGTTTGACTATGAAAAAGAAGAGGTAGCAGGCTTTTTGCTAAGCAATCTTGTTTACTGGATAGAAGAGTATCACGTGGATGGATTTAGAGTAGACGGAATAAGCAGTATGATATATTTAAATTACGGTAGCAATAAAAATAGTGAACACAAACAAAACAAAGATGGAGGGGAAGAAAACCTTATAGCCGTGAAATTTTTGCAACGTATTAATGAGATCGTGGCTAAAAATTACCCTTATATATATATGATAGCAGAAGAGAGTACAGCTTGGCCTTTAGTTACGTATCCGCCGTATGAAGGGGGTCTGGGTTTTCACTACAAGTGGAATATGGGGTGGATGCACGACACTTTAGACTATTTTCAATTGGACTATGAAGATAGGAAGACGAAACATAATTTGTTAACTTTTTCATCAATGTACCAATATAGTGAAAACTATATATTACCTTTATCCCATGATGAGGTGGTCCACGGCAAACTCTCCATAATTGGAAGAATGCCAGGAGATTACTGGAGACAATTTGCTAACCTTAGAATACTATACTTATACCAAATCGCTCACTGTGGTGCAAAATTAAATTTTATGGGAAACGAAATAGCTCAATATGTTGAATGGAGATATTATGAAGAATTACAGTGGTTTTTGCTTGATTATCCAGCCCACAAAAAACATCAAAATTTCGTAAAAAAACTTAACAAACTCTATATAAATGAGGCTTCTTTATGGGAACAAAATTTTGATGAAGATGGTTTTATGTGGATAGAGGCAGACGACTGCGAGCAAGGAGTTCTTGTTTTTCTAAGAAAAGCGAAAAATCCAAAGGACTTTACAGTAATGGCAATTAACTTTCAGCCTAATTATTATGAATCGTTTGATATAGGTGTTCCTGAAAATGGAACATACATTGAAATATTTAATTCAGATGATGCTGCTTATGGAGGAAGTGGAAAAGTAAATTCGAGTCCTATAAAATCAAACAGAAGATCTAGTCAAAATCAAAAAGATTCTATAACTATTAAACTGCCACCTTTGGCAGGCGTGATATTCAAGAAAGGAGATGAAAAAAATGAAAGTACTTTTTAGCATTTTTGAAGCAGTCCCTTTTATAAAGACAGGTGGACTTGGCGACATAGGGGGTACATTACCCAAAGCTTTAATCAAAAATGGAATTAATATGAGAGTAATGTTGCCTAAGTTACAGTCAATCCCACAAAAATATAAGGACAAGATGAAGAAGGTATCTGAGTTCTACTTTTCACTTGCTTGGAGAAACGTGTACTGCGGAATAGAAAAATTAGAGCATGATGGCGTTATTTATTATTTCATAGATAATGAACACTATTTTAATAGAACAAAGGTTTATGGATATGATGATGAAGGCGAGAGGATGGCATATTTTTCAAAGGCCACTTTAGAAGCTATTAAACACTTAGATGATTTCATTCCTGATGTTATAAATTGTAACGACTGGCATACGGCGCTAATACCGGTGCTACTACACGAAGAATATTATAATGACCCTAAATATGAAAATATTAAAACTATATTTACCATTCATAACATTAAATTTCAAGGAATATACGCAGCTGGTATGATCAGTGATGTTTTAGGCCTAGAGTACAAAAATAGAGCTATAAAAAGACTCACTCAAGACGATAAACATATTAATTTTATGAAGGGAGCTCTTTATTATTGCGATAAAATTACCACGGTTAGTCCGAATTATGCGAAAGAGCTGTGCACAAAAGAATATGGAGAAGGTCTAGATTGGTTATTTAGAGAGAAAAAAGATAAATTAGTAGGCATATTAAACGGAATAAACCAACACAAAATATCACCATCTAAAGATAAGTATCTTGAATGCAAATACAACACTAAATCGATAGAAGATAAAGCGCACTGTAAGGAAGAACTTCAAAGAATATTGGGATTAACTGTTAATAAAAAAGTTCCAGTTATAGCTATAATATCTAGGTTGGCCAAGCAAAAAGGTTTTGAACTAATACTAGAGGTTTTCAAAGAACTTATGGATGAAGATATACAGTTTGTGGTTGTAGGAGTAGGTGAGAGAAAAATTGAGCATGATTTTTACATGTATTCTCTGACTTATCATGATAAATTTGCATTTAGAAATGAGTTTAATCAGGAGATATCTTCTAAGGTATATGCAGGTGCTGATATGTTTTTGGTTCCATCTGAATTTGAACCTTGTGGACTTACTAGGATGATGGCCATGAGATATGGTGCAGTTGCTATAGTACGAGAAACAGGAGGCCTTATTGACTCATTATCACCGTACAATGAATATACTGATCAAGGTAACGGGTTTAGTTTTACTAATTTTAAAGCCAAGGAGATGTTAGCTACAATTAGATATGCTGTTAAAATATATAATACGAAGCCTAAATCATGGGAAAAAATTGTAATCAATGGAATGAAAACGAATTTTTCGTGGAGCAAATCAGCTAAGCAGTATACTGAGTTATATGAGGAGGTAGCAGTCAATGCAGATGTACTATAATTCTCAAAATGAGACATATAAGACGCCATTTGGAGCAGTCAGCGTTGGAACAGCTGTGAGTTTTTTTATTAGAATTTATACGATTCATAGCGATGATAAATGCTACTTAGTAGTTTATAATCAAGAAAAAGAGTATAGAAGAATAGAGATGAAAGTAGTCTTTGGAGATAAAGAAAAGACAGGTTTTTATCTTAACACGAAATTTGATAAGGTGGATTTATATTTTTATTACTTTGAGTTTATTACATCTCAAGGGGTTTTTTACTATGGGGATAACGAAAAGCTTTTAGGTGGCGAAGGCAAGACATATAAACATAATCCGAAAAAATATCAAATGATGGTGCATATTGATGAGAAAGTAGCTGATTGGTACAAGGGTGGGCTGATATATCAAATATTTCCAGACAGATTTAGAAGAGGGGAAGATTGGCGAGAATGCCAAAAAAATGCAGAGCTAAAAGAAGATTTTATAGGTAACCCTAGAATAATTATGCAGTCATGGAATGATAATTCGTTCTACCCTAGAAATAGTGGAGGAGGAGTTACAAGATGGCCTTTCTTTGGAGGAAACTTAAACGGTATTAAAGATAAATTATTTTATTTAAAAAGCTTAGGAGTAAGCGTCATTTATCTTAATCCAATATTTTCGGCTTTAAGCAATCATAAATATGATACATGGGATTACATGGAAATTGATCCAGCATTTGGTACAAATGAAGATTTTGTTAAGTTGTGCGAAGAAGCGGATAGCATGGGAATTAGAATAATGTTAGATGGAGTTTTTAACCACGTGGGTGCGGAAAGCCCCTATTTTGATAGATATAATAATTTTCAAACCATGGGAGCATGCAGAGGAAAAGAATCTCCATACTATAAATGGTTTACCTTTACCGAATTCCCAGAAAAATACCTTGGATGGTGGGGTATGGGAGATTTACCCGAGGTAAATGAAGAGCCGGATTTTATAAACTATATTTACGACGTGATTGTACATTGGATGAAATTAGGAGCAAGTGGGTTTAGACTTGACGTTGCTGATGAGCTTTCTGATGAATTTATAGAAGTAATTAGAAACGCCGCTAAGTCAGTAAAAAAAGACGCTGTAATATTAGGAGAAGTTTGGGAAGATGCTTCAAACAAGATTAGTTACGGTAAGAGTAGAAAATATTTTCTTGGAAAGGAACTTGACTCTACTATGAATTACATATTTAGAGATGAAGCGATTTCCTATGTAGTTGGAGAAAAAGATTCTGCTGAATTTTCTCAAAAGATGTTTGATATATATGAAAAATATCCTAAAGAGAATTTTTTTAGTGCTATGAATTTAATAGGTAGTCACGATAAGTCTAGAATCCTAACGCAGCTTGGGGAAGCGCCTAGGAATTTGACTGAGGCTGAAAAGGAAACGTATAAATTGTCTTTTGGAAGTAAAGAGCTTGCCAAAAAAAGACTTAAAATATTAACAGCTTTGCAGTTTTCTGTTCCAGGTGTTCCGTCAATATATTACGGTGATGAATCGGGGTTAGAAGGTTACGAAGACCCTTTTAATAGGGGAACTTATCCATGGGGAAGAGAAGACAGTGAGCTTTCCCAGCATTACAAAAAATTAAGCAGTATTAGGCGAAATTACGAAGTTATGAGAACAGGTAGATTTGTTTCGGAGTCAATAGATGGAAACATACTTTGCATAAGAAGGTTTGATAATGAAAAGGCAGTTACGGTAATTACTGTTATTAATGCTTCTGAAACAATTTCTAAAGTAGCAAGAGTTCACATAGGCGATGATAAAGTGTTGGCAGTTGATTTACTAACGTCAGAAGACATAGCCATAAAAGATGATTACATTAAGCTAAAATTAAAACCGTTATCTTTTCAAATAATATATTTTTCTGAAGATTTAAACATTTATGACGAAGATGTAGATTGTACTGAATACTCTGAACTCATGGATGTGTTTAATTATTTATCATTAAAGAACAGTACAAAAGAATGGCAGAAATGGCCTGATAAAGATCGCGATACGAAAATAGCCTTGAAAATAAAGCCGCTTCATCAAAATTTTGAGGTTTTCGATACTTTAGATTTTTTTGTGCCATATAATAGCTTTGAAACATGGGCTTATAGGGAATCATTTATCCTAAATAAAAACGGATACCCCCTAACTGAAGGGAAATATCCGGCTTATAATTTAGATAAGTGTTATGAACTTTTCAAGAAAAGATTTGCTTACGTAGCTAAGCATAATAGCAAAGTGATAATAAACGAAATTGAAAAATATATTTCCTACGAAATAACTGATTTAAAAGGCGAAACATATGAAATCCCAGGGCCAGATAGAAAGCTATTTGAAAAAACTGGAGACCTGCCAATATATGTAAATAAGCCTGATTTAACAAGTGTTGATATCTGCAATTTAGTTAAAACCACATCAGTAAAAATCTTGTAAAAATTAATCTTCTAGCCTTTGCACATCCCATATTGAATTTGAATATTCAAGTACGGCTCTGTCGGCTGAAAACATACCTGAATTTGCTATGTTAATTAAGGATTTTTTAGCCCACTTTCTGGTAGCTGAATAATCCTTCATGATTCTAGCATGTGTGAGTCTATAATCTTCAAAATCGGCTAAAACATAATATTGGTCCGCTGGCCCACCATATCCTGAGGTTATGGAAGTGGCGATGTCTGAAAAAGAGTTACTGTTAATGCCATCGTTAAGTGTATCAATAATGTGTTTTAGTGCGTAACTAGCATTTATGTAATTCCAAGGTTTATAAACACCACTGCTTTTAAGTGCTTTGACTTGATGCTCTCTCATTCCAAATATGTATATGTTGTCATCGCCCACTAATTCACTGATTTCGACGGTTGAACCATCTTTAGTACCCATGGTTATAGCACCGTTTATCATTAATTTCATATTACCTGTACCAGAAGCTTCTTTACCTGCTAGAGAAATCTGTTTTGACAAATCAGCCGCGGGCATTATAATTTCTGACATGCTAACTGAATAGTTTTCCATAAATACTATCATGATTTTATTCCTAGCGCTAGGGCTTTTTTCAATTTTTGCTGCCAAGTTAATCGCTAGGCTTATTATAGATTTTCCTATGGTATCGCTGGGGTAAGCTTTTGCCGCAAATATAAAAGTAATAGGGTAAAAATCCATGTTAGGATTTTCCAGTAATTCATCGTATAAATGCATTATATGAATTAAATTAAGAAGTTGTCTTTTGTATTCATGAAGTCTCTTAACCTGTACGTCATACATGGAATCTGGATTAACAAAGAGATTGTTTGAATAAAGTATGTGTTTAGCAAGTCTTTCTTTGTTGCATTTTTTTATCTGGACCAATCGATCTAGAACTTGATTGTCATCTTTATACTTTTCTAGCAGCTTAAGATTAGTAGCATCCTTTTTAAAAGTATCACCTATGAGCTCTTCTATGAAATCAGAGAGAAGAGGATTAGCTTGGCATAGCCATCTTCTGTAAGCTATACCGTTAGTAACGTTTTGAATTTTATCTGGTGAAAGCTTTACAAATGGTGCGAAATTGTTTTCCTTAAGTATCTTGGTATGAAGCGAGGACACACCGTTTACACTATGCGATACATAGACACATAAGTTGGCCATATGAATGGTGTTTTCTTGAATGATTGCCATGGAGTTCTTTTCTTCTTGATTAAGATTTGGGTTTAAAATTATCTCAAGCTTAAGTCTTCTGTCAAATTCAACAATGATTTCCAGCGTTCGTGGAAGAATTTGAGAAAAAAACTTAATAGGCCATTTTTCAAGAGCTTCAGGAAGCACAGTATGGTTTGTGTATGATACGCAATGCCTAACTATTTGTTCGGCATTTTCCCAAGCATATCCATAATTATCAATCATAATTCTCATTAGTTCTGGAATTATCAATGTTGGATGAGTATCATTTATCTGAAAAGCTACCTTTTCGTGAAAATTGTCTAATGTCTTATATTTTACATAATGTTTTTTAAGGAGTGATTGTGCAGTTGCAGAAACAAAAAAATATTGCTGCCTAATTCTTAGAAGTTTGCCTTCGTCTCTATTGTCTTCTGGGTATAGAGACTTAGAAATACTATATGCGCGTTCTGCCGCACCACATTCGTAAGATACAGGATTAGACTCCCAAAGACGAAGTGAATTAACAAGCTCGCTCCTATAACCTGCTATATATAAATCTCTTGGAAGTGCTATAACCTTGAAGTCCGAATATGTGACGGTTTCGGATTCGTTAACTTTGTTTACTAGCCAACAATCGCCTAAGTTTTGCCATTTGTCTGGTTCTTCAAACTGCCTGTTGTTTCTTATAACCTGTTTAAAAAGTCCATTACGATAGCATATAGACATGCCGTGAGCAACTATACCTTGGGTTGCAAGACCGTCTAGGTAGCAAGAAGCTAATCTGCCGAGACCTCCATTTCCAAGTCCTAAATCAGGTTCAAGCTGGCAGATTTCTTCAAATGTAAAACCAAAGTGCTCAAGTGCTTCAGATATTTCACTTTGAAGATTCAAATTATATACTGCGTTTCCAAGCATGGTTCCAGGCAGAAATTCTAACGAAAGATAAAAAACCTGTTTTTGATCCGCATCATCTGTTCTTGATTTTGAGATATCAAATTTTTCTGTAAGCTTTTTCATAATTAAGTAACTTACATTTTCATACATCTCACGCTTTGAAAGCTCTGAGGGGTGACTTCCTGTGAAAGAAAGACTTCTTTTTTCTAGTACTTCTATTAAATTAGTTTTCATGTTTTTACTCCTAAATTTGATTGTTTTTTTCAACTATAATAGGTGAGGATTTGTCACCTATTGCTTGTTCGTTTTCGTTCAAATAAGATTCGTTGTCCATAATAGCATTACTAAGCTTTGCATTTTTATTTATAGTGCAGCCTTGCATCACTAAGGAATTTTCAACTTTAGCGCCGGCCTCAATTATTACATTTCCGAATATTATACTATTTTTAACACTACCTTTGATAGTGCAACCAGTGGATATTAGGGAATTACTTATTTCAGCACTTTTAGTATATTTTGTCGGAGGAATATCATACATTTTAGTTGCTATTGGCCTTGTTAAATTAAAAATTTCGTTTCTAATTTCATCGTTTAACAAATCTTGATTAGCGACTAAGTAGCTCTTTGTACAACTAAAAACAGCCACATATCCCTTAAATTCATATCCATAAATTTGATATGAAAGAATATCATCAGCTATTATTTCCATCAAATCTAAGTGTTCATAACCATCGTAACTCTTCACCAGTTTTTGAAAAATATCGGTATTTATAAGTATAGCATCTAAAAGGCAATTTTTATAATTTTTTTCTGAGTTGTTAAGCTTTAAAACTCTACCTTTTGAATCCAATTCGGCTGAATAATCGTTTTTACAAAACTCACTCAAACCTTCTTTATATACAAGTGTTATTTCTGAATCGTTTTTAATGTGTTCTTTGAGTACATCTCTATAATCAATGTTAAATACTTTTGATGTTGCACTTATTACTACGTATTTATCGGTGATTGTTTCTGTAAAAACAAGGTTTTGCTTCAAATCATTTAATAGAAATTTGCCCTCTGGATTTCGGGAATCCATAGAGCTACCGGGCAGAATAGAAATCCCACCAGTTTTTTTATCTAAATCCCATTCTTTTCCAACTCCTACATGCTCAACTAGCAAACCAAAATTAGAAGGCACAATTAAGCCAACTAAAACAATTCCAGAATTAGCCATGCTTGATAACGAAAAATCGATCATCCTATATCTGCTTCCAAAAGGGAGCGCGCCTATGCCGACGTTCTTTGTTAGTGTGTGCAAAGAATTTGTTGAATAGTTGGTAGATATTATACCTGTAATATTCTTCATAAGCCAAGATCCTTTCTTGCGGTTTTGAAACTTTTTAAATCACCAATAAGTTTGATATTCTCTTTTGTACCAATGAAATGAGAATTGTTTTGTATGATACTATTTTCACCTATTATTGCATATTTAACTATTGCATTACTTAAAACTCTTGACCCAGGTAATAAAATGGAATCTTCAACTACAGCGTTTTCCCCTATGTATGAATCGTTACTAATGACTGAATGTTTTACATGACCTCCTATATATGAGATGTTGGCGACTAAACTTTGCTTTACGCTACCATTAACGTCAATATGATGAGGTTTAGTTACGCTTGTATTAGAATATATTTTGACTTCCTGATTAAATATATTAAAATCGGGGACATCTTCAAGAAGAGCCATCTGGGAATCGTAATAACTATCAATCGTTCCGCAATCTTTCCAATATCCTTTAAATTCGTAAGCAAAGAGGCGTTTCTTTTCTTCAAGTAATGAAGGTATGATGTCTTTGCTAAAATCGTAGTTAGAGTATTTACTTTCTTGATCATCTATTAGAGCTTTATTCAAAATCGGCCAATTAAATATATATATACCCATGGATGCGTAGTTACTGTTTGGATACTTTGGCTTTTCTTGGAATCCAGTGATTCTGTAATTATCATCTAAACTCAGTATTCCAAATCTAGGAGCTTCTTCTAAGGGAACTTTGGTGACGGAAATTGTTAAATCCGCTTGGCTATTTTTGTGAAAAGCTAGCATCTTATTGTAATCCATATTGTAAATGTGGTCGCCTGATAAGATAATCACGTATTTAGGGTCGAATTTATCTATGAAGTTTATATTTCTGTATACTGCATCTGAAGTCCCTTTATACCAATTACCGCCTTTTTCTGTATAGTAAGGCGGCAGAATATGAAGTCCGCCATCTGATGTATCTAAATCCCATGCAGCACCATTACCTAAATAAGAATTGAGTAACATTGGCTTATATTGTGTTAAAACGCCGATGGTGTCTATTCCAGAATTAGTGCAATTTGATAAACTAAAATCGATCATTCTATATTTTCCGCCAAATGAAACTGCGGGTTTAGCTATAAATTCAGTCAAATCATATAATCTGCTTCCCTGTCCTCCAGCAAGCAGCATAGCAACAACTTCTCTGTTACTCATACAATACCTCCTTTTGTTCACTTATATATATATTGTACATTAATTTATACATTAATACAACGAATCGGGTTAAAAAGAACAAGGAAATGCTTTAAGTTTTGAGGTTTACTTGAAGATTATATCTTATAATTGTATATTAAAACTGGAGCCAGCTATATAAAAGTCAAGCAAAATAACTAAGTATTAACGAAAAGAATAATTTAAAAAAAAGAGCATAACAAAAAGAGGTGTAAAACACCAATTTATGATTATTCAAAATTAACTTGGGAAACAAAAAGTTTCTTTGGTTTTAAGCAATGCGAAAACTGTATTAATCATATTTTTTGAAACATTACAAATAGCAGAATTATGATGTTTACCTTCTGCCATTTTGCGGTCATATTTTCTGCGAAATTGGTTATCCCTTGTCCGTCCAACACAGGCAACACGTGTGGCTGTGAAGATAGCGGTTCTAAGGTATTTTGAAC
>LSQX01338261.1_pt1 | contig 12060 bp, 10 predicted proteins | sample 654561 | NCBI WGS metagenome assembly LSQX01 (sample SAMN04489861, study PRJNA283612) | anaerobic digester metagenome | isolation source: 4 biogas reactors fed with cattle manure at either 37C or 55C with and... | place: Denmark: Kongens Lyngby | collected 2014 | reverse complement strand
CATTTGTGCCGGTTACCCCGATAACTCTCAGCTTCTTTGAAGGGGAATCGTAGAAAATCTCGGAGATCGCCGCCATGGCAATTCTCACATCGGAAACGAGAATTTTCGTTGCTCCGAAGATATCCAGATCTTTTTCCATTATAACAGCAGCCGCCCCGGCATCAACAGCCTGGTGGATAAACTCATGCCCGTCAACTCTGGTTCCGCCCAGGCAAAAGAAAATAAACCCGGGTTGAACACGGCTGGAGTGATATGCCAGACCCCGGACAGGAAAATCCGTTGGGCCTTCTACTTTTATAATATTAAGATACTTTAATAATGCTCTTAAGTCCATAGCAATTTCCATAGGTTATCCTCTTTTCCAGTGGAATAAGCATAAACCATTTTACCTTCAATAATTAAGCTCTAGCAGCCCTTGCGGTAGAACTATCCCTGGCGCATATTATGCTCTCGCGAACTCTCAGTTATGTTAACTGTAAAGGCTTCAGAATTATATTATATCCTACTGAAGGGGGGAAGAAAAGTACACTTTTACTTTGGAACCTGCTTCTACTTCAGTCTCCGCAAGGGGCTCCTGTTCAACGACTATTCCGGAGCCGACCGGTTCCATAATTAAACCGAGATAGCTTAATATTTCACCCACTTCCTTTACAGTCATTCCCTTTAAATCGGGCAAATAAACCCGATCCGCTATCTCCCCGGCCCAAAGGTCCTCCAAATAGACAATGATACTCGTCTGCAGAGGCACCTGTACACCGGCTTTTGGTACCTGGTCTTTAATAATCCCCTCTTTACCGACCAGCTTCATTAACAGACCTTTTGTATAGAGCATGGCACCCGCTTCATCTATAGTTAAACCCTTTAACTCAGGCACCTCAACCAGATAAGGTTCTTCTTCATCGTCCGTCCGCTCGGTAGGAGGTATTTCAAGATAAGCGAGGACATCCTTCATGATTGTTCGAAAGAGGGGAGCGCTGACCTGCGATCCCCACTGCGGTCCCCTGCCGGCACCATCAACAGCGATATAGAGGACAATCTGCGGGTCTTCTGCAGGGGCAAAACCGATAAATGACAGTATATAATCACCGCCGAGGTAAACCCCACCCGGCCCTACTTTTTGTGCCGTCCCCGTTTTCCCTGCAATGCGATACCCTTCAACGGAACCATTTATCCCGCTGCCCGATCTTACCACTTCTTCCATTATCCGTGTCACTCTTGCAGAAGTATCTTTGGAGAGAACCTGCCTGACGATTTCAGGAGATCTCTGCTCCACGATGGCCCCTCCCTGCTCACGTATCTCCTTTGTAAAATATGGGCGCATCAGATATCCTCCGTTGGCGATTGCCGAAACAAACATTACCTGTTGCAACGGCGTAACTGATATGCCCTGGCCGAAAGAAGAGGTTGCCAGCTCCAGGGGTCCTACCTGCTCAGGGCTGAAGATCAACCCCGCTCCTTCCCCGGGATAATCCAGGCCGGCTTTACTGCCAAAACCAAAGGCCCGCATATACTCAAATAGCTTATCGGCGCCTACTTTTTCACCCATTTTCATAAAGGCTGGGTTACATGAACCGAGAACTGCCTCAAGAAAGGAAATTGAACCATGCCCCCCTCTGTCGGAAGTCCAGCACCTGATAGTATGCCCTGCCACAGTAGCGGCACCTGAACAAAAAAAATGCTCGTTTTCGTTATATAGATTTTCTTCAATAGCTGCTGCAAGCGTGACCAGTTTGAAAGTGGAACCCGGTTCAAAGGTATCCGTTACCGGAAAAAGCCTCCAGTATTGCTTATCGTAATCGTTATAATTGTTGGGATCAAAATCCGGCTTGGAAGCCGCAGCCAGTATCTCGCCTGTGTGTGGATTTACAGCTATCCCCATTACCCTGTCCGGTTCATACTCAATCATTGCCCTGGATAGCTCTCTTTCAACGATAAACTGTATCGTTTCATCAATGGTCAAATACAGATCCAGCCCCTCTTTAGGGGGAATATAGCGGCGAACGCCGGGGATTTCCCGCCCCTTATTATCCGTTGGAAATACTATGTTTCCATCACGCCCCTTCAGCTGCTCTTCATAGTATATCTCCAGCCCTGCCCAGCCCTGGTCCGTGCCGACAAAACCCAGCAGCTGGGATAAGAGGCTCCCATTGGGATAAAATCTTTTTGTTTCGTGGGTAAAGGTTATCCCGGGTAAATTTAAAAGCCTGACCTCTCTCGCAGTATCTTCGTCTATCTTTCTTTTTACATATACTGCAGCGCGTTCCTGGGTAATGAGCTCGTAAATCCTATCTTCGTCCATCTCCAGAACAGGTGCCAGGGCTTTTGCAGTAAAATACGGGTCTGTCACCTGCGGGGGAATCGCCATTACAGTCTCTACTGTTGCGCTCCCTGCAAGAAGTTCTCCATGGCGATCATAAATGCTTCCTCTGGATGAGCGTGTCGGGATGCTGCGGTTCCACTGCTCCCATGCTTTCTGCTGTAGCTCGCCGGCCATTACAAACTGTACCCAGAAAAGCCTGAAAACTAAGGCAAGCATTAAGAACACGGTAATAATAAAAACAAACAGAAGCCTTCTGCGAATATGTAAATTGGAAGTTGTTCCTCTTGAAGTTGTTCCCCTAGCCATTTTTCCTCTCTTCCTCCAGCAGGGCTAATTTCCTGCAGAAAGAATCAACCACTGGCGTTTTTCAGGATATTGCAAACCAAGCTCATTTGCAGCGATAGCTTCAATTCTATCAAGCGAACTCAGCCGCTTTACATCAAGAAGGAGTTGCTCATTTTCTTCTTGTAAAAGTGCTATTTCATTGCGCATTTGGTGTACACGGTAATTGCCCGCAATAATATGTCCGTATTGCGTTATAAGCCCAACACCGATGATGATTAAACATAAAAGCATACCGCATAGCAACACGCTTTCCCTGGGAACAGGTATTCTCCTCTCCCTGGGCAGCGGCAAATCATAAATATTTTGCCGGGGGTTGTTACCCCTTTTCAGACCCCATTCCTGATAAGATGTAAATTTTGGTTTTTCTTTCGCTACTAACAACTCTATTCACCCGCCATTTCTCTTAGAACTGTTTGTTTCCGGTATTTATGACCGAGCCGTTACTTATCTTCATTGCCGCCCTCAAACGTGCACTCCTGGCCCTGGGGTTTGCCTCTACTTCTTCCTGAGAGGGGAAAAGGGGCTTTTTTGTCAGGATTTTAAGCAGCGGCACCCTTCCACATCTGCATTCGGGGAGACCGGGAGGGCAGATGCACCTCTGAGAAAAATCTCTGAAAGAATTTTTAACTATTTTATCCTCCAGGGAGTGATAGGAAATGAAAACGATCCTGCCCCCCGGACGCAATGCTTTCACCCCTTGTTTCAAGCCGTTTTCTATGTTATCCAGCTCCCTGTTTACAGCAATACGCAGTGCTTGAAAAACCCGTTTGGCAGGATGCCCTCCCTGACGCCTGGCAGCGGCAGGTATGGCGTTTTTAATGAGCTCTACAAGCTCTCCACTGCCGGTTACCGGCCCTTTTTTAAGGCGGTGCTCAATAATAAAGGAAGCAATCCGGCCCGCCCATTTTTCCTCGCCATAAATGCGAAATATCTTTGCCAGTTCACCGTGGGACAGCTCCCTAAGCAGATCCGCAGCGGTTTGGGGCAGGTCCCGGTCCATACGCATATCCAGAAAGACATCTTTTTTATAAGAAAAACCCCGCTCTTCGTTATCCAACTGGTAGGAGGAAACCCCCAGGTCAAATAAAAGGCCGTCTATTCCCTCCGGCGCAAAACGCCCAAGTATATCTGCCAGAGTGCTAAAGTTGGCCTTAACCGGCAAAAACATCTCTCCGAAAAAGGAAAGCCTTTTGCGTGATGCCTCAACAGCATCGCGGTCGCGGTCAATACCGATTAGCTTACCGTCGGGTAACAGTCTCCTCAATATTGCCTCTGCATGTCCTCCTCCTCCCAGTGTTGCATCCACCACCGTCTTCCCAGGAGCAGGCTCCAGATACTCTAATACTTCAGCGGGCATTACCGGAAGATGAACATATTTCCCTTTATCATTATTATTATCATTATCAGGGCTCATAACCGCCTCCGGGACTTTACATTTGAAAATCCATTAACTTCTCTGAAATTTGTTCAAAAGATTGGCTGGAATTACTGCTATATTCTTCCCAAATTTCCCTGCCCCAAATCTCCGCCCTGTTGGAGACCCCAATAAAGACCACATCTTTTTTTAACTGAGAATGTTCCCGAAGAAGCGGCGGGATAAGAACACGGCCCTGCTTATCTACCTCAACCTCTGAAGCGCCTGAAAAAAACATTCTCATAAAAGCCCTGGTTTCGGCTTTATTGTAAGGCAGAGTTTTTAGCCTTACTTCAAGGTTTTTCCACTCATGGGTAGGATATAAAAAAAGGCAACTATCCATCCCACGGGTGATAATAAAAGTATCACCCAATTCATCGCGAAACCGGGATGGGATAATTACGCGGCCTTTTTTATCAAGTGTATGATTGTATTCTCCAATAAGCATCAATGCACCCCACACAAAGATATAAAGCCTGCCTTTTTAAACCACTTTACCCCACATCAAACCACTTGGTATATAATTCTATTTATAATTAAAAACTCCTTCTTCTAAAAAAAAATAAATATTAAAAAAATATAGAAAAAAAGGGGCAAGTTTTTATTTAACTTATCCCTAGATGTCTATAGAGCTCAATTTTAGTTTTAATATAGGAAATTAGCGATGCAAAAATGGTCTTTCGCTGTCGTAATTTTTTACGAACATGCGCCTTTTCAGGATAAAAAATATCCTGGCAAAGGACAAATGCAGAAAAAACAAAAAACACCAGCATTTTTCTGCTGCTGTTCGAAGAATAATTGTCACAAAAGCGTTTGAAAATGTCCGGTTATCAAGAAAGACGATTTCTCTATCAGAATATCGCGAGTATTGTGGCCCAAAGAATTGGAAAACCTCTTATATTTTTATCTCCAGGCTCTGCGCAAGGGTTTCCCGGATAAAAGATCCAAACTTCTTCATTATGCTTATCACCCATATTCACACCAGGTATTTGATAAAAATGGAGGCGGTATAAAAATAGATTAACAGTCCGGTAACATCTTTAATAGTGGTAACAAAAGGCCCGGCTGAAATAGCGGGATCAATTCCGTAATAGTTAAAAACCATGGGTACCAGGGTTCCGATCAGGGCCGCAAGTATAATTGTAATAAACATAGAAACACCCACTACCAAGCCAAGTGCAGGTATCCCCTGCCAGAACCAGGCAGCAACAGCGATCACTGCCCCATTAATAATGCCCATGGAAAAACCAACTTTTATTTCCCGGAAAAAATAACGCCAGACATCTTTATTATCAATCTCCCCAGTAGCAAGACCTCGAACAAAAAGTGTGGAAGATTGAGTCCCAACATTTCCGCCCATATCCATAATTACGGGAATAAAAACCGCTAAAACTACGATAGATTGCAACGTTGCCTCAAAAGCACCGATAATACTTCCCGAAAACAACCCCCCTACTAGACAAATTAAAAGCCAGGGCATCCTTTTAGAAGCGATACTGATAACCGAAGCTTCAAGTATATTTACACCCTCTACCTCACCAGTGCCCGCCAGGCGGTAAATATCTTCGGTGGCCTCCTCCTCAATAACATCAATAATATCATCAACAGTAATAATCCCCAGCAAGCGCTGTTCTTCATCCACCACCGGGACAGCCAGCAGATCATAACGTGCCACGATACGGGCAACTTCTTCCTGGTCCATTTGAGCTGTAGCACTAATTACATTACGGTACATTATTTCCTGGAGGAAAGTTCCATCCTCAGCAGCAATTAAATCCCGCAAAGAGAGAACGCCGCTTAATTTAGTCTGGGAATCAATAACATAAACATAGTAAATTATTTCTGTTCCCGGGGCAACTTCCCTCAAACGGATAATTGCTTCTTCAACGGTAATATCCTCCGATAACGCTATGAAATCAGTGGTCATAATTCCACCGGCGCTATCTTCGGGATATTTTAACAGACCCCTGATCTCCTCGGCTTCTTCTTCAATCAGTGACAGGAGTTCTTTTACCTCTTCAGGGGAAAGCTCTCCCAATAAATCGGCCGCATCGTCGGCCGCCATCTCTTTAAGGATGGCCGAAGCCCTGTGTTTTGTCAGCAGCCTTAACAGCGAAACCTGATCAAACTCTTCCATCTCCTGGATAATCAGGGCGGCCTCTTCATCTGAAAGGAGTTCAAAAAGCTCTTTTCTCTGCTGATCATTTAAATCGTCAATTAACTCAAGCAGATCACTGGGGTGAATTCCCGCCTTAACCTGTTTTAATATTTTTTGCAGTGTCTCCTGGATAGACATCCCTTTCACCCCTTAGAAAAGGAAGACTTTTTTCATCAAAATAACCCCGCCATGACGTAGGCCGTTGTTTTGAACTGCTCCCTCTACAGGTGGGTGCCTTCTTACATGCTTAACAGGTCCCCATAACCCAGGGGCTTCTGCGCCACACGTAAAGTCAAGCTCCCATTTCATCAGTGTTAGCTCAAAACTTAATCGGCTTTGCACGCGCACAGCAGGGTATTTATTTAAAATCTTAACGATATAATAATAACACAATTTCAATCGATACGCAAGAAAAAAATGATTGAATAAGGTAAAAAGTAACATTTATTTCCATTGCAAAGAGCTTTATATGCGCTTTCTTAACCGATTGATGCTTAAACTCGGCTTGCCGAACTCTAAAAAATACATTTAATTTCGTTTGCTAAGATATTATGAAAAAAAGGTCATTAACACTAGTCATTTACTCATTTTCTTTATTATCCCTGGGGATAGTTGAAATATATAATTCTAGAAGCTGGTCGGGAGAAACCGGTGCCGGGGCGCCGCTTAACAGGCAATTCCCGGCGGCCGTTTTGGGAAAGGCAATAACATCCCTGATGCTTTTCTTGCCAGCCATGAGCATAATCAGGCGATCCAGGCCAAAGGCAATCCCCCCGTGCGGAGGCATTCCGTACTGAAAAGCTTCGAGAAAAAACCCGAATTTTTCTTCAGCCTCTTCATGACTCATCCCCAGGAGGTTAAAAATTTTCTCCTGGAGGTCTTTTTTATAAATACGCTGGCTCCCCCCCGCTACTTCTATCCCGTTATAGACCAGATCATAGGCCTGGGAGCGAACTTTCAGAGGTTCTGTTGATAGAAGTGGAAGATCCTCCTCCAGCGGAGTGGTAAAAGGATGATGGTTCGCAGTGTACCTTCCTTCAACCCGGTCATATACCAGCAGGGGGAAATCAATCACCCAGAGAAAATTATCTACGCCCTGCGGTATAAGATCCAGACGCTGTGCGAGGAGCAGCCTGAGCTGGCCCAGAACTTTTAAGGCCGTTTCCCGCTCATCCGCGACAAAAAGCAGCAAATCCCCTGGTTCAGCCCGCAGCCTTGACCTGATCTTCATTAACTGTTCCGGCATAAAGAACTTGGCAATGGGGGTTCTAAAACCGTCATCGGTTACAATCATCCAGGCCAGCCCCCCTGTCCCCCACCGCTGAACCTGCTGGGTCAAGTCATCAAGTTCCTTCCGGCTGAAATGACCGCATCCTTTGGCATTGATTCCTTTTACCAGGCCGCCTTTTTGGATCGTCCCCTGAAATACTTTAAACTGGGACTCCCCGGCTATTTCCGAGATATCAACTATCTCCATCTCAAAGCGGTTGTCAGGCCTGTCGCTGCCAAAACGCTCCATTGCCTCCTGGTAAGGAATAATTTCAAAGGGAACAACTACCTCTTTCTCCAATACCTCTTTAAAAATGTGGCTTACAAGTCCTTCAATTTCGATGACAATATCCTTAACAGTTGAGAAGGACATTTCAATATCGATCTGGGTAAATTCCGGCTGCCGATCTGCCCGGAGATCTTCATCGCGAAAACAGCGCGCTACTTGAAAGTATTTGTCTGCACCGGAGACCATAAGCAGCTGCTTAAACAATTGCGGTGACTGCGGCAAAGCAAAAAAACTCCCCGGGGACGTCCGGCTCGGAACCAGGTAATCGCGGGCTCCCTCAGGGGTACTGCGGGTTAGCATCGGCGTTTCAATTTCCCAAAATCCCCGCTTGTTCAAATACTCCCTTACAGCCATGAGCGTCTTGTGGCGAATCAGCAGCGACTGCTGCATTTCAGGGCGCCGCAGATCTAAATAGCGGTATTTTAAGCGCAGGTTTTCATCTGTATTTATACCGTCCTCAATGTAAAAAGGAGGCGTTTTTGACGGGTTCAATATCTCCAAATCCTCAACATTTACCTCAATCTCCCCTGTGGGCAGCCTGGAGTTAACGGTTTCCGGTGAACGGCGTGTGACAGCCCCTTGAACGGCAAGTACATACTCCGGGCGTAATTTCTCAGCTTCCTTAAAAAAAGAAGCATTTTTCTGGTAATCAAAAACTACCTGGATCATGCCGGAACGGTCCCGGAGATCAAGAAATATTAACCCGCCGTGATCCCTTTTGCTCTGCACCCAACCCGTCACAACAACATTTTGTCCAATATCTTTAGCCGACAACATACCACAATAGTGAGTTCTTTCTAAGCGCATATACTTGTCTCAACCCCTTGAGGAGCTGTTTACCCCCTTCCAGCAAATAACATGCACATTGATTTTAGCTAATGGAAAGCCCCTTGTCAACCTAACTTCAACTTAATCTACATACGAGATAATACGTGTTGGTGGTGGGATAAATTACCTTCTATGCAAATGCATAAAAATATGTTAAAATTTTAGCATAATTTGTTTAAGCTGCCAAGTTAATGCTGAAATATAAATTATTAAAAGATGAACACTTATTTTCCGGCGGAGGTAACATAATGAAAGAAAGAAATACTTATACCATACAATACGCTAAACTTTTTATCCTTCTGCTGAAGTTGAACCTGATACTGGCCATTTTCTTTACAGCCATAACCGCAAATATATCTGTCACAGAAGCAGTTGATAACCAAAATGTTGTCCAGGTAAAAGTGGACATGCTCAATATGAGAACAGGCCCTTCAACTTCTTTTATCAAAATTGATGGCCTACCGGCGGACACTCCTTTGGATGTTCTTTTTCAAGAAGGGGACTGGCTGCTGGTTCAGCTTCAAGACGGCAGAACCGGCTGGGTTTGCAGTGAATATACCGGTTATTCTGCAGAAATGGCGGACAAGCTGCCAACAATTATCGGAGAAAAAACAAATGTCGAAGTTAATCTATTAAACGTCAGGCTTGGCCCTGAATTAAATAATGATAAAATTTATCAGTTAAACCGCAATTGTTCAGTTTTGGTATATTTTGAACAGGGTAAATGGCTGCTGGTAAGACTGGATGACGGTTCAAGCGGATGGATCTTCCGGGAGCACACCTCTTATGTTTCAAAAGATGAACTTGTCCAAAGTGAATCAGGTCAAGATTATGCAGAAGAAGGAATAACTCAAGAAGAAAAAGAATCTCCGGCAGATCCAGCAGATGAAGAAGTAAAAACCCCGGAAAAAGAAAATGTCCAGGGAAAAATGCCTGAGCATATTCCTTTTCAGGTCGTTGTCGACATAGATTTTTTACTCTTAAGAAATAACCCCAACCTGGATAGTTTTCCTATCGAAATTATCCCTATGGACACAGTTCTTACAGTCCTGCAATCAGACGAAAATGACTGGTTGCAGGTTACGCTTCCGGACGGAAGACAGGGGTGGGTTACCGGTCGGCACACTAAAAAAATCAATACCGAAGAAAGGAACTCCGAACAACCCGTTACATATTTTCGGCTTGCAACAGTCAAAGCCGATATTTTAAGGGTACGCTCCGGCCCGGGACTTACACACACTCAAACCGGAAGGGTCTATTCCGGAAATCACCTGCTCACCTTACAGGAACAGGACGGCTGGTACTATGTGCAGACCCCAACAGGGCAATACGGCTGGATCAGCGGTGAGTATGCTTCCTTAAAAGAAGTTGCCTCCGAAACTTCACGGAGCGCCGCATCGCGTGATGGAAGTACGCATACCCGGGACATTACTCTGGTCATCGATCCGGGCCATGGTGGCAGCGATTCCGGGGCTACCGGCATTACGGGGTTAAAGGAAAAAAACGTAAACCTTACGGTGTCTTTATATCTGGCAGATTTGCTGCGCTCCCAGGGTTTTAATGTGGTTCTGACACGCAAGAGCGACGTAGACAACATCAGCTTAAGCGAAAGGGTTGCCATAGCTGAAAAAGCTAAGGCCGATCTTTTCATCAGTATCCATACCAATGCACACCTGACCAATATCTTTGCTTCCGGGACAGAAACCTACTACTATCAAAACAAAAGCACTTCTCCGCAAAGCTTCTACCTGGCCTCCCTCCTGCAGCAGGAAACCACGCGTGTTCTGAAACTGCCCAACCGGGGCGTAAAAACAAAGCCCTTTCACGTTATCAAGGAAACCAGCATGCCCTCAGCCCTACTGGAGTTAGCTTTCCTTTCCAACGCTGTAGACGAAAAAATGCTCAGATCTAACGACTTCCTCAGATTGGGGTCCGTAGGGATCTACCGGGCAATACTGAGATACTACAACCTCAAACCTTAGTGCGACACTGGTGCGACACTGGGTGCGACACTGGGGACGGTTCTCCCTGTCGCACTAGACTACAGCTACAGCATTGCTGGCTACAGCAGGGGCTAAGGTAAAGGAACATTGAGACTTTAGGAATATTTAGTTATATGCGTACTCAAGTAATATTACTAAAATGATAAACAATCTGAGAAATCTCGGCCGATTATACAGAAAGGGGGGAATACCATATGGATCAAGATAAAAATAAGGACACAGACATAGAATTTGATAGGATTTGCCAGAATTGCGGCTCTTTTTTTCAAGACAGCGAAGATCTAGATGCCTTTGTATGTCGTTGAATGATAAAGCATTTGAACCCTTCTTAGATGAAATTATTGAAAAGGATGATTTTTCAAGCTGCCATGATTTATATCTGCAAAAGCGTTATAATGGGGAAAAAGAGGCGTGTGATGACTTTGCAGAGCCTGAAATGATTGACTTACCAGAAGGTATGGCTATAGAAGATTATATCCATTATGAAGCGCTGGATAAAGCTCTGAAGAATCAAAATGTCGATGAAGTCGTCCGCTATTTTTATAGTTCAGATAGTGCAATGATGAATAAAGCATTGTCTGCAATTTCTATATATTTTTATAGCGGGAATGAGGGCGCATTTAAAGGGTTGCTCAATTATTATCTGAGCCTTGGCCCTGCGGAAAGTCTTGATGATGTTCATTTGAGAAAGAGGATAATTGATATGCTTTCCAAATATGAGTCAAATAGAAGAGTAATAGAAGCTTATGTTAAAGAACTTGAGAGAACTCCGTCAAATAACACCACCAGGCAATTGTACTCATTGGTGCTAAATCGATTAAAATGGTGTCCTCATGAGATAGTGGACGATTTGCTCTTGGAATTGCTGAATAAGAAACAATATAGTTCTAAAATGTATAATAGAATCATGGAAATCATAGGAATATAAATGGTGCGACACAAGAACAGTCCCCTGTCGCACGCAAAAATGCAACAGAGAGGTCCGTCCCGGTTCTGAACATTCTTCAGTGTAAACGGAATAATCACCCAAAATATTGGTAATACTTTTATTGTAGCATAAACAGGGCAACGCTGAGGAGCGACCCTACGCTTGCTACAGCTTATACGGTGAAACGGCGGACTCATTGTTCGCTGTTTTTCATTTTCACCGGTAAGCTCAAAGCGTATAAACCCCGGGGGCGCATGAGCAGAGACCCCGTACCGCCACTATGATGCAAACCTATCTGCAAAGAAAATCATGATCTGACTGTATGCCATTGCCCAACTTCGCACCGGCATAGTCCATTTTTTCGCTATTTCTCTGGCCGATAGGAAAACAACCTTTCTTATAGAATCATCAGTGGGGAAAATTGCTTTTGCTTTTGTATATTTACGTACCATTCTGTGGTACGCTTCAACCGCGTTTGTTGTATAAATCAAATGCCGGATCTGCTC
>LSQX01374984.1_pt2 | contig 12061 bp, 8 predicted proteins | sample 654561 | NCBI WGS metagenome assembly LSQX01 (sample SAMN04489861, study PRJNA283612) | anaerobic digester metagenome | isolation source: 4 biogas reactors fed with cattle manure at either 37C or 55C with and... | place: Denmark: Kongens Lyngby | collected 2014 | reverse complement strand
ATGAACATGAATGGGCGATTGCCTATTTTGCTCCGCAGGCAGCATCACAGCATATAAAAACACTAAGAAAAACGACACCGCAGCAAACAGAAATTCGTCGCGTACAGTTGCGGCAAGTCGTTGATCATCAAATTTATATTGTGCTGTATTTTCAGAAGGCATTAAAACCTGCTGTGATTTGGTGTGATCAAGTTTCTGCTGCTGAATGGAAAGTACTTAAAGTATTGGCGAAAGTGCTCTAGTTTTCGGACATTTGTATATTTTTAATAAAATAAAAAAACATAATTATCATAAAGATAAAAATATCACTCACTTTTTGTGCCCTAATCAGTCATTTTAAATTGGCAAAAAAGATTAACCTTATCCCTATTTTTGGTTATATTGATTCCAGACAAGTGTAGAGCAATACATTTCAGAGCAATGAAATGATTGGATTGTAATTTGTTGAAAGATTTTTTATTTATACCGCGTAAGCGGGTACCAGTTAATAAGTAGCATGTGCTGAACCGTCGCAATGCTACTTTTTTTTGCCTAAATTTTGTCGGATGACAGATTACAGTCAATTTTCAAGACTGAAAAACATGGCAAAGTTATCTATCTGAAGCTGAAGCAAGATGCTTTTATTCAGATATTGCTTCTGCTATGTTTGTTGCAATGGACATAAACACAATTATAGAGGACAGGAAAATGTCGCAAGTCCAAAAAATAGGCCAGGGTGTGGCCGTATTCGCAATCACAAGTTTATTATTATCAGGTTGTTCACAAGTGGTTAAAACAGGAGCGAATGTCGCGCTTGGTTTTACCGAAAAGCATATTGTGCCACCAATTTTGGCCATGGAAGATGCTGAAATGGTGTGTAATTCTGGTAACTCACTCACCCCAGCCATTATGGCCACCAAAGATATGGGTGCAGACCCGACACGTGTTGCAGTATTGATGTACTCGGCTGCAGGAATTTGTGCCGAAGAAAAAGCCTTGGATGCAGAGCTGCGCTATTTACGTGCGGCCAAAGCAGGGCAGGTGTCAGAGGCACAAGATGCCCGTATTCAGCAAAAACGCTGGGCAGCATTGGCAGCACAACGCCAATATACGGGTTATCAACTGTTTCAGCATCGTTGGGAAAAGAAATATAGAAAAGCCTTAGGAGAAGGCTGTCCTAAAATGAACGGCGATATTGAACAAACCGTATACATGCTGGGTATGCTCAGTGGTTTGCAAGCCATGACCAATGATATTAATTCAGGCGGTGCTGTGCATGTGCCTAAAGATATTGCAGCAATTGTTGAACGTGGAATGACTTGTTTAAACAATGAAAAATTCTGGGGCGCACCTGAAGCCACCCGTGCAGTAATTTGGACCTTGTTGCCTGGTGCAGGAGATGGGAAACCTGATCCGTATCAAACCTTGAAACAGTCTATGCAAATTGGTGAGGCCAAAGGTGTACGTTTATCTCATGCTTTGTATGCAGTTGCAGCGCAAGCCAGTGGTGAAGATGCCAAAATTCGGGATGCCTTAAAATCTTTTGCTAATGCTCGCAGTGACGAAAAACCTGTCAATCCACAATTTAAACTGATTGATGCCATGGCTGGAAGCATGGTACAAGGAATTTCTGACCGTTATTGGACAGAAAATACAGGGATCCGTGGCAATGATGATGCAATGAAGCGCTTCTGGGATGAACAGGACAACTCATCAGAATTAGATGAGTTGTTTAATGAGGATACCGCAGCACAACTGTAAACTGTAAGAAACTTTGCCCAATCTGAATTGTTGCTGTATTCACATTGGGCAAGCATTGTTGAACATCAGGACATAATAAGAATAACTGGAGGGCAAAGTTACCTATGCAATATTCATCTCAATTTCTCAGTCGAAAAATTGTGTTTATTGCGGCATGTATGTCAATTTCTGCATGCTTACAGGTCTTTGCAGAGCATTTTATTTACTGGTCTAGCCATTTGCTGGATGAGTTCTGGCGTTTATGGACAGGACATTGGGTACATGTCGGTTGGATACATTACTTACTCAACATGATTGCTTTTGCCTGTTTACCTTTTATTTTTCCACATGCCAAAGTCTGGCACTTTGCCGCACTGCTCTTGGTGTTGCCACCTGCAATCAGTTTGAGTTTTTATTATTTTCTTGCCGATATTGATGCCTATGCAGGACTGTCTGGCGTGCTGCATGGTGCTTATGTAGCAGTGGCTTGTGTCCATTTACTCTATAAAAAAGAACGTAGTTTTGCCACTTTGGTATTGACGCTGATTTTACTAAAACTATTTTGGGAAAATACCATGGGCAGTTTGGGTACCGCTGAACTCATTGGTAGCCCCGTTTTAGTTGAAGCGCATTTACTGGGAGTGATTTGGGGGGTATTTTTTGCATTGGGCTATATTATTTGGGCCTATTGCATCGACCCTAAATAAAGCACATTCCAATACAACGCTAACAACCGAACCGTATGACAGTTGACCATTTTAACGAAAAAGAAAATCTATATTGTCATTTTAATGATCATTACTTTGATGCACATTTAGACAGAATATAAAAAACCCAATAGAAGATGGATTTTTCTATTGATGAAAAACCGACAGAGATTCGAGCGATTCGGTTTCTGCGCAAAATAAAAACAGGACAATATATGCACAATAACGGACAACGCAGGTCTGGCTTGGCTTTGCTCAGACATATATGGACAGAATGGATTTCTACATTCGTTATTTTGATCTTACTGTTACTTACCTTGATTATTGGCACTGGTGAAATGGTGCATGGTCAGTTGTTGCGTATGGGTGAGCGTTTATATGGCGACCCTACAACAGGCATGCAATATTCATTTTTACGCGCTGAACCGACAGCGCCCGATTGTGAGCGCAACCCCGATGTAGATGCACAGGTGAAGGCACAAATGCAGGCCAATGCTGCCGATGAGTTTGCCGATATTTTTGGGACAGCTTCAGAGTCCGATGTGCGTTCTTCTATTTTGGCGGCTAAACAAATTTGTGAAGAAAAATATCAATTTCACGATCAAGCGATTCAGCACATTCAAGCGCATCCAAGCTTAGCGTTCTACCGTACAGTAGAAACTTCATTCTTTGGTATCTTTAAATTTGGTACTGAAAATCGCGCTATTTTGTTGGTGTTGATGGTGGTGTTTGCGGCAATTAGTGCCACTTTAAAAACCCACCATATTGGTTTACGTGGGCCTGCCACGAAAATTGATTTTAAGGTGTATTCGACCTTAATGCTGGTGGCAAATGGTTTCTTGACCGCATCAAGTATTAGCCAATATCGTTCTGTGCTGAATTCGGGCGTACCGATGAGCAGCGAGATGCAGATAATTTACTGGCTATGGATGATCTTGTTTACAACGCTCACCTTGATCAGCCTGTTTCAGTTGTTCAAACCACCTGCACCGACACGTGAGGGCGGCAGTTTAGGGTTGGCTTTCCTGAGTGTACCTTTGTACGCGTATATGGCGATTAGCACAGGTTTCTCCTTCACCTTCCTGATGGATTATCCGATGGGGCAAGGGATTTACTTGGGGCAGTTGGTTGAATTCTCCAGTATTTTCCTCAATTTGGCACTGTTCATTTGGGCGGGGATGCTGCTGAAACAAACTCGAATTGTCGATTTATTCTTGAATATTTTGCGTCCATGGCATCTTGCCCCAGAAACCCTTACTTGGCTGATTTTGATTGCAGCAGCTTTACCAACGGCCTATACAGGTGCATCGGGTATTTTTGTCATTGCTGCCGGTGCGATTATTTATAAAGAGGTCTGGAATGCAGGCGGACGTCGTCAGTTTGCATTGGCTGCCACAGCGATGTCTGGTTCAATGGGTGTGGTTTTACGTCCATGTCTCTTGATTGTGGTGGTGGCATCGCTCAATAAAGAAGTTACGACGGACTTGCTGTATCACTATGGCTTGTATGTCTTCTTATTAACCTCAACTTTATTCTTGATCATTTCGCTGTTCTTTGCCGAGAGTAAATTCCGTATTGCTGCGCCAAGTGTTGCTGCACCATTGTCGTTCTGTGCTTTAGGCCCAGTTCTGCCGTATATCATTATTTTTGTGTTGATTTGGGCTTTCTATAAATATGCTCTCGACACCAATATGAATGAATTTACAGCACCTGTGATGATGCCTGTGATTCTTTTGATGATGGTGTTGTTTGATAAATTACGTCACGAACCTGCACCGATTCCACCAATGGGGCAGTGGGATCAGACCTTAGATACGCAGCCCGCAGCATCACAGACCGCAAATTCAGCGGAGCGTTCATTACTGACTGCGCCAGATTCACCATTGCGTCAATATGGATTCTTTAAAGCATTACATCTATCTACCAGTGAAACGGTGGGACACATTGGTGCTTTGGTCATTTTGATGGCGCTGTCGGTGAGCGTAGGGGGATATTTAGAACGCATTGAAATTATGGATGCTTTCCCAACTGATATTAGCAGCATCTTCATTGTGATTAGTTTGATCGTTGCTCTAATGATTTTTGTGGGAATGATCATGGATCCGTTTGGTGCGGTGATTCTGATTTCTGCAACGGTTGCCCCTGTAGCTTATCAATATGGCATTCATCCTGTGCATTTCTGGATGATTACTCTGATTGGCTTCGAGCTAGGCTATGTCACACCACCTGTGGCACTGAACCATTTATTGGCACGTCAGTCCATTGGCGATGAAGAAGTTGCAGCAGCAGATGCAGAAGTCAGACATAAATCCTTCTACTATCGCTTTGAACGCTGGATTTTACCTGTGATTGTGATGCTGCCAGCCATGCTTATCATTGCCTATGTGCCTTATATGTTTAAGTTATTCGGTTGGTATGAGTAAGCTTTTGATAAGCCTTATATAATTAATAAAATCTTAAATACCCTGTCCTTGTGACAGGGTATTTTGTATCCGAATGATCTGATTGAAAAACTTAATGGTCTGAAGGGTGGTGATGCCAGCGTTTTTGTAGCAATGGACTGCATAACACGATGGCAGTCAGAATTAGAGCAAAACCAATTAAGCTAAACACATCAGGCGTTTCTTGCCAAAAACTGAAGCCCCAAATTCCTGCAAAAATAATCGCAATATAATTTACGGGGCCAATTTGGCCAGCAGGGGCAAGACGATAGGCATTTGACATAAAAATCTGACTGATATTGGCCAAGAGTCCTGCACCAATTAAAAAACTCAGTTCAGTCCAAGTATAGGGACGCCATGACCAAAACATAGGAATGACCGAAATGAGCGTACCAATCAGGCAAAAGTAAAACACAATCCGTTCAGGTGGTTCGGTTTGTGTCAGAGCACGTACTGTGACAAATGCCATTGCTGCTAAAAAACTGGCACTGAGACCAATGGCAGACATACTGTTAAACATACCTGCATCGGGTTTGGCCACAAACAACACGCCAAATAGACCGATACATGCAGCCAAAAGCATCGACTTGGTGATTTTTTCTTTAAGGAACAGCCATGCAATCAGCGGAATAAAGATTGGTGAGGAGTAAGTAAAAACCATTGCATTGGACAGTTTTAAATTGGCAATGGCATAGAAAAAGCCATACATGGCGGTAAGACCGACCACAGAACGCCAAGTATGCATCCACAATTTTTGTGTTTTAAAAAAGCTCAAGCCTTTGTTAAAAAGTAGCGGGATAAAAATAAAGATGCCGATAAAATTGCGGAAAAAGACCACAGTGGCGTTATCTACCGTTTCTGAGGCATAACGCACGCAGACACCCATCAATGAAAAAAGAAAAGCCGAGCAGGTCAACAGCATGATTGCTTTGAGCAAATTCTGTTGGGCAGAACTGGGAGATGTCATACAAATAAAGCCAGAATAACCTAGGGCTATTCTAGCTTAAATTGACGACGTACAGACGAGATATTGCACAGCAAGGCTGTTATTGCGCTAGCTGTGCCTCCAAAATTTTAATTTGTTCTTCTTTGAGTTTAATCAACTCATCGGCATCGGCATGCTGCTGTTTTAACAAGCTGCTCTGATCATTCAATTGGTTTCGAATGTCATCCAATTTAGCCACTTCTTCTTTTGCAAGAGCAGCATTTTCAGGAACAGGCGCTTTAAGTAAATCTTCAGTGACCAACTGTTTTGGTGCTGCTTCTGCATCTTGCAACGAAGTTGCTTCGGGTGGTGCAGATTTAGCCGCAGGAGCCGTTACTGGTGGTGTGGCTTGCATGTCTGTGTCATTGTCTGCGCTGCCCATCCATTGAAAGATAAACACGGCAATAATGACAACAATTAAGCTCCCCGTAATCGCCCACAGGAGTTTAGGGTTATGTCGTTGATCTTCAGTCATGCGTTGAACCTTATTGTTTTATTTTGACTGACGAGGCTTAAACTGGATCACCCCAACTTCATCTGAAATCTCAGGGATTTCAGGTTCATCAATATGTGTTGGACGGTTTTCCGTATAATCACATTCGATGCATTCGATCCATTCAGCTTCGCCAGCGGTGAGCATGACAACCCGATCCATCGCCTGACATTTTGGACATTTTGCGCCTGCAATGAAACGACGTTTAATGGTCATCATGACTCCCCTAACTTCATCTAAAGTTCTTAGTTTAAGCGTTTTTCACCGTGTTCGTCCAACCTTGATGACGTAATAGTGCGTCTATTTTTGGCTCGCGTCCGCGGAAATTGATAAATGCATCAAGTGCTGAATCTTTTCCGCCAACTGCTAGAATAAACTGTCTAAACTGCTTACCCGTTTCGGTATTAAACAGTCCTTCATTTTCAAAACGATCAAAGGCATCACTGGCCAAAACCTCTGCCCATTTGTACGAATAATAACCTGCTGCATAGCCGCCTGCGAAAATATGGCTAAAGCTGTGCTGGAAACGGTTATAGCTTGTGGTCGGCACAACGGCATAATTCTGGCGAATGTCATTTAGGGTGGCTTGAATCTGTTCAGCGGTTAATGCAGGGTTGCTGCGGTGAATACTTAAGTCAAATAGGGCAAATTCAATTTGACGTAGGCTTTGCATACCTGATTGGAAGAAACGTGCATCTAACAGCGCTTTGAGCAAGTGTTCAGGTAGTGTCGCTTGCGTATCAATGTGCGCACTCAGCATATCTAAACTGTCCTGATCCCAAGTCCAGAATTCCATGAACTGACTTGGTAATTCCACTGCATCCCATGCCACGCCATGTGTGCCTGCTACAGAAATATTATCCACTTCAGTCAGCATGTGGTGTAAACCATGACCAAACTCATGGAACAGAGTAATTACTTCATCATGGGTGAGTAGGGCAGGTTGGTCTGCCACAGGTGGGGTAAAGTTGCACACCATATAGCAAATCGGTTTTTGTAAATTTTGAGAGAGTTGCATGCGTGAGCGGAAACCACTCATCCATGCGCCGCCACGTTTGCCTGTACGCGCATACAGGTCAAAGTAAAAACCACCAATCGCTTGCCCTTGATCTTCAAGCTCAAAATAGCGTGCATCCGGGTGCCAAACAGGGGCAGCACGCTCAATAATATCAACATCGTATAAACGCTTTACGATGTTAAACAAGCCATCTACCACTCTAGGGGCAGGGAAATACGGTTTTAGCATCTCCTGCGAAAGGTTAAATTGTTGCAGTTTTAATTTTTCAGAATAGTAGCCTGTATCCCACGGTTGCAGAGTATCAATGCCATCTTTGGCAGCAATAGCTTTAAGTTCGGCAATTTCCTTCTCTGCAGGTGCACGTGCGTGTTCTGCTAGTTCACGCAGGAATTGATCGACTGCTTCGACACTTGGTGCCATTTTGCTGGCGAGTGATAATTCTGCGTAATTGTTAAAACCGAGCAGTTGAGCCATTTCTTGGCGCAAACTCAGGATTTCTTGCATGATTGGCGTATTGTCAAATTCAGACTGGTCTGATTGATCGGATGCTCGTGTGGTGTAAGCTTGATATAGAGTTTCACGTAAAGCACGGTCATCTGCATAGGTCATAATGGCTAAATATGCAGGAATATCCAGTGTGGCTACAGCTTGTTCCAGTTCACGTTGCTGGCCATATTGTTTCAGTAACTCAATGCTGCTTTGTGGCAAACCTTTGAGCTCATCTTCCGATAAAACTTTGTAATAGGCTTGTGTGGCATCAAGCACGTGATTGGAAAAGTCAGAGGACAGTTGCGATAAACGTGCAGAAATTTCGGCATAGCGTTTTTTGGCTTCACCTTCTAAGGCGACACCTGAAAGTTTAAAGTCACGTAAAGCCAGTTGAATTGCACTTTGTTGTGCGGCAGGCAAATCTTTAAAGGTGTTGGCGTCGTGAATATGTTGATAAGTTTGATACAGCACTGTGTGCTGACCAAGCTGAGTGTAGTAGTCACTTAAACTCGGTAATAACGCCTGATACACTTCACGGGTTTCAGGGTTATTCATGACGGCATTTAAATGTGACAGTACACCCCATGCCTCACTCATATTATTTTCGAGCTGGTCAATCTGTTCCAAAATCTGCAGTTGCGCCGTGGTATCGTCAGGTACAGCCGTAAGCGTATTTAAAAACTGCTGCCCTTGCTGAATGGCGTGTTCAATTTTTTGTTTTAAATCTGCCAGTGTAATTTGATCAAATTGTGGAACAGGTAAGGTTGCTTGCTGTAATTTCATATTTTAAATGCCATATTCATTTCGTTCATTATTTATAGATGTAGGGCTTTTGAGGGCTGAAATCAAGGTGTGCACACAGATTTAGCCGCTTAGACTGATGAATCAGGCACAATAATGTAGTTAAGCTGTTCTGAGCTGCTTAAAAAACAAAAAGAGCCGTAGCTCTTTTTGAAGTTTCAAGAAAACAGTACACGCTAATCTAATTTAGACTTGGCATTGGCTTTTTTCTTTTTGACTTTGGTCTTTTTCTTCACTTTGTCTTTAGGCTTGCTTTCAGACTTGGCCGAAGATTTTTTACTGTATGAGCTAGGTTTGCTCTTGGCTTTTTTCTTTGGTACAGGTTGTTCACCGTTTTCACTTAAAGTCGCTTTGCTTGGACGTTCAGAAAAGACTTGTTCAGTGGCTTCACGGCTGATTGGCTTTGCTACACGTGGTGCACGCATACGAACTGCACGGCCTGCATGGGTAAGCTGCTGCATCAATTCAAAATCAATTTTACGGTCTTCTAAATTGACTGCTGCGACTTTAATTTTGACTTCATCGCCCAAGCTAAAGCTTTGACCTCGTGCTTGTCCAATCAGACTTTGGCTGGCTTGGTCAAAGACAAAGAAGTCATCGCCCAATTGGCTAACGTGAATCATGCCATCTACATAAAGGTCTTTAAGCGTTACAAACAGACCAAACTCAGCTACTGCAGAAATGACTCCTACAAACTCTTCACCTAAATGCTGCTGCATATAGTGACATTTTAGCCATGTGGTGACTGAGCGTGAGGCTTCGTCGGCACGACGTTCGGTTGCAGAATAGTGTTCGCCTGCATCATCTAAAGCTGCACCAGACAGTGGAGATGGCTTTTGTTTTAAATGCGCTTTAATGGCACGGTGTAATAACAGGTCAGGGTAGCGGCGAATTGGCGAGGTGAAATGCGTGTAGGCATCATAAGCCAAGCCATAGTGTCCTGCATTATTGGCACCATAATAGGCCTGCATCATGGAGCGTAATAACACTGCATGAATACTAGGGGCATCAATACGGTCTTTGGTGGCTTCAATCACAGCTTGATAGTCGGCCTGCGTTGGCTGTTCTGGGAAATGTAAGCCGAGCAGTTTGACAAAATCACGGACTTTTTGAATACGTGAAAACTCTGGTGGTTCATGCACACGGTACAGCATTGGCACATCGTGTTTTAGTGCGTATTCTGCTGCTGCGACGTTGGCCAGCAACATACATTCTTCAATCAGTTTATGCGCATCGTTACGGGTGCGTGGCAAAATTTCGTTAATTCCACCCAACTCATCAAAGGTCATGTAGGTTTCAACGGTTTCAAATTCCATGGCATGACGTTCAGCACGTAAACCTTTCAGCACCTGATACAACTGGAACAGGGTATTCAGTGATTTACGTACTTCACGATCTTCTGGAATGGCAGCACTGTCACCCTCAAAATATTGAGCCACTTGGGTATAGGTTAAACGTGCTTTGGAATGCATGACCGATGGATAAAACTCAAACCCTGTAACACGACCTGCACGTGACAGTTTTAAGTCACAGACCATACATAAACGGTCTACATGCGGGTTCAGAGAGCATAAACCATTAGAAAGTGCTTCAGGCAGCATTGGCAATACAAAGTGTGGGAAATACACCGAAGTACCACGTTCCTGCGCTTCATCATCTAGCGGTTTGCCAGGACGTACATAATGGCTGACATCGGCAATGGCAACCACGACACGGTAACCCCCGCCTGGGCGTTTTTCGGCATAGACAGCATCGTCAAAGTCACGCGCATCTTCACCATCAATGGTAACTAAGGCTAAATCACGTAAGTCGATACGCCCTTCACGGTCTTGCGCCGTAGGCTCCTGAAAACTTTCAGCTTCCTGAATCACGGCTTCAGGAAATTCATACGGTAGACCAAATTCCAAAATGGTTTGTGGAATAATAATTTCGGTATCTGCTTTATCTGCCATGGACTGAACAATATGACCAGTCGCAAACTCTTCACGAGTTGGATAGTCGTCAATTGCAATGCGTACAGAGTCGCCCAGTTTGACTTGGGCATGTTCAATCAGTTCTTTTTCTAAGGTAATGGGTTGATGGCTATTCGGCTGGGCAGGCTGAATAAAATATTCACCATCGTATTCTGACAATTTACCAATGATTTGTTTGACGCGACGCTGGGTGACTTCAGTAATAAAGCCCCATGCTTTGCCTTTACGATCCACTGAAGTCTGGCGGACTTTAACCTGATCGCCATTAAACACTAAACGCAGTTCACGTTCAGGCAGCAAAATATCATCATGGCCTGAAATATTGGCAGAGCCTAAACCTTTACTGTTGATGTAAACCGTGGCGTCATGGGTCGGTTGTTCTGCAGCCAGCTGGAACTTAAATCCATCTTTCATGAGCTGACCATCACGCACCATGGCAATTAAACGATGGCTTAACGCATCAATACTTTTTTGATCTGCAATGGCAAAATGCTCGACCAAGTCTGCATGTGACTGTGCCGCTTGCAGTGTTTCAATGGTTTCTAAGATTAAGGTACGGCTTGGAATAGGATTTTCGTAACGTTCGGCTTCAGCTTTCGCTTCAGGATCGACCCAATTTTTCATCATGTAATAAACTTCATGTCAGAAGATAGGTTTAGCATAAGTCATGTACGTGAAGACTGCACGTAAATGATTGCAATAATGTGTTTTCTGTCGTTATTTTACGATGTTTCAGATTTTTATGTATGCAATGTCAAAAGATCACGCTGAATTATTGCATTGAAGCATGAAAATTGTTTAAAAAATATTTAATTGAGCAAAAATATGCAAAAATTGTGGTGTCTAAGCTTGCAGTACTAGCACTTAATTTGTATTATGGCGGCACGTTACGGTGAGATGGGTGAGTGGCTGAAACCACGTCCCTGCTAAGGACGCATACGGGCAACTGTATCGAGGGTTCGAATCCCTCTCTCACCGCCACGCTTTACTTATGTCGCGCTCATAGCTCAGCTGGATAGAGCACTTGGCTACGAACTAAGGGGTCGGGAGTTCGAATCTCTCTGAGCGCACCAATAAGTAAACCGAAAAGTAACGCATCGCCTTATGGCACACAAGTAATGCGCTCATAGCTCAGCTGGATAGAGCACTTGGCTACGAACTAAGGGGTCGGGAGTTCGAATCTCTCTGAGCGCACCAACTTGAACAATCAACCGCTTTATTGCGGTTTTTTTGTGCCTGAAATTTGGTGAATATTGGTATATGCATTTACCCGAAGCCAAGCCAGTACAATAGTTGTTTTACGGTAAAATTCTTTTGATTCGTCCAATATCTGTGCATTTGATTGCAAAATGATGAATTAATACTTAACAGCCAGAAAAAAACACGTATAATGCACCCCATCAAGTCGTCGCGCTCATAGCTCAGCTGGATAGAG
>LSQX01250639.1_pt2 | contig 12062 bp, 14 predicted proteins | sample 654561 | NCBI WGS metagenome assembly LSQX01 (sample SAMN04489861, study PRJNA283612) | anaerobic digester metagenome | isolation source: 4 biogas reactors fed with cattle manure at either 37C or 55C with and... | place: Denmark: Kongens Lyngby | collected 2014 | reverse complement strand
TGTTGCACGAAATGACACACAGCACAGGTGCACCACAACGCTTAAACAGGGAAATAGGCAAGGTATTCGGAGATAATGACTATGCGCGCGAAGAAGTAATTGCGGAGCTTACAGCAGCATTTATAGGTACACAATTGGGTCTGTTTGTAGAACCGAATAAAGACAGCGTAGCTTATCTTAATGGATGGATAAAAGTTTTAAAACAATCTCCTGATTTTGTTTTTAGCTTACTTGATGATGTGGTAAGTGCAAGTAATTTTATCATGGAACGGGTAAGCTCGGAGGTGAAAAATTTGGAAAAAGTGGCTCAATAGCCACTTTTTCAAGTTTGTCTTATACTTATCTGTTTAGCTTGTCATTTATATCTTGAGCGTATTTAAAAAGTGGGTGCTCACTTATTTCTAAGCATTTGATGTACTTCACTTGCTTTGTAATAACAACGTCCGTCATCCAGTTTGATATAGGGAAGTATTCCCTTTGAACGGTAGCGTTGAAGGGTGCGTGGACTCACTTTCAATAAAAACATTAAATCTTGATTATCCAACAGTTGGTCGCCATCTAAACAATTCTGTTGTTTGGTTAACCGTTCTAACTTTTTATCCGCAATTTCAATGCGCTCGATGATGCGTTCCATCCATGCAATAAATATTTCTCTGTCTATATTCATACCGGTTTATAATTAAATTTTTCCTTTAATAAAATAGCTATCATTGGATGGGTCTTTTATAATGATTTCTTTATCTCGCATATAACGGATATAGCTTTTTGATGTACGTTCTTTTACATCCATGATTTCCTGTATTTTTTCACTAATCTCCATATAGGTCAAATGATGGTGGCTGCTAAAAATGCTTCTGGCTACAATATCCAACTCCTTTTCTTTTCGCTTCTCTTTTTCTTGGCGCGGTTTTTCGCCGATATAAAGATGCATATCTGCTGTTTTATCCCATGAAAATTGCATCAGTGGTACATCCAACGGACTGCCTTCTCTGACTTTTAAAGCTTTCACCACTGAAACAGATGGATCGGTATCTAACTCGATAGATAATATTGCGGCTGCTTTGCGTTGTAGTTCTGAACCCAGATGTCCTCGTAGTTTCAATCCGTTGGGAATATAATGCAAAACACAGACAATACAGGTTTTGTAAATACCTGCTAACCGATACAATTCATCAATGAGCTTGATACTTTCTGCTTCATCATTTGCTGAATGAACCAAATCGGCAATTCCATCAATCACTACTAATTGAATACCACTGTATTGATAATGGAACCTGTCCATACTTTGAGTTATGGCAAGAAGACGCTCTTTTCTTGACATACCGGTTAAACTATAAGCTCTTAAAAAGTCGGGTTTATGATTGAGTTTTGCTCGTTTTAATAATTTGGAGACATTTTTATAAAGTTGCACTTCGGATTGTTCGGTATCATACAGCAATACTGCTTTATTTTGTTTATTGAGCGAAACGGTAATTCCCAGTGTGTCAATTTGGGTTGCTTCATCTCTAACAGCACCGGCAACCAATGCGGCAATATAATTGCTTTTCCCAGTTCCCTCACCTCCTGTTATGCAAAGGATGTTACCTTGTGTACCCAGCGGAACTTCTCCGGAGGAAATGATTTCTCTTGAACTTTCCGGTGGATAATTAAAATCAATTTCGCACGATTTCAACATAGTCATTGTGTCGATGTATAAAGTGTCTAAAAAGTCAATGAATAGTTTAGTAAATGATTCGGCTGAGTTTCCCAAGCTGAAATAATCTGAAATGTCTTTTTCATGTTTTGTTCCTGACAGAGGAAGCAGTAAACGTTTTACCCCAAATTCAGCTAAATCTTTTTCATGTTTGGCTGAACTTGATAATCCTGTTTTATCCATATCATATAAAAGGATGATATGTTTGAACCGAAAGGATAACTTGCGAATAATATTTTTAGGGATGGTGACAGTTTCACTATTAAAACAAATGGCATGAAATCCTTTTGAAGCGAGAGCCAATACATCTTTTTCTCCTCCTGTGATAAATACTTTATCTCCCTTAGAGGGAAGTTGCTCTAAACCAAAGCAATAATTTTCTCCAATGTTACCTCCATATAAAAACCTGATTTTAGAAAATGGACGGTAAAGCTTAATGAATTGTGTGCTTTTATATCCAAAGATGGGTTCTGTATCGGATGAGAAAATTGTATAAGACTTGCCCTCTTTGTTTTCACTGCTAAACTTTTGAAGCGCATAAACATCATACAGTAATAACAGTTCTCTGTTTACCCCAACTTTTTCCCAAATAGCTAATTCTTCTGTTGAAAAGTCTTTAATTTGATACGAATAAGGAGTAGCTTTTCTTATTGTAGTCTCAATAATATTATTTACTGATACTGATGGCAGTGTAGGTTTGTTTATCTTACTCATGTCCAGTCTATTATTTGATAAACCAAGAGAAAGGTCTCTGTCAATCATTTGCAGGGTCTGAATAAAGTCATGTCTGTTTTTACAATCTAATCCATAAAGTTTGGCTACAAAAAAGAAACAATCACCGCTGTAGTCATCATTTCCAAAATCCTTCATTTTGTAAATACCTGAATTGCGGTCAAAATAAATGTTGCAAGATGCTCTTTTGTCTTCGTACAAGGGATTAAGAAAATTTCTGCCCACACGCCAAGGTGTTTTGATATAATGTTTAAAGACATTCAGCCCATTGGAGGTTCTACTTAATATCTCTTCTTTCCTTAGCATGGAGCTTGTGATTTTTAATTAAGTCTTGCATAAATTCATGGTTGCTCTTTATAATTCTACTTTCTATCAGTCGCTTAATCTCACTGATTTGATAATAGTTGCGACCTCGTATTTTGGAATAACTGATCTCTCCATTTGAGCGGAGACGTTGTAAAGTGCGTGCACTGATTTTTAAGAATGTACACACCTCATAACTGTCAACCCATATTTCGTCATCTTCCGATGAAATGGTTTCCTGATGGGCAGTGATATAGTTAGCAATTGTATTAATCTTTGCCTGTAGCTCTTTGAATGCCTTTGACTCAATTGTTATTACTTCCATATTGTTGATATATTTAATTCTGAGGCAAAGATTATATCTCTTGTCAAATATACTTGACAAGTTTATATCAACTTGATAAAGATTTTTGAGAAATTCATCTTAGTCTATTTCTCATCATCTTTATTCATTCTGTAATTAAGTTTTTCAGCACGCTTATCCAAAAAGAAAGTTCGACTTTTCGCTTTCCTTAGTTTTATATTAGTAAAAATACGAGAACTTTTACTGACTTCTAATCCAAAGAACATAGCTAAGTCTTGAGTAAATTTTTCTATTTGAGTATCCCCGTTGTTAATACATTTACTTTCAGTAAGTGCATAGGCAAGTTCTACTAAATCTGATTTTGAACTTGTCCATTGGTATTGGGATTGATAAATTTTGGATTCATTTAACTTGCCGTGTTTAAATAGATATTTATAATATTTTACTTGTTCTTTTAGAAATGACCTAATCATTTTGATATAGATAAGACGATGTTGTATCATTTCTTCATTACTCGATTTATCTCTCTTAATCTCGGATTCTAACGAAATAAGAAAATAGAGAGCCCTCTGCGTTTCCTTATAAGCTTGATGTAACTCACTGTTCGAACTATAACATTTTATCAACTCATCTATTAGATTGTTAAAAGACATGTTTAGTTCCGATTTGGTGTAATTACTGTTTTGAAGCAATTTAAAAAGTCTTGTCTCAATAAATTTCCCCATAATCTAGTATATTTAAAATTAAACAAATCAAAATGTTCCTATCATATACTTTATTAACACAAATCTGAATAAGTTGTTGATATTTTGCTGATATACTGTGTGTTAGTTATGAAATCAGGACACTTTTATAGAAAAAAAGACACTGTGTGTAACTTATTAGCTGCTTAAAAATAATCACTGAATTTTTGCATGCTACTCTTATACTGGATTTAAAGTAATTTGGTGCAATTGCTTTTTATTCTGACTTAATGAATACTGACGGAAAGATTCATACTCCAAATCTTAAGAAATAGCTGTTGTAAGTTGTATTCTGAAAATTGACATTAGTCTACAATGGCTTTAGTAGTTGCAAAGAATCACAATAAAGAGTTTATTGAACCACATTAATTGTCAAGTATTATGATTGGTTTACTTGACAATTTGAGAATTACTTCTATCTTTGCAGTGCAATGGGAGTTACGAAGAAAATACAGAGACAAATCAGTAAGTTTGCCGAAGGCACTACGTTTAAATATGAGCAGTTGGCACTTGAACCGCAGGAATTTGTTGCGGCAGCCAAAGCTATTGAGCGGCTGATTGCAAAAGATGTCATCAAACGAGTTTCTACAGGTGTTTTCTATAAGCCCAAAAAAACAGTTTTTGGCGAATTGAAACCTAATGAAGAAGAAATTCTAAAACCATACTTGTATGAAAAGGGCAAACGGATTGCCTATATCACAGGTACATCTCTTTACAACCGAATGGGATTAACAACACAAATTTCCCAAAACATAAAAATCGCAAGTCGCATTAAACGGATTACTGTTTCGAACGGGAGCGTAAAAGCAACACCTGTTAAAAGTTATGTAGATGTAACCAACAGTAATTTTTATTTGTTGGAATTATTAGACGCACTAAAGGACTTCAAAAAAATACCTGATTTAAATAAAAGTTCAGGAATAAAAATTCTTTCAAATAAATTGAAAGAACTCAATTCCACCGAAATAAATCTATTGATAAAATATAGCTTGGCTTATCCCCCCAGAGCAAGAAGTTTGTTAGGTGCCATATTAGAGAAAACAAAAGCATCAGTTGACTTAACTGTATTGAAAAACAGCTTAAATCCGCTTTCAGAATATGAACTCGGTATTGCAAGCGTATTATCAACTGCAAAAAATTGGAACATAAAATGAGATTATTGGGGTACACTTGCACTGTATAGTATTTTAAAAATGAAATCGGCAAAGGAACAGTTGAAAAAGAAAATTAAAAGAATTTCAAAATGTGTTGCTGATAAGCTCCCTGAAACAGAAATTGAAGGCATTACCAACAAAGTCGGAAAGATACGCAAGACGGCACACAGCTAACACTAATTAAAGTTGCCAAAAAGTTGAAAAGTGTAGAATGGTACATAAAACTGTAAGGCTAATTATCAGTCGTTGTAATATTGTAAAGAAAATCAATTTTCATCTTGACAAAACAGCCCTAAATTTGAAACTTCGCCAAATTTTCACTCCTCATTCCTTACCACCCTATTTGTAAAATTAAAGCTCAATTGCTCTGTCTGCCCGAAGTTATCCTCAATATAAATATCTATTCTTTGCTGTTCTGTAGATTGGGATGTATAGTAAATCCGAAAATGGTCTTCTGATAATTGATACAAATCATTTGGTAATAAAATTGTTCCGTCTGACAACTTTAATTCTCCTTCCCCATCAGTTTGAAAATATCTGATGGAATAAGTAGCATCTTCAAAATAACCATCTCTCTGAATTTTGAGCCTTATTTCTGCTGTTTCTCCCAATGTTAAACTTTTCGGAACCGGCATAGCAGTGATAGTGAACGAATAATGCTGTTGAATATCCAATGAACTATTACAGACGGTTAGTAGGAGTAGCATGCCTGTAATATAGATTCCCAATATTACTTTTTGAATTGTTTTTCTCATAACTCTAATTGTCTTTTTTAATTGATAATATATTTAAAACCGATACCGTATTGTGTTTGAAACTTCTCAATGGAAGATCCAAACAGCAATCGCTCACGACAGTTAATTAATAAAACCAACCGGTCTGAAAGGTAGGTCTCTAATTCTATAATTGCTGAACCACCATAGATAAAAGCATCTTTGTGTTGAAGCGTTGCTCCATCATAAAGCAGTTTATCACCCCAATTACTGGTTTCATATCCTGCGCTTGCTGTAACTCCGAAAGAGAGAAAGAAAGTCTTTCTTCGATCTGACAAAATCTTGTAGTAATAACCTGCATCTGCAATAAATTTTGATACAGGAATAACTGTTTCTTTGTACGAATATTCTTTATTCAGAAACTCAGCTCCCATTACCCAACGGTTACCGTTTTTAGTATAGGTAGCAAGCGAAACTCCAAAGTTATAAGCTGGCTCCTGACTAAATTTATTGTCTATTTTACCCATTAAGCCACCTGTGAATTGAATACCTTGCTGTCCGGGAAGATATCGCTGGGCTTGCAGTTGGTGCATAAAGCACGGACAGAGCAAAATGGAGAAAATTACAAAAGCTGTAGGTAAATACTTTTTCATTTTATTTGTTTTTTAAAGGATTAATCTGGGTTGCATGAGTAATATCTGTACTTTCAATCTGAATATTTTGATGACGACCACCATTCTTTTCTATCAGTTCTATAATCAATACCTGATCTTCAGTAAGTGTAAATTTGGGAAGTGCAAAAACGGTTCTTGATTTTGACTTTCCTTTGATTTGCCTGGCTTCATGAAGTATTCTGACTGGTTCTATTGCCAATTCTTGTGTAGGTGTGCGTTTCGCCCTCTTCTTATCAGCTATTTTAAATTTGATATATTCTACTTCAAAAGGTACATGAGAACGGTTGTTTGTCATCGTGTGAAAATAAAACAATCCATTGCTTACAAATATTCCTTTAACGATAAACTGTATCTTTTGCTGCTTGCTTCCTAAGTGTCGAACCAGTTTCTTATCAGCTTTATAAATAGCTTGCATGATCCGGTTTACATCTTTTGGTGGTTCTTTGCCCAATTCGGTAAGATAAACTGTTGGAGGTCTGTTGTGAGTATTAATAGCTGAATTTCTCATATCTATATTCAACATTCCGGGTTCACCGGCATATCGGGCATTAAAGGAGTAAAAACTACCGTCATCGCAAATCACAGTGAAGTTCGTTTCTTCCTGAAAATCTGCCACAGCTGCTTTTACCCGAATTACATTTTCTGTTCCATCTGCTTTGGCTGCAATGATATGATTGGAACCTAAATCTACATAAATTACTTTTTCAGGAAATAAAAGATGAACCGTTTTGTCAAAGGTTACTTCTATTGCATAGGGTGTAAGTAAATACTCCTTAGGAATCCTTCTTGTTTCTCCTTGAAGGGTTGAACCGTTTTGGGCATTTAGGGTTGTCATACCCAAAACAAACAGGGTTAGAAATACATATTGTTTCATCATTTCTTGTTTTTAATTTTGAATACTTATTTTGAAAGCAGCATCACCTGATGATTGGCTGTTAGGTTTACACTGACTGTTCTCAGCTTTTTGGAAAGATATTGTGAGCCTCCTTGCAATACGCCTCTTGTTAAATCTGATACGATTGCTGAACCTGCATTTTGATTGATGGTGAAGGATGAACCCAATCCTGATCCTATATTGGCAGCTCCTTCTGTAAGTGATTGCATCTCTAAGGTAGTGGGTGCCGATAATCCTTTTTGGCCATCTGAATCATAAACAGCGAGTTCTACCGATACAATCATTCCGTTATATACAACAGAGCTGATATCAATATCGATACGTTCACGTTGTACTCTTGTCGTTCCTGTTAGCAAGGTGTGTTTTGGTATAATTAAATGACCTGCTTGCATTGGTTCCAATAATCTTAACCTAACATCTTGCCCATCTATAACCGTTTGATCTTCATGGATGCATGCTAAGATGGTGTTTTTAATCTGTGATTGTTGTGCAGCAGTAGCAGTATTAAAATGTGAATTGCGTGGTTTGCTGTATAGTTCCATAAATGCTTCATTACTGACAGGTTGCTCTAATCCTGAAACAATGTTTTCAGAAATCGCTTTTACCGGAACTGCTTTTGTCTTTGTCTGGTGGTTTAATGAAATCTCAGGTGTTGGCTTATCTTGGTCTGAAACGGGTTGTTGCCGGTTGCTCATATATTTTGCAGCCAACTCATACGACTTTTCAAGCATTGCCAATTGCTCTTCTGTTGATGATTGAGTGTTTTCACTTTCTCTTAAACGCATTTCAAGCTCTGTAACCCTTTCAAAGAGTTCGTTTTTTTCAGGGTCATCCTCGGGCTCTTGATAAAAGTTTTGCAGCTGTCGGTTAATCTCTCGGTAATTGTTTGCGGAAGCAGTTATAGAGGAATTGGAATTTAGGTTATCAGTTGTTTGCTTTTCACTCTCTTCAAGTGCTTCTTCAAATCCATAATCTTGCAATGTGCGCATACGCTCTTCACGCTTATTACTTAACTGTTCTTGCTCGTATGCCTGCTTTTTATCACTGACTATTTCATCTTTACCTGGTAATGGTAATTCAGCATTAAAACCACCAGTACCGTCCGTTTCTTCTTTTTTTTGAGATGGAGCAAATATCAGCCACAGACTCCCGATAAAAGTGAGTATCATAATTGGGAAAATGATCATCTTTTTTCTTTGCTGCAATTCTTGCGGTGTAAGTTCCCTTTTTCCTTTTTGCTCTTTGTTGTCTGATTTCTTAATCTCTTGTTGTTCCATAATTGTAGTTGTTTTGGCTATTGACTTTTTCATCATTATCATTATCCGAAGAAATGGGAACTTCATGTACCGGTATTCGATCTTGCTCTGTTTTGCTTTTCAAATAAAATGAAGATACAACCTGATATAGTGAAAGTAATCCGCAACTCACCAAAAATATGATTACAATAATGATACGACTCTTGTGAGGTATCTTTTGGCAGCTTGCCTGAAGCTCTTTGTCTGCTTGCTTAATTTGTTCTTTAAGTTTTGTTTTTGCCATAGTTTTATCGTTTGAATACTTGTAAATCTTTGTTTTCAATAATCTCAAATGCTTCAATGGTGAAGCCGTGGGGGTTGTTATCACTCCTGACGGAGTTTAATAGTCTGCACTTTGTGATTAAACTTCGTTCTGTGATGTTGCTTTCCCGAATAATGGTTTGTCTTGCATAAGTAAGAACATTATAGGGGTAGCTTTCAAAGTTGCAGGCGATACTGTCAATATCGATGTTTTGAATGATGTTGCCCGAGATTATTCTGTTATAATATCCATTCTCAGCAAGGTTTTTGTAATGAATAAAAGCACTCTTATCAGCAAGAAAAAATGAGCGTTGAATGTTGGATTCGATTGCACTTTTGTCGGGCGACAATGTATAGAAAAGCTCATGAAATCTTTTAACATGCTCTCTGGCTTCAACCGGTCGGTTTTGTGAAAGGTCTTGTGAGAGTGCCAGCATCAATGATTTTCCTTCGTCCAATACATAAATCTTTTCTCGTTGTTTTTCTGCAAATTGATAGGATTTCCAAAGTGAATAAGCAACAATGACTGTGCTCATCAAAATGAAAATTATTCCAAAAAGTCTTATCTTTCTAAATCCACTCTCAATGTTGTTTAATGATTTGAATTCCATAAATTGATTTACTTTTTAATGAGTTTTCCTGAAATGTTTCCTGCAGTTGCACCGGCAACTCCGCCTGCAATGCTTCCGCCTACTGCAGCTACTCTGCTTATTCTTCTGTTCATGCCTGTTACTCCACCTGCCTGAATGATCCAGTTGGCTACAGTGGGTACAGTAAAATATCCGATAATACCCAAAATCATGAATATGATATAAACCGTATTTGAACCATCAGGAATAAACCCGGGATCGGCTAATGCATCAATATCTTGTTTAAGCATCAGTACTTGAATCCGTGCCAATATCGAACTAAAGAGATCTGAAACCGGTAGCCACAGATAAATACTGATGTATCTTGTCAGCCATTGTGTAAGCGTAGCTTGAAATCCATCATAAACAGATAGTGCAAATGAAATGGGTCCAAGTATTGATAACACAATCAGGTTGAATGTCCTGAGGGTATCAATAACCAAAGCAGATGCACTGAAAAGTATCTCTAAGATTTCACGAAAAGAGTCTCTGACTGATTTTTTCACGTTATACATACCGCGCTCCACATACATACCCATCATGGTGACTAAGTCTGACGGTGACCAGCCCAAGTCATCCAGTTGTTTATCAAATTCTTCATTAGAAACCAAAAAGGCTGTTTCAGGATTACGAAGCATAGCTTCATATTCCAACTTATCTTTTTGCTGACGATACTCATTCATATCAAAGGTTTGTCCTTCTAAGATCTGATGTGTTCCCTTTACAATGGGTGACATGACGCTGTTAAGTGTTCCTAAGACGGTTGTCGGAAAGAACATAATGCAAATGCCGATTGCAAAGGGTCTTAACAATGGATATACATCAATAGGTTCGGCTCTGGAGAGTGCCTGCCAAACCCTTGAAGCGATATAAAAGAGTGCACCCAATCCTGCTAATCCCTTAGCAACTCCCGTCATGCTGCTGCAAAGGGGCATCATCTCCTGGTAGAGGTTTCTTAATATCTCATGCAGATTTCCAAAATCAATGGCAAGTAGTATCATATTTACCAATATTTATCACCTACAGTTCCATACAGCGCAATGACACGGTCTGTATCATTGATCTTTTTAGCTCTCAAATAGGATACCGATATGTTCTTACGGGTATAATATGCCACCAGATTTCGATAGTTGGAAATGGATTCATAAGCTTTATCAATTCGTTCCATCCTTTCTGCATCGGTCATTGAAAGTCCGTTGATATTGACGATGTTTTTCAACTCTGACAGTACATCTGCACTTTCATCTAATAGCTTGGCATAGCCATGAGCGATAGCATTCAATTCATCCGACCTGAAGTTGTTATCTGAAAGCATCAACTGAAAATTATTGACATAGATGTCGGTGATTTCAACCAATAACAAGAGTGTCTTTTGTACTTTCCTTGCATCTTTAACCAGGTGATTGACAGATTTGAGCGCATCATAATACTCTTTTCCTTGTTCGTAAACTTTTCTTGTTTCCTTAAAGGTGTCTAAGGTGTTGCTTACTGTTTTTGATGCCTGTGCAATCTCTTTGGTAGTATTTACAATACTTTGGGCGATGTTGCTGGGATCGATAACTGCAAATTGTGCATTTGCACTTTTTGCAAATAGTACTATCACAATGAGTGTGAGGATTGTTTTTATTCTCATTTCTGTATGGTTTGATGATTAGCTGTTTTTATTTTGAACTCTTTTTTCGTTTGCCAGCTGTTTGATAGCTGCCTCCAAATCTCCGTTCAACTGTTTGGATCGCTGAAACAGCTCAAGTTTTTCACGCTCTTCGGTGGTATAGGTGTAATATTCTTCCAGGCTGACCTCGGTAGCATAGACTGCCGATTGTCTTCCGCCCAGTCCAATCCACACCTCTTTGTACTTACGGTTAGGGTGATTGGATAGATTGATGGACAGAATTTGCGACTTTTCCTTTTCCGATAAGCCCAACAGTTTTTGAATCTCATCAAATTTATTCATGTATTTCCGTTGGTCTAAAAGAATTTTACAGTCACTGTTATTGATAATGGATTCTTTAACAATATCGGAAGAGATGATGTCATCCACTTCTTGTGTTACAACGATAGCTTCTCCGAAATATTTACGTACCGTTTTGAAAAGATATTTGATATATTCAGCCATTCCTTCTTTTGCAATGGCTTTCCAGGCTTCTTCAATTAAAATCAATTTCCTTACGCCTTGCAGCCTGCGCATCTTGCCGATAAAAACTTCCATAATGATGATGGTTACAATCGGAAAAAGAATTTTGTGATCTTTGATGTTATCTAATTCAAAGACTATGAAGCGTTTGGAAAGCAGGTCAATCTCCTTGGTGGAGTTTAAAAGGAAATCATACTCACCACCTTTGTAGTAGGGTTCTAATACATTGAGAAAATTAGCCAAATCAAAATCTTTTTCTCTAACCTTTTTTTCTTCCAGTATCTCTCTGTATTCTCCTTTTACAAATTCATAGAATGTATTGAAAGATGGCTCGGTTCCTGTCCTGATTTTTTTAATGTAAAGGTTCACAGCATTGGAGAGTGCCACCTCTTCTGACCTTGAAGGCGGTTCGTCATCTTTTTTCCAAAGTGTTGTAATAAGCGTTTTGATGGATTCTCTTTTTTCAATATCAAAATAGTTGTCCTCGGTATAAAACGGATTAAAAGCAATCGGATTTTCTTCGGTATAAGTG
>LSQX01406112.1_pt1 | contig 12064 bp, 10 predicted proteins | sample 654561 | NCBI WGS metagenome assembly LSQX01 (sample SAMN04489861, study PRJNA283612) | anaerobic digester metagenome | isolation source: 4 biogas reactors fed with cattle manure at either 37C or 55C with and... | place: Denmark: Kongens Lyngby | collected 2014 | reverse complement strand
ATGTTTGCACGCATCGGCTTGCTGTATGAGCGAAAGCTTGTACTCAGGTGTATAAAACCTGCGCTTTCGCTATTCCAACGTCGGGCTCGGCTCGACCTTGGGTTCAACTGGGGTGGGTGGCTTTGGCATCTCGTTCTCCTGCATGGCCCTGATTTGCATGTTATCTCAAAATCACGTGGCGCAAACCCAGGTTGACACACAGGGCGGGGACGAGCGGATGCTTAGGGCTGAGCGGCCGGGGTGAACTGAAAGTCGACGGTGTAATAACCGGTGACTTGCACGCCGGGCTCGTCTTCGATTTGAATGCCTTCGGCGGCGCGGCTCACGCACTTTTTCATCTTTTCATCTTTGATGTCGGTTTTGACCACGGCGCTGGAAACGGGCTTGGTCGATTTGGGATCGAACTTCAGCTCCAGGCGCATGTCGCCGGCCACTTCGCGGTCGGACTGCAGCGCTTGCTCGTAGCACTTGGCAAAGTTATCGCGGCTGGCGTCCAGCGCGCTGACGATTTGCCCTTCGGTTTTGGGATTGAGTTTGGCGCAGCCCATGAAACCGAGGCTGAGCGCGACAACGGCAATTCCGGTTACAATTCTTGTCATTGACGTCATGTTAGGTGCCTCCTATTCCCCAGCGGCAGACTTGGGCTTGCTGAGTTTTTTAACAGAGCTCGCCTTTTCGGTTTTGGCGATGATGAACTCTACGCGGCGGTTTTTCTCTTTGCCCTCTTCGGTGTTGTTGTCGGCGATGGGACGCTCCTTGCCGTAACCGATGGCGTTGAGGCGGGCTTCATCGATGCCCAGGCCCACCAGGTGCTCTTTAACGGCTTCGGCGCGCTTCTGCGACAGCTCTTTGTTGTACTTGTCGGCGCCGTCGGCGTCGGTGTGGCCTTCGATGTTGATGAGCAACACCTTGGGGTTCTCTTTGAGCACGTCGGCCACGTCGGACAGCAACTGGTGGGACTCTTCTTTAATGGTCGCCTTGTTGTAGTCGAACATCACCTTCTCGAGGATTTCGATTTTCTTCTCGGTGATCTGCGCCTTCTTTACCGGCGGCTCGGGCACGGGCTCGGGCGGCGGGGGCGGCAGCTCGGGCTGCGCGGCGTTAACCAAAATGGCGTCCTTCCCTTCAATCGTGTGAACATTGCCGAAGCTGGCCGAAAAACTACAGCCGGCCATCAGCCCACACGCAGAAAGAACACAGAGTGTAAATCCGATGCGTTTTTTCATGCTTACCTCCAAAATGGCGTAAATAAAGTTGCCCCTCGTCAAAAGGGACAATGTTGTTTTCAATGGCCTATAAAACGGCGCCACCGACGGGTGCCGATTGACCAACCACTTTCATTGGTGTCCGAAGGCACCAAATAGTAAAACCCCACACTTGTCAACGAGAAGCCCTTTGATGTTATGAAAAAGCATTTGCCAATGCGGCACATCGCCGCCAAAGAAAAACTGGTGTGGAGGTAATTAATTATGAAAATCGAATTGTCAAACACGCCCCTGCTCCTGCCCCTGCCGACGGTCCTCGTGGCCACCTACGGCAAGGACGACCTGCCCAACGCCATGACCGCTAGCTGGGCGTCTCCGTGCAACGCCAACCCGCCCTGCATCGGGGTGGCCATCCGCCACAGCCGCGCGACCTACGACAATATCCGCGTGCGACGGTGCTTCACCATCAACATTCCCACGGCGGCCCAGGCCACCGCCACCGACTACCTGGGACTGGTCTCGGGGCGAAAAGAGCCGGACAAAGTGTCCCGCGCAGGGTTTCACACGGCGCGCGCATCGGTGGTGGACGCGCCCCTGCTCGCCGAGTGTCCCCTCAACATCGAGCTGAGCTGGCGCCACGAGCTCGACATGGGCTGCCACATCTGGGTGGTGGGCGAGGTGCAGCGCATCCACGCCGCCCGCGACATCACCACCGAAGACGGGCACATCGACGCGACAAAACTGGCGCCCCTGGTGTACCTACCGGGCGTCCAGCAGTACGTCCGCATCGGCGACGTCGTCGACAAGGCCTTCTCCTGCGGCCGCAGCCTCAAGGGAGGCGCGTGACCCCGGTGCCCCCGCAGTTGCCAACGGCACCGCCGCGGCCCGTGTTGTTTCACGTCGCGCACCACAAGGAAGCCCTGGCCCTCATCGACGTCCTGGGCTTGCGCCAGCACGAGACGCAACCCCACCGCGTGTTCCGCTCCGACCGCGCTGTGCTCGTCGTCTCCGGACCGGGAGCGGACAACACCCGCGCCGCATTGGCACCCCTCCTCCAACGCGAGTCGTTTTCCGCCGCCGTCAACGCCGGCTGCGCGGCCTGCACCGACACCGGCGTACCCCTGGGCAGTGTCCGCATCGCCGCCAGCGTGCAGTGCGACGACAACGACGCGCAACCGCTCTGCCCAACGCCCCTCGCGCTCGCTCTGCCCGCCCTTCCGTTGGTGACGGTGCGCGCGCCCTTCACCGGCCCCCCAAGCCCGCCAGCACGCCTCATCGACATGGAGGGAGACGCCTTTGTCGCCGCGGTCCAGGGCCACTTCGCGCCGGAGCACATCGCCGTCATTAAGGTGGTCTCCGATTGGGGCAGCGACGCCATCCCCTCGCGGCAGCAGGTCGTGCAGTGGATGCGCGCCGAGCTACCCAAATGGCTCAGCGCAATCGCCCCCCACGCCAATTTATCTGCGCACGCCCCCAGCGATGCGCCGCACTCCCACACCACGCGCCCAGCGGTGTGGCAGCAGGTCCAGCAAAACCCCATCTTCGGCATCCTGAGCGAAGACGACCGCACGGCCCTGGCCCAGTTGGCCACCCAGCACCGCCTGAGCCACTCCCTGTGGCAACAGTTGCTCGACATGGCCGCCGACTTACAAGCCTGGCGCGAAACCCCGGTGGCCGACCTTCTCGCCGCCGCGCCCAACGCATCGGGGAAGGCCGTCTTTTCGCACGTGCAGCGCCACTGGACCGCGCTGAAAGAAACCCCCGCCGACTACACCGGCTTCACCGGCGCCCCCAACGCCGCATCGCCCCCGCGCCGCATCGTCGTCCGCCCCGGCACGCGCCCCGGCTTTGGCGACTGCCCGGTGGCCTCGCCCAAGACGCGCTGCTGCAATTTGCAAACCCTGGACGTCGCCGAGGGCTGCGCCTTTCGCTGCAGTTACTGCGCCATCCAGGCCTTTTACGAACCCGACGAGATCGCGCTAAACAGCGACGTCGCCCAGGCGCTCGACGACCTCGAACTCGACAAAGACGTCGTCCACCACATCGGCACGGGGCAAGCCTCCGACTCGCTGCTCTTCGGCAATCGCGCGGGGCTGCTCGAGGCCTTGATGCACTTCGCCAGGCGCCACCCCAAGGTCATCCTCGAGCTCAAAACCAAGTCCGACAACATCGGCTGGCTGCGCGACAACCCCATCCCCGCCAACGTGCTGTGCACCTGGACCCTCAACACGCCCACCATCATCAACGCCGAAGAGCACGGCACCGCTCGCCTCGACCAACGCCTCCAGGCCGCGCGCGACATCGCCGACAAGGGCGCGCTGGTGGGCTTTCACTTTCACCCCATCGTCGACTACCGGGGCAGCGAGGCCGAATACGCCGACCTGTACCGCCGCGTCCTCGCGACCTTTGCCCCCGACGAAGTGGCCCTGGTCTCCTTGGGCACCCTCACCTTCACCAAGGCCGTGGTGCGGCAGTTGCGGCGCACCCCCATGCGCAGCCGCGTGCTCCAGATGCCCCTCCACGATATCGCCGGGCGCCTCTCCTATTCCCTGGACACCAAGCGCCGGATGTTCCGCCACGCCTACCAAAGCTTTGCGCCCTGGCACGACCGGGTGTTTTTCTATATGTGCATGGAGGACGCGTCGCTGTGGCCGGAGGTCTTCGGCTTCTCGTACCCCGACAACGACGCCTTTGAAGCCGCGATGAAGGCGCACTACACCGCGGCCATCGCCCGGCGCCAACCCCGAGGAGGCACACCGTGAAGCACGTGTATTTAACCGGCAGCACCGGCGGCATCGGCCAGGCCATCGCCCAACGCCTGCAGCGCGACGGCATGCACATCGTACCGCTGCGAAGCCGCCTCGAAGACGTGGCCGCCCTCCAAGATGAAGTGCGCTCGCTGCGCCAAGAGACACCGCCCGACGCGCTCATCCACGCTGCGGGGTTTGGCCGCTTCGCCCCCCACGAAACCCTCAGCGCCGACGACATCGTCCGCATGGTGGCCGTCAACCTCACCGCGCCCATCCTGCTGGCCAATCTGTGCCTGCGCGATCTGCGCGAACGCCGGGGACACATCGTGCACATCGGGTCGATCGAGGCGACGCGCAGCGCCCGGTGGTCTGCCCTGTACAGCGCCACCAAGGGCGGGTTGCACCACTTCAGCCTGGCCCTGTACGAAGAGGTGCGCAAGGCTGGCATTAAGGTCACCATCCTGCACCCCGACCTGGTGCGCACGCCGTTCTTCGACGCCCTGGACTTCGCCCCCGAAGACGGCGACGACTGCGCCCTCGACCCCGCTGAGATCGCCCAGGTCGTGAGCGACATCTTGGCCCGCGCCGGCACCATCACCGAGCTCGTCATCCGCCCAAGGCGCTTGGGCATCCGCAAAAAGAGCGCGGCGCAACCCACGTGACCCGCGACCCCACATCGCCCGCTGCGGTGCGGGTGTCCGTCGTCATCCCCATTTACAACCGGGCGCACCTGCTGGAGCGCAGCCTGGGCAGCGTGCTGGCCCAAACGATGCGCGACTTCGAGGTGCTGGTCATCGACGACGCCTCCTTTGCCCCCCTAGACGACGCCATCGCCGCCTTTGCCGATTCGCGCGTCCGCCTCGTGCGCCTGCCCGAGCGCTCGGGGGTCAGCGCCGCGCGCAACACGGGCATCGAACTCTCCCGCGCGCCCCTCATCGCCTTCCTCGACAGCGACGACGCCTGGCAACCGAACAAGCTCGCCGCCCAGGTCGCCTTCATGGACGCCCACCCCCACCTGCCCCTGGTGCACACCGAGGAAATATGGATACGCAACGGCAAGCGGGTGAACCCCAAGCGCTACCACCAAAAGTCCGGCGGCCGCATCTTCCGCGAATCCCTACACCGCTGCCTCATCTCCCCGTCGGCGGTGGTGCTGCGCCAAAGCGCCTTTGCCGCCTTTGGCCGCTTCGATCCAGCGCTGCCCGTGTGCGAGGACTACGACCTGTGGCTCCGCATCACCAGCCGCAGCGAGGTCGGCTTCTTGTCGACGCCCCTCACCATCAAGTACGGCGGTCACGCCGATCAGCTCAGCGGCGCCCTGCCCGCCATGGACCGCTTCCGCGTGCGCGCCCTGCACAAATTACTGCGAGAGGTTGCATTGTCCCGGGAGGACCAAGTGGCGGCGTGGACGGTGATGCGCGACAAGTCCCGCGTACTGTGGCTCGGCGCCGAGAAGCGTGGGCTCGCCGAAGCCGCGCAGTATCGTCAGTGGTTCGATGCGGCGGTCGCTGCGCTTGCGTCCTTGTGCAGCGCCTCTTGATCGCGCACCTCGTGCAGGGCCGCGTTGAGCTGCGCCCCGAATAGAAAGAACAGCCAGAGCGCGTAAATCCACAGCAGGAAGAGCGGCAGCACCGCCAGGGCGCCGTACACGGACACCAGGGTGAACCGCGCCACGCTCACGTAGGTGGCGAAGCCCCACTTGAGGGCCTCCATGGCGATGCCGGCGATCAGCGCGCTGACGAGGGCGTGCTTTTTGCGGATGGGGCGGTGGGGCAACAGCCAGTAGACGAGAAAGAGCAGGAGCACCGAAATGAACAGGGGCAGCAGGATGCGCAGAGACCCGGAGACGTGCCCCAGCACCTGGCTGGCGAAGTAGAGCGAGAGCCCCAGGGCCGACGGCGCGACGACGATGAGCAACAAAGAGAGCCCCACCCGCAGCCACATCGCGCGCTGTTGCGGGATGCGGAAGATTTCGTTGATGGCCTTCTCGACGGAGAAGATGAGGGTGAGCGCCACCACCACCAGCGAGGACAGGCCGACGAGGCCCAGGGTGCCCGGGCGAAAGCTGTGGGCCAAAGTGGTGATTTGTTGGGCCGCCGCCGACGCCGCATCGGGCATCAGGTTGCTCTCGAGGAAGGCCACGGCCTCTTGCACGTAGGCGTCGAGGCGCAGGCGGGCCGAAGCGGCGAGCACCAAAATGAACAGCGGCACCACGGAGAGCAGGGTTTGAAACGAGAGGGCCGCCGCTTGCCGAGGACTGTTGTCATTCCAGAGCCGACGCCCGACGAGAAAGAAAAGCCGGATGAAGTAAATCAGCACGAACTCCCGGCGCGAACCGGCGAGCTCCCGGGGGAAAATCGTGGCGCGAACCGCCTCGCGCACAAAAAAAAGTCGGGGGTGCGCCTCGCGATAAAACAGTTTTTCGGTCAACTTTATGAGGCGTTCACGCATGGGTGGGGTTGACTTTCACTTTTTTTTCCACATAAACAGGCCGTTTGCTTTGTGGCAGGCGCTACTTTTTAGCGAGCGGAAATTAAGCATGATTGCCCCCCAAAATCAAGGCGCGAGACAGGGCCCACAACCACGGCAAACCTCAACCCCAACCCCCGAAGGACCGAGCATGAACATTCATCCCCTGGCCCAAGCACTCAACGACGAATTTCAAAACCCGGGTTGCGCCGTCTTGCCCCTGCTCTCGCAAAAGGGCAAACAGGCCTACTTTCCCGTGAAAGGCATCCTGGGCCAAAGCGCCGAGGCCCGGGGAAAAAAAATCAACGCCACCATCGGCACCGCCTCTGAAGAAGACGGCTCGCCGCTCACCCTCGAAACCCTAGAGGACATGCTCTCCCTGCCGAGCGAGACATTCTTGTACGCGCCCTCTCCGGGGCTGCCCGCGCTGCGCGACGCCTGGAAACAGCAAATTCTCCACAAAAACCCCTCCCTCAACGGCAAAACCTTTTCGCTGCCCGTGGTCTCCGCGGCCTTAACCCACGGCCTCTCCGTGGCGGGCTATCTCTTTGTCGACCCCGGCGACACCATCGTCTTGCCCGACCTCTACTGGGACAACTACGACCTCATCTTCGCCGCCACCTACGGCGCGCGCCTGCAAACCCACAACACTTTTGTCGGCGGTGCCTACGACGTGCAGGCCCTGTCCAGCGCCCTGGCCGATGCGCCCCGGGGCAAAAAAGTCGTCCTGCTCAACTTCCCCAACAACCCCACGGGGTACACCGCCACCGAAACCGAGGCCGAGGCCATCTGCGACGCGCTGTACCAAGCCGCCGACCGAGGCGGCCCGCTGGTGGTGCTGCTGGACGACGCCTACTTCGGCCTGGTCTACGAAGACGGTGTGGCGCGCGAATCGCTCTTTGCCCGGCTCGCCGACCTGCACCCCAACCTCCTCGCGGTGAAGCTCGACGGCCCCACCAAGGAGGATTACGCCTGGAGCTTCCGCGTGGGCTTCATCTCCTTCGCCTTTTCCGGTGCCACCGACGCGCAGCTCAAAGCCCTCGAAGCCAAGGCCGCCGGCGTGGTGCGCGGCTCCATCTCCAACGCCTCGGGCATCGCCCAGTCGCTCCTCATCAAGACCTACCGCTCCGACGCGTACGACGCCCAAAAGCAAACCAAGTACGACATCCTCAAAGCGCGCTACGACAAAATCCGCGACATCTTTTCCGCCCATCCCGAGTTCGCGCAAACCTTCGAGCCCATGCCGTTCAACTCCGGTTACTTCATGTGCGTGCGCACCAAGGGCGCCGACCCCGAGGCGGTGCGCCAGCGACTGCTCGCCCACTACGACACCGGTGTCATCGTGCTCGCCGGCCTCATCCGCCTGGCCTTCTCATCCGTGTCCCTGGCCGACCTCGAAGTCCTGTACCAAAACATCCACCGCGCTGTCTTGGAATTGCAAACGCCATGAGGCGCGCCCGGTTCACGACGTCCGCCGCGCTGCTCCTCGCCGCCTTGTTCGGCGCCCTCCACTGCGGCAACGGCGTGCCTGTCCCCGAGGCCGCCCCCACCGAGACCGACAGCCGCGCCACCCGAGACACACCCCAAGCCCCCCGCGACGCCAGCGCTCCCAAGGCCACCACCGCCGACGCCCCCGTCGCCGCCAAGGGCACGGCCCCCGAAGACGCCTGGACCTCCCTGTACGCCTTCGCCCAACACCTGGACGCCGCCCACCTGCACGCCAACGGCCTACTCATCGACTTCGGTACGCCCGGGCGCGACAAGTACACCTACGGCAGTTGGAAGAGCGGCTGGCGCGGCAACTACACCCAAGACGGCACCTCCTTCTCGTATCTCTCGGCCTCCGCGGGGCGCATCTTCGTGCTCCTGCCCAGCGACCAGTCCCCCGACGGGCGCATCGTGCTGCGGGGCAAGGGCATCGGCACGCGCAAGGGGCGCATCTACATCAACAACGCGCTGGCGGGCACCTTTGCCTTCGACAGCAGCGACTGGGAGCACGCCGAGGTCAACATCGCCAAGGGCCTGCGCCCGGGCATGAACGAAATCCTCGTCCGCGCCGATGGCCAGGGGCGCGCCCACGACGGACTGCGGGCCAGCATCGCCCTCGACTTCCTGCGGCTGCTCAGCGCCAAAGATGTGGCCGAGACCGCCCTGGGCCCCGCCTCTTCGGGCGTGGAAGCCTTCGCGGTCACCGGGCCGCACCAGGCGCCGCAACTGCTGCTGCGACCGGGCGAATCCCTCACCTGGCACCTGCCCCTGCAACCCGAATGGCACCTGGTGGTGCGCGCCAAATCACAAGGCGACGGCGCCGAAGACGCGCGGCTCACCATCACCGCCCAGGGAGACGACGGCACGCCCCAGGTCTTGGCCCAGCTCGCTCTCGGCCCGCAGACCACCGCCCAGCGCATTCCGCTCTCCGCGCTCTCCAGCGGTCTGTTTGCCCTGCGCCTGCATAGCGCGCACCGCGAGGTGTTGCTCGAACAATGCGAGCTGCAGCAGCGCCACGTCGAGATGCCCAAGGCCCCCGGTCGCCTCAACGCGCAAAACATCGTCGTGGTGCTCATCGATACGCTGCGGGCCGACAAGCTCCGCACCTACAACCCGGCGTCCCGCGTGCAAACCCCCTTCCTCGACGCGTTCGCGCCAAGCGCCATGGTCTTTACGCGCCCCTTGGCCGCCGAAAACTGGACCAAGCCCGCAACCGCCTCGGTGCTGAGCGGACTGTACCCGCAAACCCACCAGAGCAAGACCGAGCGCAACATCGTGCCCAACACCGTGACGCTGATGTCCGAGCACTTTCAACGCCTCGGCTGGACCACCGCGGGCTTTGTGGCCAACGGCTACGTGTCGAACAAGTTCGGCTTCCAGCGCGGCTGGGACCACTGGACCAACTACGTGCGCGAGGGAAAGGTGAACCGCGCCCAGGCCGTGGCCGACGACGTCATCGCGTGGCTCGAAAAGCGCCCGGCGAACAAGCCCTTCTTCCTCTACGTCCACACCATCGACCCCCACGTGCCCTACATCCCGCCCAACAAGTACCGCGCGCTCTACGACAACGATCCCTACAACGGCATCGTCGAGCCCCGCGGCACCGCCAAGCTGCTCGAGCGCATCAAGGGCGGCCTCAAGCTCACCGACCGCGACAAAATCCGCCTGGAGGCGCTCTACGACGGCGAAATCAGCTATCACGACGATCACCTGCAGCGCGTGTACGACGCCCTGAAACAACAGGGGCTGCTCGAGGACACCGCGTTCATCGTCACCTCGGATCACGGCGAAGAGTTTTTCGAGCACAACTCGGTGGGCCACGGACACTCGATGTACCAGGAGCTGCTCCACGTGCCCCTCATCGTGCAGTTGCCCGGCGCCACCGACTTTGCCGCGCCCGCGCGCTGCGACGTCGACGTGAGCCACACCGACATCATGCCCACGGTGTGCGAGCTGACCGGCACCGAATGCCCCAAAGATGTCGAGGGCGAGAGCCTCGTGCCCCTGCTGCGCGGCGAACACCACGTGCGCTATCCCAGCGCGGCGTTCTCCGAGTTCATGGACGGACAAAGGGTCGTGCGCATGGGACGCTGGAAGCTCATCGTCCGCGGGTGGCGCACCACGGTCTTCGACCTCGAACAGGACCCGCGCGAAACCACGGACTTATCCGACCTGCGGCCCGTATCCCTGGCCGCGCTCAAAGACGCCCTCAGCCTGCACTTGGGGCGCTTCGACCGCTACGACAACGCCGCCGCGGCGACGGGCACCGCCACAAAGGCCCGCCACAAAGCCGCCGATGTGGTCATCGACAGCGAGACCCGCAAGCAGCTCGAAGCCCTGGGCTACATGGGACACTGACTCGCCTCAAAAAAATAATTGCCGCCCCGGTTTCAGATTTTGGAGATTCCGTTCATAATGGTGGGCATACATCCCGCAAAAAGGAGTGAACCATGAGAAGACAAATCTCGGCATGGACGTGGGTGGCGCTGCTGGCGCTCGGCACCCTGGTGCTGTCGTGTCAAGAGGAAGGCGATGCTGTGACAGCAGATGCGCCGGATGATGCGGACACTGACAACAACGCGAACACCGACAACAACGCGAACACCGATGGCCCCCAGGGCTCCGACAGTGCCCAGGGTCCCGACAACACCCAGGGCTCCGACGACACCCCAAACAGCGACGCCACATCGACGGATGCACCAGAGGACACGGACACCGACGACACCGCAGGCACCGACGACCCCGCGAACACCGACGCCGATACAGAGACCGATACCGGCACCGATCCGCCGCCGGTGCGCGTGAACATCTGCAACGAAGTCGTCCCCGAAAGCCTGCACGTCGACGGCATCCCGGCGTACCAGCAGTGCGAAGCTTCCCAAAACAGCCCGATCTGGTCCAACGACGGCATCAACACCAGCACCGAAAAGGTGGATGACACCTGGGTGCGCACCCAAGGCAACTCCGGCTACCAATGCACGGAGTTTGCGCGGCGCTACTTGTTGTTCGTTTGGGGCGTGCAGCGCGTACCCAATGGCAATGCGGGCCAGTGGTGTGACGGCACCATCCCCGACGGACTCGAGAAGCGAACCGAGGGCGTCCACGGCGATGTGGCGGTGTTCGCGCCGGGTTCCTGCGGCGCTTCGGCGACCACGGGACACGTGGTGGTGGTGGACAGCATCGACACCGCGCAAAACCGCGTCCATTTTGTCGAGCAAAACCGCCCGGGCCGGCGCTCCTGTCTCCTCGATACCGTTGCGTGCTTCTTACACGCCACCGCCAACCCCAACTGAAGGAGGGAAATATGCGCAATGCAATCCCGTGTTGGCTGTTGCTGGGTCTGGCTGGATTCACGGGGCTTGGTGGGTGCAACAGCGACGACAACGGCGACGCCACGCCACCAGCAGATGCCTCTATTTACTTAAGCGCGGGCAGCGAACACACCTGTGGCATCCGCGCAGACAACGGCGCAGCAATTTGCTGGGGCAACAATCACGATGCGCTCATGACATCTTTTTTTCTCGGCCAAGCCGAACCACCCGAGGGCGTGGCTTTCACCAGCCTGGCCGCGGGTCACTCGCACACCTGCGGCATCCGCGCAGACAACGGCGACGCGCTGTGCTGGGGCGACAATAGGAGCGGCCAATCCACAGCACCCGAGTACACGCCACTCGTTGCCCTGGGCGCAGGCGTACGACACAACTGTGGCATCTACGCAGAAGACAAAACGGTGGTGTGTTGGGGCGAGGACGAATACGGACAAGCCACGCCGCCCGAGGACGTCCCCTTTGCGAGCCTCAGCCTGGGCGGATATCACTCCTGCGGGATTCGCGCGGACAACGGCGCGGTCCAGTGCTGGGGGCGCGATGAGAGCGGGCAAGCCACGCCGCCCGAGGACGTCCCCTTTGCGAGCCTCAGCCTGGGCGGATACCACTCCTGTGGCATTCGCGCGGAGGACAACAAGGCGCAGTGCTGGGGTTCCAGCAGGTCTTACCAGCTCTCGTCTCCCTGGGACGTGGCATTCACCAGCATCAGCGCGGGGCGGGAGCACACCTGCGGCATTCGCGCAGACAACGACGAGGCGCAATGCTGGGGGGAAAACGAAAAGGGCCAAGCCACACCGCCAAAGGGCGTGGCGTTCGTTGCCCTGAG
>LSQX01246511.1_pt1 | contig 12064 bp, 10 predicted proteins | sample 654561 | NCBI WGS metagenome assembly LSQX01 (sample SAMN04489861, study PRJNA283612) | anaerobic digester metagenome | isolation source: 4 biogas reactors fed with cattle manure at either 37C or 55C with and... | place: Denmark: Kongens Lyngby | collected 2014 | reverse complement strand
ACCTATTATACCGTCAGAGCTAAACGGGAAGAAATTGATCAACTATTGCAAAAAGATACAGCAGAAGTCCAAGTTCCGAAAACAGATTTGAATTTTTCCAGGGCAGGGAATTTGGACAAGGTACTGGCATGTATTAATTGCCTTATCTATTACAAAAAGGGCACTGCTTTTTGTCGGAAATGTCTTTGCAGGATTATGGATTTGGATGAACAGATAGCAGACGTTATTTTTTGTCTCAATAAGAAAGGATATAAAACAAAATCCTGTTGTGTGGGACACGAAGGATTTTCTGAATTTGGTATCAACTTTGATGTTGATATCGATATTAACGACATTGCCCTACCGTTAAATTTTGAATGGGACAGAAGAAATAGTAGGGCTATCAAAATGATACCCTATAATAAGGCAATGGGGATTACAAGGAAGAAAATGCAGCAGACAGTCAGCGAAGAAACTTTGGAACAATATAGACTAAGAGATTTAGAAGCATTACGGGAGTGGGCTAAAAATTTACCGATCAAAAAAAACTAGCCCAAAATTTTATACATGTTCAAAAATTAAATTGGTTTGTACAATAAACAATTCTTTAGTATTGCCATGAGAAGATGGCAAACAAAGCGTCTTCTTATCATTAAAGTTTAGGGAAGGGTACGTAAGGTTGTGTTGTTCCAATAAATGGTGACCATTGGAACCTATCCCTAATGGCCTTAGAATTGTGATTTAAGAAAAAACAAATTATGCCTTTTAAATAAGGTAATTGAATACGAGAAGTAGAGGTGGAATTATGGCTAATATTGAAAGCATTAAACAAAAAATAGGCCAATTAGATTCGGGGTCGTTTCAGAATCTTTGTGATTCTTACTTATACAAAATAGGCTACCCCAATATAGTTTCTCTTGGGGGGGAAGCAGGCACACGAAAAACTACTCCTGGTACACCTGACACTTATTTTAACACACCTGATGGAAAATATATTTTTTTGGAATATTCAACCCAAAAACAAAATATTTTTGCAAAAATTAAGGGTGATATCGCAAAATGCCTGGATATATCAAAAACGGGCATTACTCATGATAAAATTTCTGAAATCATTTATTGCCATATCTCATCCAATATTACACCTGCACAAGATAATGAAGTAAAAACTCTATGTGCGGATGTTGGGATCAAACTCACAATTATTGGGATTGACAAACTCGCTGAAGATTTATATCTTTTTCATCATATTATTGTTCGGGATTTTTTGGGGATATCAATAAGTACTGGTCAAATTCAATCATATGATGATTTTGTCAAGCATTATAACTCAAACAGGATGGCGGCGCCAATTAACACTAAATTCTTGTTCAGAAATGAGGAAATTAAAAATATTGACGAGGCTTATCAAAAAGTTAACATTGTAATACTGAGTGGTGCGGCAGGCACAGGAAAAACTCGATTAGCTTTGCATTATGCGAAAAATTATTCGGATACTCATAATGAAAAGTTTTACTGTATTCATAGTAATGATTTGCCAATATACGAAGATTTGAAGCTTTTCGTGGATAGCCCGGGGAACTATTTTCTTTTTATTGACGATGCAAACCAATTATCGGGATTACAGCATATTATTCGCTGTACAACTATGAAGCCCGAAGGATATAATGTAAAAATACTTATTACCGTACGAGATTATGCAGTTCAAAAAGTAATAAATGATGTCCGGGAAATCGCTTCATATGAAAACGTTAATATTAGGACATTTACAGATGATGAAATTAAGGAGTTACTTGAAACAATACTGGGCATTACCAATCCAGATTATCAAGAAAGAATCATAAGAATCGCGGAGGGAAATGCCCGAATTGCTATGCTTGCTGGAAGAGTGGCTTGTAATTCAAATCGTTTGGACTCTATTAACGACGTATCACAATTGTATGAGGACTATTATAGCTCTTTCCTAGAAAAACATCAATTATTTATTGATAATAATATGGGCATAACTGCTGGTATAGTTACCTTTTTGGGTGTAATACATTTAGAACATATTGATGCAATCTTGCCAACTTTACAAGAAAGTGGATTATACCGAGATGGCTTTATTGAAAACATTCATAAGCTTCATGAGCAAGAAATTGTTGATATTTATAGTGATAAGGTTGTTCGTTTTTCGGACCAATGTCTGTCAAACTATTTGCTTAAATATGTTTTCTTCGATAAAAAGCTGATCAGCCTGTCAGTGATGCTTAAGGCCTCTTTTCAAAATTATAAGGAGCGAACCATCTTATCTATTAATACACTGTTAAATATTTTCAGGAACAAGGCTCTCCTAGATTTTGTTGAAAGGGAAATTAAAATAGTGTGGGACGAACTGTTGCAAGAAGAATCCCCATACTTTTTTGAATTTGTTAAAGTATTTTTTCGTGTTAGTCCTACCGAGACACTCTTAATTTTGCAAGATAAAGTTGAACTTGAAGAGAGAGCAATTATTGCGGATTCTGATATTGATATCGAAAAAGGGAAAAAACATCAAAATGTAGATAATGATATTATCGAAATTCTAGGTGGATTTGCAAATATGGATGATTTACCAACCGCGTTAGATTTATTGTTTCAGTATTATTTCAAACGTCCGGATTTGTATATACAATTTTATCATGCGATTAATCTATATTTTGGTATAACAAGGGATTCTATGTGTTATGAATTTTATACACAAGTAACCCTTTTTGAAAAAATAAAGGAATATTCAAGGGATTGGGGACAAGAATTCGTTGCCGTTCTTTTTTTAGATGTGGCAGAAGAATTTTTGAAGTTGCATTTCTCTCCAATAGAAGGAGGCCGCAAACACTCATTTATTATATATAATATTCCGTTAGCTATATCCAAAGGCGTTGAAAGATATCGCGGGCTCATTTGGGAATCCCTATCTGACCTTTGCAAAATTAATAAATATAAGGAAAAGGTCAGGAAGATACTTGGTTCCTATGGTGGTATAATTGAAGAAATAAGTCTGCCAATTTTACAATTTGATTTGACATACATTAAAGGCATTTTGGAATCGAATTTTCCGGCAAATGAATTATGTAACTGTCTTTTAGTAGATAGATTAGCGAAATTTTTTACACGTATGAATATTCCTTGTGAATCATTATTTTCTGAATATTTCAAAGGGGAACTCTTTTTTCTATATCAACTTCTTAGGGGGCCTAATTACGGAAAAGAAATTGACTATAAAGAATATGAAATCTTAAAACGGCAATCAATTGAACAATACATTTCTGATTGTGATTTAGTAATGTTCAAGCGGTTAATTGATGTTTGTAATGACATTAATGAACCTGATGGTCATACAAATTGGCAGATCAGGGAAGGATTGACGATTGCCTTTGAGGCTATTTCTCTCAAAAAGGATTGTTATGTTGATGCCATTAAATATTACATAGAAAAAAATACACCAAATAATTTATGTCCATATCATTTAGTAAGTGTTCTTTTCTCTTTATTATCTGATTCCGAGGTTTTTGATTTGATCAATAATAACGAATATAGTCAGAAAAATGCATGGTTGTATGTCTATTATCATGAGTTACCATCGGAACTGATTACAGATAGGCATCTGCAGGGATTATATGATTTTTTGGCAGATGTTTCTGATGGGGCTATTAAATTATCATCATTACGTGATGTGGATTTTTTAGAAAAGTACAGAGTTATAGATGAAGGTGCCTTTATAAAAGGGTGTAAAATCATTTTAGCTAAGAGGGAGTGTTCACCCTTTATGATACATATTTATTTTGGCTTGTTGTTTAGTTGTTACCTGTATAATGCACCGCAGACGGTTATCCAAAAATTTACTGGCAATCTAGAATTGCTCGAAGAAATTTATTATTTAATGTTGTCATACGGTGACCATTATGATTATGATGGAAGATTTTTAAAAGAAATTTATTCGGTCAGACCGTCCGTGTTGAAAAAATACATTGATTATTTAGTTAATAAAAGGGGCAGCTCCTTTAGCGACTATCAAGAAAGACATAGATGTTTTTTTGAGTTGGATGATTTCCCAAAAATTTATAATAAAATTTTTGAACAACTAGTTAAAAATCTCCGGTTTCCTAGGATGTCTGTTCCATATTTCCTGGAATCCATATTGCTACCAGTAAAAAACAAACAGGACTTGTTAGTGAAACAAGACGAGTGGATACGACAATGTATTAAACTGTTTCCCAATGACAGGACAAAGATGTATTGTTTGTTTGCAGTTATATCTAAATTAGAAAATGATAGAAAGAAGGAATATGTTTCGTTGTTTCTTGAAAATAATCAATCATTTGAAGATTTTAAAAGAATCCCCTTGACTCCTGTATCATTTAGTTGGTCAGGTAGTGCAATACCTATGTATTCCGCTTGGATTGAATATCTTGAATTGTTGCTTCCAAGTTTTATGGGGTTAAGATGGATAGAGCATAAAAATTATATTGAAACAAAAATTGGTTTTTTAAAAGGGCAAATTGAATCTGAACAAATTAAAGAAATTTTAGAAGGGTAGAGACTAATTAAAAATATTAGGAAATATAAATGGGGATTTTATATTATTCTTGTCCAGTATGGAAACAAATAAAGGCAAGATATTGCCTGGAGGATTTTATACGGAACATGCCCTAATGGTCCCTTCTAGTACAAGTATATCTAAATATTAGGGATTATGAAACAGCATATAGGTTAGCGAAGGGGAATTATGAAAAGGATAAAAAAGCAATCCATTTCATATTCGTGCCTATTTTATTTGCTTAATAAAGGGTGCAAACATAAAAAATAAAAGCATATAATATCCGGGAGCTGTTTTAAAATTTAAACGAGGGGGCAAATAAATGGGAAAAATAATCAGGGATCCCATTCATAATATTATAGAGGTTGATAGAGATGCTTTGGCACTTATTGATACTGAAGTTTTTCAAAGATTGAGAAGAATCAGGCAGTTAGGTGTAGCATGGTTGGTTTATCCCGCCGCTGAACACAGCCGATTTACGCATTCTGTTGGAACCTACAATATGTCGAAATGCATTTTAAACAATTTAGAAAAAAACAGTGTGGGATTTCAACTTGATAAGGATAAGAAAAAATTAGTAATTCTTGCAGGTTTATTACATGACATTGGTCACGCACCTTTTAGTCATGCCTTTGAAACAGCAATAAAAAACTTGAAAGGGGACTTTAAACATGAGCATATGTCTACCAAGATAATTATGGAGTGTAATGAAATATCATCAAAATTGAAAAAACATGGGAAAAACTTTCCGGAGGAAATCTGTCAAATCATAGACAACAAATATTCTGATCCATACGTGGCTTCAATCGTCTCTAGTCAATTCGATGCGGATCGTATTGACTATTTACTTAGGGATTCTTATATGACGGGTGCGAATTATGGAAGATTTGATATTGATTGGCTTCTGAAAAATATACGGATTGAAAAATCAACATTTCGACATTCCGAAGGTGAAATGGTGGTAAGCATTGATTATAAAAAAGGACTTAATGTGTTGGAACAATATTTAATTGGTAGATACTTCATGTATACCCATGTATATTATCATAGAGTGAACCGGGGGTTTGAGATTGTAGTTACAAATATTATTAAAAGAATATTGGAGAAAAAATATGACAATTTTATGGGATATAACTACATAAATGATTTACATTCTGGTAATATATCATTAGAAGATTATTTAAAGTTAGATGATTTTACTGTATTGACCTGGTTTAAGGATTGGTATGAAAAAACACAAGATTTTATTTTAAAAGATTTATTATATCATTTATTTACCAGAAAACCTTATTATGAGGTAATATATCCTCCCTATGGTCATATGGAATATAGTGAAGAAAAAGAAAAAATTATGAATGGCTTTGAAAATGAAGATGAAAAAGAATATTACTTTCAGGAAGATTCGCCTAAAAATACTGCCTACAGGGACCTTTATAACATGGATGAAATGCTCGAAGAAATTTATATTTCAAAAAATGGGGATGTCATACCTCTATCGGCTATAGAAGATAGTATTATTACCGGAGCGAAAGGTGTTCTTAAAAAGGAAAAGATTTTATGGTACAAAAAACGGGAAAGGGGTAATGAGGCCAATGGATATGAATAACATTTTTATTCTAAAAGATTTAGTTAATCTAGGTGGCGGACAAGTTATGGGAAGAAAAAAAATGCAAAAGATTATTTATATTATTCAGGAGGAGTTTGGTAATCTTTTTGATCCATCCTTTGAATTCGAATGGAATTTTTACGGGGTATATTCGGACGAATTAGCTAGTGAACTAAGCATAGGGGAATTTTTTAATATTTTCAGAGAAACTCCGGTAAAGAAGTATGATTATCTCAGCTATGCTATTGAAGTGGTAGATGAAACTGTGACTGAAACAACTTCTGTAATACAAAATGAACAGCTAAACAAGTTAATGCGTTTTTTAAATGACAAGGAATCGAGGCTCTTGGAGGTTCTTAGTTCTATTATATTTTTTAGGGGTAAGGGGCTTCCGGAGGAAGGGATAGAATGTGAGCTGTTTAAATTTAAAGGACATCTCAGGGGATTTTTTGATGACGCCTATGCTGCCTTAGAAAAGGTTAGAGAAATTTCAAATTCATATTTAGAAATTTAGTGTATTGAAGGAAAACTGGGATAGAAACGATTGAGCTAGGGCGTGACGATTAGCGAGCGGGAATCCTAGCAAAGTCATAATGCTAGCCACAGACCTTATCAAAACCTTTGCAGGCCATGAGCCTTCTGCCGTACATTGGAGAAAACTAAATGGATGAAAAAGCTGTAAGTTATAAGGAGATATATGAATGAATATAAAAGATGACGATATCCCTGCCGGGGAATTAAACATGTTTGATAAAACTATTATTGATTACATTATTTCACTAACTCATCTTTATGGGTTGGTCCATAAGGATAAAGTGGTGGAGATATTTAACCTGCAAAATAAAGAAAAAATTGATATCATAATCATCAATGACATCATAGAAAACCCGCCGGGGGATTTAACGAAAAATTTCGTGGAGATCAATGGAGATTATTTTGTCCATGAGTTCATCATGGAATTTGACAATTTTGATGCACAGTTAAAACAGTGCAAAGACAAGCCCCTTTATATTCCCGTCCGGGAGGAACTTCTCAAATATAAAGAAGAAACTTATTTTGAGGTAACCAAACAGTATAATGCACTATTAAGTTATGTAACCAGGAACATCTTCAATGGTGATGAATCTGCGGCGGAGATGCTTTGTGAGGATGTTCAGGGGATATGTCAGTTTGATTTTTCTATGCAGGAAATTTTCGAGGTATTTAATACCGTGGGCGTAGATTTTAAAAATGAAAAGCAGATCAATGAAGTAGTACAACTGGTCATGGAACTGGCCAACAACACCAGAATCTGGGGGAATAACGGTCATACACCCAATGAAATTTTTGAAAAATATGAGAAGCCCCATTTACGACCACTTCCGGATAAATCTTTTGAGTTTGGTAGTGCTAATATCTTTGATTTTGGGGCCGGAAAGAAAATTGGCAGGAATGATTCATGCCCCTGTGGCAGCGGGAAAAAATATAAAAAGTGCTGCCTAGGGAAAGATGACGGGGAAAATCATTACAGTTGAAAAAATCAATTTTTAAGCGCAATCAAACAATCAGGACCCATTATGGATTTCCCGATTGTTTTTTTATTCCAGCAATTGCAGCCCGGAACTTCTATCCAAACAGGGGGACGGTTCCCCTGTTTGACATAATTGAGATATCAGGCTAAAATATCCCTGAGTGATGGAATTGCCAAGGACAAAGCGATTACTAAGTTCAACAGGGATATATCATGTAATGGTAAGGGGAATAAACCAGCAAAATATTTTTGTTGAGGACAATGATTATTTAAAATATATAGATACTTTGAGGGAATATAAAAAAGAAATTGCTTTTGAATTATATGCTTATTGTTTGATGGGGAACCATCTTCATTTATTGATTAAAGAAGGAAACGAAGAAATCGGAAACACCATGAGACGAATAGGGGTAAGTTATGCCTATTGGTATAACCGGCAATATGATAGAAGTGGACATCTATTTCAGGGCAGATTCAAAAGTGAACTGGTAGAAGACGATACCTATTTTTTAACTGTGTTATGCTAGATTCAAACAGGAGAACCGTCCCCGTGTTTGAGGAAGGAGTGAAACCATGCAAATGCAAGACCTGACCGCAAGCCTCGAAAAACTTCATACGACCGATTCAGGCGCGAAGCGAATCAGGCACAACCTTGATTTGCAAAATGCAGATATCGTTCTGTGGTGCAGGGAATTCATAAAACAAGCGGACATTGCAATAAGGCAGGGAAAAAACTGGTATGTGTATGGCGGTGGCGTGGTCGTTACCATCAACGTGCAAAACTGTACGATAATCACGGCGCACAAGATAAACGCCAAGGTTCGTGTTATGCGAAAATCGGATTATGAATGTTTGTCCGAATTTTGCTATCAGGCGATTTTTATCCCCAAGGGGGTGGAACCACCGGCAAGGAAGATTATTAATGAGCCGAAGATAAATATCTACATCAAGGATTTTGGAACCCAAGCCGGCGACTTAGGAGTAGTCGCAGAACAAGACGGGCAGATAGTCGGAGCGGCGTGGACAAGAATCATTCCGGCCTATGGTCACATAGATGCTGAAACACCCGAACTTGCCATTTCGGTATTTCCGGAATTTCGGGGATATGGCATTGGAACAAAGTTGATGAAAAAGCTGTTTGGGATTTTGCAGGCTAATGGTTATGTGAGAACATCGCTTTCTGTTCAAAAGAATAATCCGGCGGTCCGGTTCTATGAGCGATTGGGATATCAAATCGTCGAGGGAAAACCCGATCATACCGAGAGCGAAGATTTCATTATGGTAAAGAATTTAAAGAAGTAGTGGCATTGAATCTAACACAAAAATGGTTCAACTTAAATTTAAAAATATGAAGTCTATTTTCATACCTGATAAAATATTAATTGTTAATGGTTCCAAATTAGGTGCGTTGAGTTATGAGGTTTAAAAAAGATTTAAAAGGAGAAGTGAAATAATGTTGGAGATATTGAAAAATAGAAGAAGCATTAGAAAATATAAAGATAAAAAAATTGAGGATAAAAAAATTGAACAATTGATACATGCAGCCCTACTTTCACCGACCTCAAGAAATTTTTATTCATGGGAATTTATGGTGGTGGATAATAAGGAAACAATCGGAGAGTTATCGAAAGCGAAAGCTTCAGGCTCGGCATTTTTAAAAGATGCCCCCTTGGCCTTTGTTGTATTGGGGGACCCTCAGATTAGCGATGTGTGGGTGGAGGACGCTTCTATTGCATCAATTATTATTCAACTGACAGCCCAATCTTTGGGACTTGGTTCATGTTGGATACAAATCAGAAAAAGGGACCATGATGACAAAACAACGTCAGAAGATTATGTAAAAGATTTATTGGGAATCCCCGAAGGTAAAAGGGTTGAATCTATTATTTCAATCGGTTATCCCAATGAAGACAGGCTGGCCCATAAGATTGAAGATCTAAGATTTGATAAGGTTTGTAGACTATCATCAAGGTAGGCAGCGGTTGGACTGCCGGAGATAAAAACAACAAGAACTGTTGGACAAACAGGGTTGGTTCGCTTATGCTTATGCCATTAAGCATATAATTGATGAAGGCTTAATCAAACAAGACAGTCGGGACCAGGGTGGTCCGTTTGATCCGCATTCTACCTATTATACCGTCAGAGCTAAACGGGAAGAAATTGATCAACTATTGCATGAAGATACAGCAAAAGTCCAAATCCCAAAAACGGATTTAAATTTTTCCGAGGCGGGAAATTCAGATAAAATACAGGCGTGTGTTAATTGTCTTATTTATTATAAAAAGGGCACTACCTTTTGTCGAAAATGTCTTTGTGGGATTATGGATTTAGATAAACAGATAGCAGATATTATTTTTTGTCTCAATGAGAAAGGATATAAAACGAGGTTTTCCTGTGCAGGGCATGGGAGTGACTCCGTACCTTATATCAGTTTCAATACTGATATCGAGAAGATGGATCCGCCACTGTATTTTGATTGGGACAGGGGAAAAGATAACAGGATCCTCAGGATGATACCCTATAATAAGGCAATGGGTATTACAAGGAAGAAAATGCAGCAGACAGTCAGCGAAGAAACTTTGGAACAATATAGACTAAAAAACTTGGGAGCATTACGAGAGTGGGCTAAAAATTTACCGGTCAGAGAAGAATAGGCTGTAAGGGTTGATAAAAATATTTTTGAACGAGGGTGAACCTGCTAGAAAGTGGTTGTTTCCGGAAGGGAAATCACCACTAGATATAGTGCAATTCTTAATAAAACCTTACGCAAAACCATGTTATTCGAATAAATGGTGGCTGTTGAAACCTACTCCCTTAATTTGTAAATTAGCTTTTTATCTCTTTTCTCTAGGATTTTTGGGCGGTGGCAAGTCTGGAAATTTCTTTCTAACATGTTCTGCCATCAACTCGCTTAATATTTCTCTTTCAACATTAAATCTGTTGCACAAATAATCCATAATTGCTTCATGGTCTTCTATCGACATATCATCCAACTCTTTTTCAGAATATAATTCTATATTATCAAAACCCCCTTGTTTTTCTACATACTGCTGTAAATGTTTTGTTATAAGTCCTTCTATCAACCCTATTTGTTTCTGTGAAAACAGGTACCCATCAAACTCAGAAGTTAAGGGTAGTTCCTGACAATAAAATTTACACATCTCGTTAATGTCTTTTAGCCCCTCTACCACAAAGTTGGAAATAAATATTTTCTCCTGAACATCAACGTATCTATTCCACGCTTCCTCGGGTGTTATCCCCCTTCTAATGACTATTTTCCTTAATTTTTTGTTTTTTCCCTTTTTCAAATTATCATCTCCTATATTTTTTGTTGGTTTTGCGCTGAACCGGGATTAAATTGCAAACTAGACTTAGAATAATATGTACCAGGTTTACAACTCAAAAAAGGACGGAAATACCTATCCTTTATATTTTATAAATCCTAAAACTTTCATTAAAATGTTCCCCCTAACTATTTATTCATACAGATTTTTTTAAAACAGTTCATCAAAACGGTTGGCCTTAACCTGCATTGCATTTTCCCTACCTCCCCCGATTGAAATACGATAGGCATGTTCTCCTTTCCTACGGCTGATTGTTATAGAATCCTTCCCCAACCCAAGCAGTTCCTTTATCTGCTTTTTGTCGATCAGAGCAAGTTCGCTTCCGGAAAGCCCTTCCACTCCACAGACAAGCGCTAATACAAGGCCATAGCCTTCATTTATAAGAGTTTTAATTTCATGTTGTTCATTTTCACTGAATTTAAATAACCAGCTGTAATAATCCTCAGTTTTAGTATTTATTTTGTCTGATCTATATTTGACAAACAGGCGACATTTAGCATTATCCGTCATGATGCAATACAACTGCCGGTCTTTATCACTTTCAATTAAAGCAGCTGTGGTTTTTTTATTGCTATTATTGAATAATACAGACAGTGCAGCTCCATAGTAAAAATCCGTAACCTTAATTTCTGACATCATAAATTCCTCCTTTTAATTTTAACTGAATTTAAACATAAAAATAAACACGCCCCATAAAAAGGCCTGTTATTCTATATATATCCCGTGCTAAACAAAAGTGTAAACCCTTATTTAAAACATTTTATAATATTTTTGAAATCCCTTTGTTCTGTTATTATGACAATTTATAATAACAATTAATTCATTCAATGCTTTATTATGTTCTATAACTATAGTTGGATTGGTACCGAATCCCCTATTTTGCTGTTATTTTTATTGCTGCTTATGCAGGCTACCACCCCCTGTTATATTTGTTCAGTAATTCGTATTCCGTTATATTGTGTATCAATAATTTTACTAATTTTTCTCTGGCTTGCCCCATTCTTTCATATTCGTGTAATGTTTTGCATAATAAAAAGTTGTTGTCGGGTATTTTATAATAAAAGGAAGAACAC
>LSQX01406549.1_pt2 | contig 12066 bp, 10 predicted proteins | sample 654561 | NCBI WGS metagenome assembly LSQX01 (sample SAMN04489861, study PRJNA283612) | anaerobic digester metagenome | isolation source: 4 biogas reactors fed with cattle manure at either 37C or 55C with and... | place: Denmark: Kongens Lyngby | collected 2014 | reverse complement strand
GCGCAGCAGCGTCGTCTTGCCGCCGCCGCTCGGACCGCGGATGACCTGCCGCTCACCCGGTGCCAGGTCGAGATTCCAGGTCCGGTCACCCCATGCGCAGCGCAGGTCGACCGCCCGCAGGTGCAGGTCGGTGGCGTTCCGCGCGGCCGGGGGCGGGGGTGTCGTGGTCATCACCGCGGCGAGCCGACGTTCGGCAGCGGCCGCCTCGTCCGCGTGGATGGCGGCGGCCGCCAACGGGCCGTGCGCCTCGAAGGCGGCCAACGGCAGCATGACGAGCATGCCCAGCCACGTCGGCTCCCCGGTGTACGTGACCGCACCCAGGGCCAGCAGCGCGAGGACGGTGATCCCGGTCGTCCACGCCTCCGCGGCGGCGGCCGGGCCGAGGGGGCGGTCGGCCGCCACCCGGGCGGCACTACTGCGGGTCGAGGCTGCGGAGGCCCGTGCGATGCGCTCGGCACCGAGACCCGCGGCCTCGAACTCCACGCGGTGGTCGAGGACGCGGTCGAGTTCCTCCGTCCATGCGTCGTGGGCGGTGGCGCGCCGGGCCGAACGGGCCGCACGCACGGCCAACCGCGGGACGAGGACGCCCGTCACCAGATAGGCCAGGGCGAGGACGAGGCCGGCCAGCGGGTGCAGCCACCCTGCGCCGAGGACCGCCACCACCGACAGCACGATGGCCACGCCGCGGGGGACGAGCGAGCGGACGATGAGGTCGGTGACGCGCTCGGCGTCGGTGATCACCTGGCTCAGTCCCTCCGCACGGGTGCGGGCGTGCCCGTCACGCACCAGGGCGGTGAACAGGCGGGCCCGCAGGGTGGTCAGGGCGTCGAGGGCCAGCCGGTGGGAGACGAGACGGTCGAGGTAACGGAATACCGCCCGCGAGATGCCCAGCGCGCGGACCGCGGTGATGGCCACCGAGAGATCGAGCACCGGGGGCATCTCCCAGGCGCGGGTGATGAGCCACCCCGACAGCACCGTCAGACTGAGCGCCGACAGGAGCGTCACCGCCCCGGCGAGCACGGCGAGGACGAGGTCGCGGCGGCGGAGGCCGGCCAGTCGCAGCATGGTCACAGTGACACCACCTCGTCGGCCAGCGCCAGGAGGCGGGGGTCGTGCGTGGCGACGACCACCGCATCCCCGGCGGCCGCCCGCGCGCGCAGCACGGCGCCGATGTCCTCGACGAGCCCGGTGTCGAGGTGGGCGGTGGGTTCGTCGAGAAGCAGCAGACGCGGGCCGCCGTCGCCCCGGGCCAGGGTGCGGGACAGGGCGAGGCGCTGCCCCTGACCGGCGGAGATGCCGGTGCTGTGCGCGCCGAGCCGCTGCCCGGCCGGCACTCCGATGTCCACGCCGGTCTCCCGTGGTGGGGCACCCAGCAGGGCGAGGTTGTCGGCCACCGTGCCGGGAACGAGGACGGGGCGCGCCGGGAGGTAGTCGATGACCTCCGGTTCCGGCGCGATGATCCGGCCGTCGACAAGCTCCTCCGGGAGGACGCCGAGCACGGCGAGGAACACCGTCGACTTGCCGGAGCCGTTGGGCCCGTGGAGGACGGTGACCGCCCCCGGCCGGGCGTCGACGCTGAGCTGCGCGGGGGTGACCCCGTCCCGGCTGCGGACCGACAGGTCCTCGATGCGCAACCCGACGCCCGCCTGCCGCTCCGGGGTGTAGGGGGCGGGGGAGGGGGCGTCGATGAGCGGGAGGACCTCGTCCACCGCGGTGAGGCCGTCAACCGCGGCGTGGAAGGACGTGCCGACGCGGCGGATGGGCGAATAGACCTCCGGGACGATGATGAGTGCGATGAGGCCGGCCGCCAGGGGGATGCTCCCGTCGAGCAGGCGCAGGCCGATCCCGACCGCGACGAGGGCCACGGACAGCGTGGCGATGAACTCGAGGGCGAAGGAGGAGAGGAACGCCAGCCGCAGCACCGACATCGTCGAGTCCGCGTGCCGACGCCCGCCCGATTCCACCTCGCGCGCCGGGCCCTCGGTGGCGTCCAGGGCGCGGAGGGTGAGTGCGCCGGAGAGCAGGTCCGCGAGCTGCCCGCCGAGAGCGGAGGTTATCCGCAGGCGCCGCTGCGTGTGCGCGCGGGTGAGCGTGCCGATGAGCACCATGAACACCGGGATGAGCGGCACTGTCACCAGCGCCAGCACCCCCGACACCGGATCCGCCAGGAACACCACGAGCAGCGCCGCCGGGGTGGCCAGCACGACCGACACCAGTGCGGGCAGGAACTCGCTGAGGTAGGGGCGGAAGTCCTCCAGTCCGGTGGTGAGCACCGCCCGCCAGTGGCCGGCCTGCTCCTGCACGGCGCGGGGGTCCCGGTGCCGCAGCGCGTGCAGCGCCGCGGTGCGCAGGGTGTCGATGGTGTCGCCGACCCCACGGTCCGACCAGTGCTGGGCCAGCCAGGCGACCCCGCCGTGGGCGACAATGACCGCCCCCAGGACGGGAAGAGTCCACCATGGGAAAGGCCCACCGGTGATGAGCTGCGCTGCAGACCACCCCAGGAGGACGCCACGGGCCAGCACCAGCACGGTGGACAGCGCCTGCGCCACGCCCGCCCGGATGATGAGCGGGCGGACCGGCGGGATGAGACGCAGCAGGCGGGGATCGACGGGAGCGCGGGTGGAGGTGGCCATGTCAGGCGCGCACGCGTTGACGGAAGGACCAGTAGGTCCAGCCCTGGGCGACCAGCACCACCGGCACCAGGAAGAGGGCGGCCCAGGACATGATCGTCAGGGTGTAGTCCGAGCTCGAGGAGTTCCAGATGTCGAGGCTCACGCCGTCTGCCAGCGTGGTGGGCATGAGGTAGGGGAACATCGCGCCGAAGATCAGCGCGACGAATCCCAGGATGGCGACGAAGGTGGCGCTGAAGGCGAGGCCGTCGCGGCCCCGGACAAGCAGGATGACGGCGGCGAGCAGGCAGACGAGAACGACGGCGACGGCGATCCACGTGAGCGGGCGGCCGTGGGCGAGCTGCAGCCACAGGGTGAAACCACCGACAATGAGGATCACCGGGGCGGCGATGATGCGGCCGAGGCGGTGGGCGTCGTCACGCAGGGGGCCGGCGGTCTTGAGCCCGAGGAACGTCACCGCATGCAGGGCGAAGATCGCGAGGAACGCCAGGCCGCCGAGCAGTCCGAAGGGGGTCAGCAGCTGGACGAGGCCGTCGAGACCCGAGGGGATCTGGCGGGCGGCGTCGACCGGGACGCCGCGGACCAGGTTGGCGAACGCCACGCCCCACAGCAGCGCCGGCACCCACGAGCCGATGCCGATGCCGATGTCGGAGTAGATCCGCCAGCGGGGCGTGTCCACCTTGGTCCGCCACTCCAGCGCCACGCCGCGGACGATGAGCGCCAGCAGGATGAGCAGCAGGGGCAGGTAGAAACCGGAGAACATCGTCGCGTACCACTCCGGAAACGCGGCGAACAGGGCACCACCGGCGGTGATGAGCCACACCTCGTTGCCGTCCCACACGGGGCCGATCGTCTGCACGGCGGCGTCGCGACGCCGCGCCCGCTCCTCCCGGTCCTTCCCGCGGCCGAGGAACGGCAGCAGCATGCCGACGCCGAAGTCGAAGCCCTCGAGCACAAAGTAACCGAGGAACAGGACGGCGATGAGAATGAACCACAGGGTCTGCAGATCCATGATCTAGTTCTCCTTCCCGGTGTCGCTGCCGGTACCGAAGGTGAGGGGCGTGAGCTCCTCCTCCTTCGGCCCGTAGGTGTCGGCGGCGATGTCCTCGGACGCGCCGACCGGCAGTGGGCCGGCGAGGGTGTGCCGACGCATGAGCCAGAACCACACGACCGCCAGCGCGCCGTAGAGGAGGGTGAAGGAGATGAGCGAGGTCCACACCGTGGCGACCGAGTGGTTGGACACACCGAAGTCGACGATCATGTGGATCTCGTGCTCCATGTTCGGGGCGTCCGGGCCGAAGCTGATGTTCGGGTGGACGATCCACGGCTGGCGGCCCATCTCCGTGAAGATCCAGCCGAAGGAGTTCGACAGGAACGGGAACGGGATGGCGGCCAGGGCACCCCACGCGAACCACCGGTTCGTACTCACCCGGCCCCGGCGCGTGAGCCAGAAGCCGAGGACCACGAGAAGGAGGGAGACCGCCATGAGGCCGATCATGAGGCGGAAGGACCAGTAGGTGACGAACAGGTTCGGGGTGTAGTTGCCCGGACCGTAGATCGTCTCGTAGTGCGCCTGCAGATCGGTGACGCCCTGCAGCGTGACACCGGTGAAGGAGCCGGCCGCCAGGAACGGCAGGACCCAGGGTACGGAGATGACCTCGATGACCGAGTCACAGTCATTGAAGGTGGAGAATGCCAAGATGGAGAACCACGGGTCCTGCTCCGTGTGGCACAGGGCCTCGGCGGAGGCCATCTTCATCGGCTGGTACTCGAACATGAGCTTCGCCTGCAGGTCCCCTGTGATCGACAGGCCAATCGCGGCGATGATGATCACCCAGAGACCCATCCGCAGAAGGGGACGCCACAGGGTGGCGGCGTCGTCACCCGCCTGCCCGGCGGTGTGGAGGCGGGAGCGCACCATCCAGAAGGCGCTGATACCCGCGATGAACGTGCCCGCGACGAGGAAGGACCCGGTCACCGCGTGCGGGAAGGCGGTCAGCGCGATGGGGTTGGTGAGCAGCTCGCCGATGTCGATGAGCTCCGCACGGCCAGTCTCCGGGTTGTAGGCGGCACCCGTAGGGCGCTGCATGAAGGAGTTGGCGACGATGATGAAGTACGCCGAGACGTTGACGGCGATTGCCACCATCCAGATGGAGATCAGATGGAGGATCTTCGGGACACGCCCCCAGCCGAAGATCCACACGCCCAGGAAGATCGACTCAATGAAGAACGCGGCCAGCCCTTCGAGTGCGAGCGGGGCACCGAAGACGTCGCCGACGAAGCGGGAATACTCGCTCCAGTTCATGCCGAACTGGAACTCCTGCACGATGCCGGTAACCACGCCCATGGCGAAGTTGATGAGGAAGAGGGTGCCGAAGAACCGCGTGGCCCGGTACCAACGTTCCTTTCCAGTCACGTGCCAGGCGGTCTGCATGGCCGCCACCAGGGGGGCTAAACCGATGGTCAGCGGGACAAAAATAAAGTGATAGACGGTGGTGATGCCGAACTGCCACCGTGATACATCGACGAGATCTAGTTCCACAACGGGTACCTTTCCGGGCTCCCGCGACGGCTCGGCCTGATGATGGGCCTGAACCATGGCGGAGGTCCGAGGAGAACGGAGGGTGGTTACTCAATCTGTCGGGCGGGGCACCTCCCTTAGTTCCGGGCTGTGACCTAGGACTTACTCGGCACACCCGTTCTAGGGGGGTAGACGAAAGGGGTAAAGGCCGCTTCTCCTCCTGGTTGAGGGTCTTGTGAACTGGGAGTTTCTGGGGCGAGCGGAGGATCGGGGGTGGCGGGGGTGTTGGCCCTCGGGGCTCGGGTGTCGGGAACTCTCGCCCACCCGACGACAGGGGTGGCGTGGACATGGGGAGGTTCTCGGAGGCTTGAGCCCACATACCCCGGGGGTATATCTTGGCGATCGACACCACAAGTCAGGAGATTTTCATGTCAGACATAGTCATTCTCGGGGCGGGAGTGTCCGGCCACACGGCCGCTCTTCACCTGAGCCGGTTGCTTCCCAAGGGGCACACCGTCACCGTCGTTTCGCCCAACGCGAACTGGAACTGGATCCCCAGCAACATCTGGGTCGGTGTCGGTCGGATGAAAAAGAAAAAGGTGATCTTCCCGCTGGACCCCGTCTACCGGAAGAAGGGAATCACCTTCCGCCAGGCCTATGCCACCGCCATCTGGCCGGAGGGTGACACCACGGATTCCCGCGGTGCCGTCGATATCTCCTACACCGGCCGCGGGCGCGACGGAGAGACCGAGCGGCTGCGCTACGACTATCTCATCAACGCCACAGGTCCGCAGCTGCGCTTCGACATGACCGAGGGGCTGGGCCCGGACAGCGGTGGCCATTCTCTCTCCGTGTGCACCGCTGACCACGCCGTCGAGGCCAACCACCACCTGCAGGAGGTCATCACCGAACTCCAGGGTGGTGAGAACAAGACCTTGGTCGTGGGTATGGGGCACGGCACCTGCACCTGCGAGGGTGCGGCATTCGAGTATGTCTTCAACGTCGAGCACGAACTGCGCGCCGCAGGCGTGCGGGACAAGGCCCGCCTCGTGTACCTCACCAACGAACCCGAACTCGGAGACTTCGGCATGGGCGGGATGACCTTCATGCAGGAGGGCTACGAGACCACCTCGAAGATCTGGACAGAATCCCTGTTCCGTGAACGCGGCGTCGAGGCAGTCGTCGGCGCGCATGTGCACAAAGTCGAGTCGGGAGTCATTCACTTCGAGACCCTCGACGGATCCTTCCATGAGCTGCCCTTCGACTTCGCCATGCTGCTCCCGCCCTTCGGGGGTGTCCCGCTCACCGCGCACGCCCCGGACGGCACCGACATTTCCGAGCGGATATTCGCCCCCAACGGCTTCATGCTTGTCGACGGCGACTACACCCCTCGACCCTACGACCAGTGGAAAGCCTCCGACTGGCCCAAGACCTGCCAATCCGTCGCCTATGACAACATCTGGGCTGTCGGCATCGCTTTCGCCCCGCCGCACACGATCTCGAAGCCCAGGACGACTCCCAACGGCACAAACATCACCCCGTCGCCACCGCGCACCGGCCAACCCTCGGGTGAGATGGGCAAGGCTGCCGCGCTGTCTATCGTCGACCGTATCAAGAATGGAGCAGCCGCTACACCGCACACGGCATCGATGGCCGATCTGGGGTCTGCCTGCATCGCCTCAGCAGGCACGGGTTTGACCACCGGATCCGCAGCGTCGATGGTGATGATGCCGATCGTCCCGGACAAGGAGAAGTACAAGACCGGTCGCGACCTCCGCTTCACCACCGGTGAGATCGGCCTGGCCGGTCACTGGACGAAACTGGTTCTGCATCACATGTTCATCTACAAAGCCAAGGGGCTGCCGGGTTGGCAGCTCATCCCGGAATAAGGAGAATTCGTCATGACCGACGAGAACCGTCCCGGTGGAGAAAACCACTATTCCCTCTCCCTGGATCATGCACCCCTGCCCACGGAGAGGACCCTGCGCCGTCGTCGCAGCCCTATTTTCCAGGCAGGTCGCTTCATCTTCACCAACCTCAGGCTGGCGCGGATGATCTTCGGCGGCAGGCACTGACCCATGGTCCCCGCCCTGCCCGTCGCCGATAGTGACGGGCAGTTTTACCTCCCGTGGCACGTCAGACTATTGTCTTCTCCACGGGCCTCTAGCTCAGTTGGTAGAGCTACGGACTTTTAATCCGCAGGTCGTGGGTTCGAGCCCCACGGGGCCCACCGGTGACAGGCCGGGGAACGGAGGGTCGTTCCCCGGCCTTGTCGTCATACCTCGGGGTTCCCACGTGCATATGGGCGGGCCCTTTGCGTTGTCCCAGGTCGCGGTTGGGGTCCGGAGAAATCCGCGTGGGAACACCGAGGGGGGAGTCAGGCCCGGAGATCGCGGCGTCGGAAAGCTCCCGCCCCGAGGAACGCCAGCGCCAGCCCCGCCACGGCGAGCACCGCCACCCCGGTCCACGCGACGTCCGTCGCCGGGTGCTGGCCGACGTGCCCGAAGGGGGAGAGGTTGAGCCACGTCTGACTGAGCCCCAGCATCGGGCCGAAGAAGCTGAGCAGCGTGCCGCCGACGAACACCACCCACACCGCGCCGAGCGCCCGCGGCACGAGCCCGTACAGGGCCGTCGCCAGGCCGAGGAGGAACCACACGGGGGCGAACTGCACGGTGTGCCCGAGGAGGGTGGGGAGGAGGAGGGACCGGTCGCCGGTGACGAGCACCGCCCCGAGTCCCTCGCCGAGGCCGGCCAACGCGCTCAGCCACAGCACGCCGGCCCCGGCCACGCCCACCCAGGACAGCACCCACTCCCGGTGTCCCACCGCCGTCGCCAGGATCGCCTCGGTGTGTCCGCCGGCCTCCTGGGCGCGCAGCGACTGCACCGCGAGGATGGCGAACACCGCCAGGATGACGCCGAAGTACACGGACATGAAGCCGAGGTAGCCGTCGACGATCGCCTCGCCGCCGCCCATGACGGCGAGCATCTCCGCCGGCAGGGTGTCGGCGATGTCGGCCATGAGGTCGGTGAAGGCGCCGAGCAGCAGCCCGGTGAGCAGCATCGCGACGGACCAGCCGCGGAGGGACCCCCGCTGGAGTCGGTACGCGAGGGCGACGGGCGACCCCAGCCACGCCGGCGCGTGCGCGCGCCCGGGGCGGTCCCCCAGCACTCCGGCCCCGAGATCGCGCCGGGCCCGCAGCGTGTACCCGAGCGCCACCCCCGCCGCCGCGAACAGCAGCGGGAACGCCAGCGGCCACCACCGGTCGAGGGTGTAGGGCGCGGTGTGCTGCGCCCAGCCCAGGGGGGACAGCCAGGACAGCCACGCCAGGTCCCCACCCTGGGCCCGGGACATGTCGCCCAGGCCGCGGATGAGGAACGCCCCGGCCAGCACCACCCCGGCCAGGGAGGTGCACGTGCGGGAGTAGGGGGAGAGCTGTGCGGTGGTGGCCGCCACCCCGGCGAAGGCGATGCCCACCGCGGCGATGGATGAGGTGAACAGCAGCGTCGACGCCCCGCCCGAGTCGACGGGCGCGGCCAGGATGACCCCGGCCATGAGCCCGGCAGTCACCACGTTCATCCCCACCGCGAGGAGGAGGGCCGCCGTCAGAGGGGCGTGGCGGCCGATGGCCCCGGCCAGGGTGAGCTCCGCGCGTCCGTGCTGTTCCTCGGTGCGGGTGTGCCGGGTGATGGTGGTCATCGACATGAACGCCGCGCCGAGCATGAGGTACGCGCCGTAGAGGCCGGCGAGGAAGCGGGGGACGGTGATGTCGTCGAAACCGTAGCCGGGGCCGCCGATGAGGGCGGTGACCGGGGCGGAGGCCATCTGCGCCATGCCCTGGAGGGACTCTTCGTCGAGCACCGTCCCCAGTTCGACGACGATGTAGGCGGTCATGAGCGTCATGCCCAGCACCCACAGCGGGGCCCGCACTCGGTCGCGGCGCAGCAGGAAACGCAGGACCTGGCCGGTGCCGGTGAGGGTGCTCACCGCTGCTCCCCGGTGCTGTAGTGGCGCAGCAGGAGCTGCTCCAGGGGCGGCGGGGTGACGCTGAGGGCGCGGATCCCCAGGGCGGCGAGCTCGCTCATGACGGTGGGCAGGTGGGCGGCGTCGACGTCGACAAGCAGCCGGTCGCCGTCCCGGCGGGGATGGTGCACGCCGGCGTGGGTGAGCAGGGCGTCGGCGGGCCGGTCGGTCACGACAGTGACCTCCGACCGAGCGAGGTGCCGCATGTCGGCGAGCGTGCCGGTCTCCACGATCGTGCCCGTGCGGATGATGGAGATCCGGTCCGCCAGCGCCTCCACCTGGGAGAGGATGTGGCTGGAGAGCAGGATGGTCACCCCGCGGTCCCGGGCGGCGCGGATCTCGTCCTGGAAGACGGCCTCCATGAGGGGGTCGAGACCGGAGGTGGGTTCGTCGAGAAGCAGCAGGTCGGCGTCGGAGGCGAGCGCCGCGATGAGCGCCACCTTCTGCCGGTTGCCCTTGGAGTAGGTGCGCCCCCGGCGGCGGGGGTCGAGGTGGAAGCGCTCGATGAGCTCGGCGCGGCGTGCGGCGTTGACGGAGCCGCGCAGTCGCCCGAGGAGGTCGATGGCCTCGCCGCCGGTGAGATTCGGCCACAGCTCGACGTCACCGGGCACGTACGCCATGCGGCGGTGCAGCTGCACGGCGTCGCGCCACGGGTCGGCCCCGAGGACGCGGGCGGTGCCGGAATCGTGCCGCAGCACCCCCAACAGCACGCGCAGCGCCGTCGACTTGCCTGCCCCGTTAGGTCCCAGGAACCCGTGCACCTCACCCGCCGTGACCTGCAGGTTGAGGTCGTCGAGCGCCCGGACGGCACCGAAGGACTTGCCCAGCCCCTGTGTCTCCACCACGATCGTCGTCATGACTTCATCGTAGCCTCGGGGCATGACCTTCTTCTTCGACGCGGACTGTGGTTTCTGCCGGCGGGCCGCGCGGCGTCTGCAGCGCTGCGCGCCGCTTATCGACGTCGCGCCCCTCCCCCTCCGCCACCACGCCGTCTTCCGCTCGGCGGGCGGGGACGAGCTGGGGCACCGCGCCATCGGTGCCGCGCTGCGCGACGGCGGGGGAGCGGGGTGGGTGCGGCTGGCCGGCCGGGTGCTGCTGTTCCGCCCTCTCGACCGGGTGTGGTCGGGTGTCTACCGGTGGGTGGCGGCGAACCGGCCACTCGTCTCGCGGCTGGTGGGATGATGGAGGGGTGAGCGAGCAACGAGTGCGGGGAGCGGTCCCCGATGTCCCCCGTGAGACCCGCTGGCAGCGCCTGTGGGCCCCCTTCTGGATGATCCCCGCCGTCAGCGTGGTGGTGGCGCTGGTGGCGGGCGTGGTCATCCCCACGCTCGAGGCGCGCGACCCCGGGGATCCGCTCTTCCTGGCGTTCTCCGGTGGTCCCGACGCCGCGCGTGAGGTGCTCGGTGTCATCGCCGCGGCGACGATCTCCGTGACGGGTCTGGTGTTCTCCAACACGCTCGTCGTCCTGCAGCTGGTCAACAGCTCCTTCAGTCCGCGCATGCTCGACGGGTTCCTCCGCAGTCGCGTCGTCCAGGGCACGCTGGCGATCTTCCTGTCCACCTTCGTGTTCGCCCTCACCGTCACGCGCTACGTGTGGAACACCCGGGAGGGGGACGACGGTTTCGTGCCGCGCCTGTCGATCACCATCGCCTTCGTCATGGTGCTCACGTGCCTCGGCTTCTTCCTCGCCTTCATCCGCCACATCCTGTCGTCGATGAAGGTGGCCAACGTCGTCTCGACGATCGGTACGGAGACCCTCAACCTGGCGAAGGAGATGTACCCGGTCCACGAGGACGTCGACACGCACGCGCAGGGGCCGACCTGGTCGCCCCGTCCGGGGGATCCGCGCCAGGAGGTGTGCACGGGGCGGACGGGCAACATCGTGTGGTTCGACTACCGGAGGCTGCTGGCCTGGGCCGCGGAGAACGACGCCGTGGTGACCATCGACCGCAGCGTCGGCGAGTTCATCGTGGAGGGGCAGTGCATCATGCGCGTGTGGCGCGAGGGCGAGGTGTCGGACCGGGACTGCACGCAGCTCAACGACGCCGTCGGCGTGCGCCTGGAACGCACCATGACGCAGGACGTCGGCTTCGGCGTCCGCCAGCTCGTGGACATCGCCGACCGTTCCCTGTCCCCGGGCACCAACGACCCGACGACCACGGTGCAGGCCATCCAGGAGCTGCACCGGGTGCTGCGCTACCTGGTCACCTGCGTCGAGCCCAGCCCATACATCGCCGACGAGGAGGGGGATGTCCGCGTGGTCCACCGCCCTCAGGAGATCACCGGCTTCATCGACGAATCGCTCGGCGAGATCCTCAACTACGCCGAGGGCCAGGCGCAGGTGCCGGGCGTCATGCGGGACATGGTCGAGGACCTGCTCATCGCCAGCGTCGACCGCTACCGGCCGACGCTGGAGCGGTGGCGCGCCCGCCTGGCGGACGAGCTGCAGGGGCAGGACGCCTAGGATTTCACCATCTTCTGGATCGCCCGCATGGCCTCCTCGATCTTCGCCTCCGCGGCCTCCCCGTCCTCCTTGGCGGCGCCGGCCACGCAGTGCGAAATGTGGTCCTGCAGGAGCGCCAGGGCGACGTTCTCCAGGGCGGAGGTCACGGCGGACACCTGCGTGAGGATGTCGATGCAGTACTGGTCTTCATCGATCATCCGGTGAATGCCACGGGTCTGTCCCTCGATCCGCTTGAGGCGGGCGAGGTACCTCGACTTGTTCTCGTTGTATCCGTGGACATTCGGCTCGTGGCACGAGCAGGTGTCGTGGTCGTTCATGCACCCCAGGATAGTCCACCTCCGGCGCGGAAAAAGCGGCCGGTCCTGCGGTTTTGATCTGGCCGGACCATGAAGTACCATTCTTAATCAGTCGCACGTCCCAGAGCCCTTCT
>LSQX01325574.1_pt2 | contig 12066 bp, 9 predicted proteins | sample 654561 | NCBI WGS metagenome assembly LSQX01 (sample SAMN04489861, study PRJNA283612) | anaerobic digester metagenome | isolation source: 4 biogas reactors fed with cattle manure at either 37C or 55C with and... | place: Denmark: Kongens Lyngby | collected 2014 | reverse complement strand
CTGCATTTCCTTGAACACGGTCTCGATCTTGGCGCCGGCCTTGAGACCTTCGATATACTGCATTACCGCCTCGCGGGATTTCTCCTGCTTGATTTGATCCTCTACCTGCGCGGCGGCGGGGATGGTTTGCGGATTCTGCGGCTGCTCGGTTTTGATCAGTATGTGCGAGGCTGTGACGGTCTCCGGCTTGGCGGGATCGTCGCCTTTCGCCTCGCGGGCCGGCGACTTGGCCGTGACTTTGATCAGGTGGTAGCCGAAACGGGTCTCGACGATATCGCTGACCTTGCCGATCTCCTGCGAGAAAGCCGCATCCTCGAAGGGCTTGACCATCTGGCCGCGGGTGAACTCGCCCAGGTCGCCGCCTTTTTTGCCGCTGGGGCAATCAGAGTTATTCGCGGCCAGCTCCGCAAAGTCAGCGTTATTGTCCAACTGTTTCTTGAGGTCTGCGATTTTGGCTTTCTTTTCCGCGTTGGCGGTTTCCAGCCCGGCGTTCTTCGCTGTGATCTCGGCGTTCTGCTTCTCGATCTCTGCGATCTTGCTCTTGACCTCTTCGGGATCAACGGCGATTTTGTCGATTACCGTCTGCTTGATCAGCTTGTCGATGACCAGGCCTTCCTCGATTTCGGCGCGGGCGGCCTCTTCGCCTATCGGGGAATCCTTCAGATAATCCTCCAAGGTCTTGTTCTGGGGTTTGAGGGCCGCGGTGATTTTCTCCATCTGCTTCTTGCGGTCTTCGTCGGTCGCGGTCACGGACTGTTTCTGCGCCTCTCCTAGCAGCAGGGTCTTCATGATGAAGCTGTATGTGACGCGCTGCTCTAACTGGGCCCGGGCGTCTTCCTGCTGTTCGGCCGGGACGTTCTGGGCCTCGATCAGGGCATCGACGATTTTTTCCATGTCCTTGCGGAGAAAGGTTTTGTCGTTGACCGAGGCGACGACCTCGTTGGGGTCTTTCGGCTCGGCGGAGACCTTGACGGTCTCGTCGGCGGCTTTCGCCGGCACGTTCTGTTTCCTGGCATCTTTGTTGCAGCCAGCGGTGATGATGACTAATGATGCGATTGCCATGCAGATGAGGGGTGCGCGCTTCATGGTGAACTTGTCTCCAATGACACGGTTTCCCGCGTCGGGTTTTTATCTAACAACTCGAAGGCTACTCGCCGGACAGCCGGCGGGACTTCGAGGTGAAAAGTAATAAACATACCAAGAAATCGGGATAAGCCAAGAAGAAGATTTGCTTGGTTGTCATTTTTTTTATCAGCAAGTATCTGTGCCGCCGTCTCAAATTGCGGCGCATCGGCGAGTAGCATAAAGAGACTGCGGACGGCCCGGTGCAACGCCAGGGTCGACTCACCGGGCTGGCTTTTCGCCAGGTGGGGACAGGTCAGCCGTCCCGAAGGCAGGGAGAAGCGCAACCACATCCGCTCGGACGGATGGCAGTGCGGACAGGTGCGCAGGTCCGGCAGAAGCCCCACGTGCCGCAGGAGATGCGTTTCATACCAAAGTAGCAGGGCGCGTAGATTTGTCTCGGGCGCATGGCTGAGCCGGTCGAGGGTCTGGCTCAGCAACGCGAACAGGTCGGCGGCCTCCTGCTGGCTGGGAACCGCGCGCGCCGTGAGGTCGCACAGATAAGACGCGGCCACAACATGCCGCCAACGCTGCCGCAGTGGCTCGCGCAGTTCACGTGGCACGCATTCCCGAATTGCGTGGACGCCATCGCGCTCGCGCCGATAGAAAAGCAGATCGCACGTGTAAAAAAGATCGTATTGCCCCAGAAACGCGCTTTTAGGTCGGCAAGCTCCCTTGACCGCCGTGACGACGCGGCCATAATCCGGCGTGAGCCACGTCACCATATGGGAGGTTTGTGACCAAGGGCGGATTTGCAAGACGATTGCCGGATTCTGAACGATCAATGCAGCGGTTCCTTTCTTTAAACGGCAGTTGGGTACGGGGATGATGGCACAGAGGTACTTTCGGTTCAAGCGGTTTAATCCAAAACTAACCAAACCCTGATATTTTACATGCACTAATTCGCTAATGTTACACCGTTTTCACAGAGCACCCTCCGGGTGAAGGAACGTAACCTCACCAAGGTTTGTGGAACAGTGCGTAAAAGAACGGCGGAAGGCTTTCCCACGCCGTTCGTTGCTGCCCGGGTGGGCGGTGATTCGGTGCGGCGGATCCGGACCGGGCAGGAAAGCCAACGAAGGAGAGAGCCATGACATGCACAAAAAAAATGTTTACGGGTTTGATGTCCGTATTCACGCTGATGGGTGCTGCGCAGGCAGCGCTGATCACGATTGACGGTTCAACCCCCAACACTGAGACGCGGGCCACTGCGGTATTCGAATTGCAAGGCATCCACAACTGGACAGCCGACAACGAGTACCTCTTGAAAGGCACCATTCTGGTTGGTAACGGCGCGGTCCTGAATATCGAAGCAGGTACGGTTATCCGTGGCGCTAACGAAGTCACGACGAAAGCCGCTTACAACGTCGATTATCGTCCAGGGTCGCTGATTGTCGAGCGCGGCGGTAAGATCTTCGCCAACGGCACAGCCGAAAACCCAATCGTGATGACGGACGAGTGGGACAACCACTTCCCGTGGAAGAACCAATGGGGCTCGTCGGTCACCCGCACGTGGATGTATCGTAACGGGTCAAACGTTCCCACGACCCACAACAACCAGGCATACGACTACGGCAAAATCGGGGACCTCCACGGCGCGTGGGGCGGACTGGTGTTGTGCGGCAAGGCGTTTGTGAACTGGGACGGTGCGGACGTTGCCGATCTGGGCACGGTAACGATCAACGTAGAGGGTGTTGATTCCGGTTTGGGCATCGCGGGCGGCGGCAACGATGATGACGACTCCAGCGGTGTGGTCAAATACGTCCAAATCCGTTACGGCGGTGCGATCACCACACAGGACGGCAAGGAAATCAACGGCCTGACCCTGTACGGCGTCGGTCGCGGCACGGAACTGCACCACATCGAGGTGTACAACAACCAGGATGACGGCATCGAGTGGTTCGGCGGGACGGTCAACGCGAAACATCTGGTGGTTTGGGGTGCGGGCGATGACACCTTTGACAGCGACGCCGGCTTCCGCGGCAAAAACCAGTTCTTGTTCGGTGTGCAGCGCAACCTGAGCGGCTCGAAGATCGAGTCTGGCTGCTCTGACAAAGGCATGGAGATGGACGGGTTCGAAAAAACAGCGGCCAGCGGGTCGATGCTTTTCTCGGCCTCCCTCTGGGCCAACATTACGCTGATTGGCGCGGATTACGTCGACAGTACCAAACGGAACGCGGCCATTTCGATGCGCGACAACGCCTCGCCGCAGATTTACAACAGCGTGTTCATGGATTTCGGCAGCAAGGCGACCTTCATCGAGAACCGCACGGACATCACGGCAAACGGAATCACATTGAACGTGGCTGATCGTTTTGAAACCCCCAACACATTGGATCAGTTGCCGACGTGGAGGGCAAACAACGCATTTGGACAAAATGTGGGCCCCGAGTACTTCTATCAGGCGCAGGTGCCCGGCAATCAGGCGTGCCTCCGCGGGTCGGTCTTCTGGAACATCCAGTCAGGACTTTATCCGACCAATGCGGGCCCTACGTCGCTGATGACTGCCTATCCGTGGATCAACGCTAAAGCAGGCGGAGGGCCGAACGTCAGCGGCTCACTGGCGCTCTACAGCGACTGGGACATGGAGCAGGAAGGCAATGTTGTCGGCCTGTACAATCTCTCTGCCGGCGACACCGCCGACGCGGACGCAGACAACCTCATGCCCATCAAACGGCGCTACCGTACTCAGGTCGTGAAGGGGCCAAGCATGACCTCTGCCGCGTACGATATCACCGAGATCGACCCGCGTGCCGCGAACGATGCGGTGACGGGCGCCATGTACATCCCTGACAGTTGGGTCACGCCGACCGCCTACCGCGGCGCGTTCGGTCCGTCGAACAACTGGGCGAAGGGCTGGACCACGATCGCAACTCTGGGTGCCTTCGGTGAGGCTGCGAAAACAGACCCGCAGGAAGTCGAGCCGCTGGTGGACAACACGGTCTATGTCACGAACACGATCGTGACCGTCGTGACCAACGGCGTGAACGGGATTGTCTATCAGGACAACGGAACGGCGTTTACTGGGGAGCCGCTGAGCACGGACGTCGCCGTTTGGGGTATCCAGACCAGCCCCGTGGTGACCTACACCATCGCGACAGCGGGCACGTATCAGTTGCAATACACGGCCAGCCTGAACCCAGGCGAAGTAAATTGGCAGCCCGTGAAGACCTTCACGGCCACCGCTGTGCCTGTGACGGTGAACCTGACCGACCTCGTCGGTTTTACGCCGGAACATTCGGATGACTCGAGGTTCTATCGCTTGATGAAGCAATAGTTCGCGCCAACGCGCAACACGCTACCTAAGCGAAAAAACGTCCCGCAGTCGCGGGACGTTTTTTTGGTTAAGAGTTGGTTTCAGGTTTCCTTTTTGACACGATTAGATTGCGGGCTTCGCCCGCGTTGGTTCCTTATTCAGGTTGCGGGCGATGATTTAACAAAAACTGAACAAAGCACTCATTATCAATTAACAGTATTCCCGCATATTCTCTCAAACCAGGAACAACCAGACCTGAATAACCCATGAACGAGTTACCTTCTTCTCCACTTGGCAGCCGGGACCGGTCCGTCCGTTTGGCAAGAGCCTGTCTAATCATTTTTGGTAGCCTTTGGTGTGCCGCTGGCGCTTTGGTCCAAGACACGACACCCGGAGCCTTGCGCGTCCGCGTGATCGATCAGGACTGGGACGTGCCGCTTGCGGAGGCAACCGTGCAGGTTCTGGAAGCTGAAAAGAAACAGTTGACCGCCGAGGACGGCAATGTTTTGTTCGACATGTTGCCGGGCGGCTCTTACACCCTTGTGATCAGCGCTCCCGGCTTTGAGAGAAAAGTCTTGAACCATGTGGTCGTCATTCCCGGAGAGGCCAAGTTGGAGGAGGTGCGCTTGAACGGCGCCTTCGTCGACATGGATGAATTTGTGGTTAAAGATATCGACTTGGGAGGCGGCGGTTCGACCCTCCAGTTGTTGGAGATCCGCTCGCAGCACAGCGGCCTGATGGATGCGGTCGGCGCGGACATGATGTCGAAGGCCGGAGCCGGCACGGCAGCAGCCGCGCTCAAGATGGTGACGGGGGCGACTGTCCAGGACGGGAAATACGCCGTGATCCGAGGGTTGGGAGACCGTTACACCGCGACGCTGGTCAACGGCGTTCGCATGCCGACGGCTGACAAAGACAAGCGGGCGGTCCACATGGACCAGTTCCCGTCGTCGATCATCGAGAGTATTCAGGTGACAAAAACCTTCATGCCGGATCAGCAGGGCGATGCCAGCGGCGGCATCAACATCATCACCAAGAGCGTGCCGGACGGCCCGGTCCTCTCGATGAGCGTCTCAACAGAGTACGACTCGAATGCCACGGGCCAGAATGACTTCAAGACCTACCGAGGCGGGGGCAATGATTTCGGCGGCATGCGTGGTGTCGGCAGTCTGCGCTTTTGGGATTCCAGTTCAATGGGGAATCCGCGCGGCACACACTCGGTACCAGGCAAGGAGGGTGAGAAAAGAAAGACGGTCGCGGACGAGAAGTACAGCTCCGCGATTAAGTCGAAGTCCCCACCGGGGAACTATGGATTCAAGTTTGCTGTGGGTGATGCGGCCGACGTGGGGGAGTGGCGTCTGGGGGGGCTTTTAACAGGCTCATACAGTCAAAAATACAAGTACAGGAATGGCTACAAATTCGGGATGATGCCGAACCAGTCTGCAAGGGAGACGGCACCTTTGAAAGGCGAAGGAGCCAAAACGTATGTTGAAACCTCTACAGATGAACAGCTTTGGAGCATGGGATTAACCCTTGGGGCAAAAAACGAACTCAACGAGATCAAGTTCACCGGGATTTATTCGCATCAGTCCCTTGACGTGGTAGACATACGCCACGGTCCTAAGAGCGAAATGAGTACCACAATCGACGAGCTTTCCATCGGGCGCGGCAGCAGAAAGAAAACATACGGGGAATCGCAATCTGACAGCCGGACGCGCACGTTTAGTTCCATCATGCAATATACGGAGAATGCCAATGGCAGTCTGCAGCTCACGGGTAAACACACGTTGCCTTGGCTGAATGATGCGGAACTGGATTGGACCGGCGCTTACAACATGGCGGAAAGCATCGAGCCCGACAGACGGCGCATTACCGGCAGCTACGTTTACCACCGCGACATTGTCAGGCATTACGCGGATGTGGTTGGCACATTGACGCCATCCCAGCTCCAGCAAATTCGAGCGGAGCAAGACGTTGAGCAAAGCAAATGGGTGATCGACTCCTTCGAGCGCCGCTGGCAAGATACGCGTGAAGATGCCTGGCAGGGGCAGGCTAACCTGAAAGTACCCTTCACGGTTTTGGAGAATGAAGGCTATGCCAAAGGCGGCGTGTTCGGGGATTTCATGGACCGGACGTACCGGAACCGGGTTTATGAGATCGATGTGCCGGCCACGATGACGTTGGATGCCGTGAACGAGTATGACTACCGTTCGTTCGGCAAGCTGGATGGGCTTGACCTGCCGGAAAACCTCACCCCGGCCAGTATCGAGTATGACGGGCGCCAAGATCTGACCGCGTATTACTGCATGCTCAAAGCGCCGTTGCCGGAATGGCTTGAACTGGTAGGTGGCGCACGGGTTGAGAGTACGCTCATGGAAACCACGGTCAAGTCGCCTCTCTCGGATAAAATCGTCCTGAACTACCTCATCACGGAGCAGAACGCGCAAAATGATTTTGAGAGGGCCAACGTGGGTAGAATCGGTGCCCGCTCGAATGTCGAACCGAAAGAGGCAGATGCGGAGATCGACCAGGTCGACGTCTTGCCGGCTATTTCGTTGAATGTGAAGCCGCTGGAAGACTTCAGCCTCCGCCTTACTTACGGCAAGACGATCGCGCGCCCGACATTCAAGGAAATCACGCCGGTACTCTATCAAGATTACGACGCATCACAGGTTTTTCTTGGCAACCCTGACTTGGTCATGTCGGAGTTGGACAATTACGACGCACGCGTAGAGTGGCGCCCCGGCAACGCGACGGATCTGATTGCGGCCAGTGTGTTTTACAAGACCATCTCTGATCCGATCCAGTACTCCACGCGGCGGGACACAGGCGCGGGTTCGCTCGACTACATTTATCCTGAGAACTACGGCGATGCGGAAATCAAAGGCCTTGAGTTCGAGATGCGCAAAGGTCTCGGTTTCATCTGGTCGGAACTCAGTCCGTTTTCGGTCGGCGGGAATCTGACACTGCAAGATTCTGAGGTGAAATATCCTAAGGACATCCGCGCGAAGTTGCTGAAAGCGGAGGTCCGTGATGACTCACGTCCGATGGACGGACAATCGGAGATCCTCGGCAATGTCAATCTGATGTTTGAAGATGTAGGAACGGGATTGAGCGTGGGCCTGTTTTACAATCTGAAGGGGGAAACTTACGTTTCGGGAGATACCGCGACCGACGACACCTATGTTCCCAGTATCGTCGAAAAACCGGTCGGCACGTTGGATCTGATCATTGGGCTCAAGTTTGCAAAAGTCTGGCGCTTGGGGGTGGAGATCAAGAATCTGTTAAATCCGGAAATCGAGACCGTTTACCGTACGCCTTACAGAGACATTCCGAACACGAGATACAAGATCGGTCGCATATATGGCCTGTCGCTGGGATGCGACTGGTGACGGCTGATTCGAAAGGAAAGGGACGAAAATGAGACAGGTGATAAGTTTGATATTGGCACTTGCGACATTTGCCGCATGGGCGCAAGAGGATCTGGATGCGGCCAAGCAGAGCATCGAGAAGTGGCTGGAGACAGAACGTCTGATCACGAAAGAAGAGCAGGACTGGCGCGTTGGGAAAGAAGTGCTTCAGGAGCGGATCGATCTTGTCCGTCGGGAAGTCGAAGCACTCAAAGAGCGCATCGCCCAGACAAAAAAGGACATGCAGGAAGCGGAAACAAAAACGGCTGAGTTGAAGGCGCAGAACGAGGTGGTCAAGGCCGGAACGAAAAGTTTGTCCGATGATATCAAACAGCTTGAACTCCGCACGCTGGCCATGCTTCCCCGCACGCCGGAGCCGGTCCGTTTGCGGGTTAACCCGCTGACCCAGCGCATACCGACCAATCCGAAAGATTGTAGGCTGACGCTTTCCGAGCGGTATCAGAGTGTGGTGGGCACATTGAACGAACTCAACAAGGCTGCGCGCGAAATCTCTGTTTCGGGTGAAATGCGGCAGCTTGCCGACGGTCGCCAAGTCGAAGTCTCGGTGTTTTATGTCGGCCTTGCGCAGGCCTACTACGTGAACGAGAAGAGTGGCGTGGCGGGAATGGGCTTTGCTGGCGAGCGCGGTTGGGGGTGGGAAGAGCGTAACGATCTGGTCGAGCCCGTGTCGCGCGTGCTGGCGATCTATCGCGGTGAATCACCTGCGGCCTATGTCCCGCTTCCCGTCAAAGTGAAGTGAGACCAAACAAATGAATTTCGAAATCGTGGAGAAACGAATGAAATCTGCGTTCACTGTCGGGTTGGCGGGTATGCTGGCCATCGCCGCAGTTGCCCAAGAAGGCACGAATAGCGCGGCCGAGGCGATGCAAGCGAGACTTGCCGCGTCAACGGTGCGGTTGGCCGAGGTGCGTAAGCGGATAGCGGACGAAAAAATCCCGATGGCGCAGGCACTCTCTGCGGCGGAGCAGTCGCTCAGCGACCTGCGGCGCGAGTACGATACCGTCAAGCGGCAATCGGACAACAGCACACTAGAAATAGCGGCTCTGCGCAATGAGATCAAAGGACGAGAAACGGAGCGCAATTATCTCGCCAGTCTGCTGGGTGAATATGCGCGTAACTTTGAGACACGGTTGCATATTTCCGAATTGGAGGGCTACAAAGAGATCGTCGAGGAAGTCCGGGGCGCTCAGGAAAAGCTGTCCACCGATCCGGTTGCGGCCTTCGACGCGCAGTTGCGCCTGATGCTCATGAGCCTGGCGCGGCTGGAGGAGATGCCGGGAGGCTTGAAATTCCAGGGAGGCGCATCAGCCGAGGACGGCGTCGTCAAACAGGGGCGTTTTCTGCTTCTCGGCCCGGTCGCCTATTTCGCCTCGGATGACGGGTCTCTAGCGGGCATCGCCAGCCAACGCGTGGGGTCACTTATCCCGGCCGTAGAAGGCTGTTCAGATCCGGCTTTGAACGAGATGACCAAAATGACCGTGGAAAAAGACGAGGGGAGCATCCCTTTCGACGCCTCGCTCGGCAATGCCCGCAAGATCGAGGAGACCAAGGAGACTGTGGTGGAACACTTCCTGAAGGGCGGCGTGGTGATGTGGCCGATCCTGCTTCTGCTCTGCTGTGCTGCGGTCGTCGTCGTCCTGAAGTGGCTCTGGCTCGCGTGTGTCCGTTTGCCGTCTGCCAAGGCCTTGGCGGAACTGTTCACTGCCGTACGCGCGAATGACAAAGAGCGAGCGGTGGCGCTGACCCAAAAGATGAAAGGGATGGCGGGGCGGATGCTGCGTGCCGGTGCTGAGGTGCTCGATCAGCCGCGGGAGCTGATTGAGGAGGCGATGTTCGAGAAGATGCTGGAAGCTAAAACCAGCCTCAACCGCTTCCTGCCGTTCGTGGCTGTTACGGCGGCTTGTGCGCCGCTGCTCGGTCTGCTCGGTACGGTCACAGGCATCATCGCCACTTTCAACCTCATGACGGTTTTCGGATCCGGTGATATCAAAATGCTTTCGTCGGGTATTTCAGAAGCGCTCATCACGACGGAGTACGGATTGTACGTGGCGATCCCCTGTGTCTTGATGCACTCGTTCCTGTCGCGCAAAGCCAAGGGAATTGCGGATAAGATGGAACAGGTCGCGGTCAAGTTCATGAGTGAGGTCGGCAAGGTTTGAAAACGGGAACAACGGACAACCTATGACAGTCGAAACCATCCGAATCTTTTTGGAGAGCCACTTGCCGCCCCTGTTCAGGTCGTGGCTCGAACAGGCGTGGCCCGTCTGGATTGCGGGAGGTTGGGCGATGGTGCCGTTGGCGCTGACAGGGCTCATTATGTATCCCCTCGGACTCAGCACAATGCTTCGACTCCTTCTGCTCGGTGCGCGGAAATCGCCGCAACGCGCATGGGAGAGATGGCAGAAGCATCCCGACAAACCGAGGGGGCCGGTGCAGCGGCTGATTCACGAGGCCATGCAATGTGAGTCTCTCCAAGAGCTGGAATCGTACTTCACGCTCGTCCAATCAGTGACGATCAGTCCTTTCACGCGCAACGTGCAGATCATGAAGGTCTGTGTGGCGGTCGCACCGCTCCTTGGGCTTTTGGGCACAGTCACAGGCATGCTGGTCACCTTCAATGGTTTGGCGCAGGGTGGCGGAGGCGAAAAAACCATGAGCGTGATCTCCAAGGGCATATCGGAGGCGCTCATCACGACCGAGACGGGTCTGGTTCTCGCGCTCACTGGCGTGTTCATCCTGTTTTTTCTGAACCGACAGCACCAGCGGTACGAGAAAGTTGTGACGCATGTAGAAACATTGTGCATGCGCGAGTTCCAAAAACGTCAGGCCGAAACGGCATAACGAAGTAAAACAAAGGGTGGAGGCTTATGAGCAGATTCAGAAATTCAGGAAGTGACGATGAGGAGTCGGCCGGGATCGACATGTCGCCGCTTATCGACTGCGTGTTCATCCTGTTGATCTTCTTCATTGTGACGACAACCTTTGTCGATGAAACCGGTGTGGAAGTGGACAAACCGCAGGCCGCATCGTCTGTCAGCCTTGAGAAGAACAGCGTGTTGCTGGCCATTACGGCCAAGGGCGAGGTGGTCTACGGAGGGCAAGAGATCGGTATCGGCGGCGTACAGACCGTCGTCAAACGCATGCTGGAAAAGGAGCAACTCCCGGTGATCATCCAGGCCGATCAAAGCGTGCCGTCCGGACTGCTGGTGCGTGTGATCGATGAAGCCAAATTGGGCGGCGCTGAAAAGGTCAGCTTGGCTACGCGCAAGGAGGCGTCGGGAACGTGACAAGGTTCGGTCAGAATAACCGGTCAGGCGGCGACCTGTTCGGGCGCTTCTTTGTCTCCGGCGGCACCTTGATTATGGGCGCGGCACTGACGGTTTGTCTGTTCCTGTTGCTCCCCGTCCTACAGGTCATCGGCCATCAAGAGAAAAAGGCAGACCTTGAACTCGTGAGTATCGACACGGTCGAGGCGCCGCCGCCGCCCCCGGTCGTCGAGGAAAAAAGAGAGGAAGCACCGCCAGAGGAGGAACCGCCGCCGCCGGAGCTGACGGAAAATGCTCCGCCGCTTGACCTCGCGCAATTGGAATTGGCACTCAACCCGAGCATGGGCGACGGCGCAGGCGGCGATTTCGCGGTCAAGCTCGCAACCGCCAGTACGAGTGAAGTCACCGCGCAGGCGCACGAGGATGTTTTCTCGCTCGCCGACCTCGACCAGGCCCCCCGTGTCATCATGCAACCCGCGCCGCAGTATCCGCCCGAGATGAAAAAGAAAAAAATCCAGGGCACCGTCTACATTCTTTTCATTGTGGACAAGGACGGCCGCGTGGTGTCGCCCAAAGTCCAGAAGACCGACAATCCCGCATTCAACACGCCTGCGCTGAGTGCCGTAAAACGCTGGCGTTTCGAGGCCGGCAAGAAAAACGGACAGCCTGTGCCCTTCCGCATGCGCCTGCCAATCACTTTCGCACTCTAAGGAGATGACCATGAGACTGACCTGCCTGACATTAGCCGCTACCCTTGCCGCAATCTGCGCGCAAGCGGACGCGCTGATCCAAAACCCAGAGACCTTCTGGCGCGATCCGACTTTCCAGAATTCGTTTATGGGGTCATACGGCATGCGCGCCGAAATCGAGCCGCAAATAACGGTCGTCGAGAAAAAGGTGATGGAAAAGGTGATAAAACTGATGAGTTCCGGCGAAAGTACCGCCGAAGTTGTCTCGCTTCTCGAAAAAAACACAAACGACGCCTCAAGCG
>LSQX01131185.1_pt1 | contig 12066 bp, 5 predicted proteins | sample 654561 | NCBI WGS metagenome assembly LSQX01 (sample SAMN04489861, study PRJNA283612) | anaerobic digester metagenome | isolation source: 4 biogas reactors fed with cattle manure at either 37C or 55C with and... | place: Denmark: Kongens Lyngby | collected 2014 | reverse complement strand
AGAATGGGAATACATGGTTTCACAGGATGAGTACGCACGTATGAACCAGGAAGAAAAAGAAGCATATGAAAGATATTGGAGAGAAAAATTGTTCGATTATCAAGTTTCACAGGACGAGTACGAGCGTATGGACAGAGAAGAGAAGGAAGCATATGACAGATATTGGCAGGAAAAACTATTTGAATATGGAGTACAACAAGATGAATTGAATAGGACTGAAAGAGCAGAAGAAAGAGCATATCAGCGTTGGCTTGACTCTCTCAAATTTAAAGAAGAACAGACTCCTACAGCTGGTCAATTGGCAAATTATAATTCAATACTGAATGGACTTTTGAATAGATTTGATAATCCTACAGATGCCTTGAGATATGTCAATCAAATAGGCAAACAAACGTATGTTGACTTGATAGGTGAGGACCTTTATAACCAGCTATTGCAGGACTTGCTGGGAGGATATCAAGAAGATACTATTCCTGCTTTGTATTCTGAAATGATGAGGTCGCCTGACCCGAAGCAATGGCTGATTGATAACGCAATATATTTGACTTCCAATGAACTCGAAGAGTTAATTAAATACTTACCTAACCAAACAGATGAAGAATTTAAAAAATATTTAGAAGGTATATTAAATCGTAGAGGAAAGAGGTAAACTATGGCTAGATTTGGAAGAACTGGTGCTGAAATAATCGAAGAAAGAAAAAGAAAATTGCTTGAACAACAAAGATTAAGAAATTACGGTACCATTCGTACCGGAGAAGATATATTGAGGTCAAGAGGGAAACCATCTTCTATTGATGAAACATTTTTTGATGTATTTGAAGATTATCCTACTATAGAGCCATATATACCTGAGCCTGAAATAAGGCCTGCGCAACAAAAGCCAGAAATTCCAAAAATAACGCCATCTATTGTATCAAGCAATATTCCGAAAGAAGAAGAAAAACCATCATCGATTAAAACATTCTTCTCAGGCTTATGGGACAGAGTAAAGTCTTGGTTTTCGCCTGACCCTGATGTTGTAAGGAAGTCTGTATTTGGTGTTACCTATGAGGATGAACTTGAAGAGGCTGCCAAGGAATATGTAAGAAGAATAACTGAGACTCCTGCAGGACAGTTTGGAACATCTTTTTTAAGGAGTGCTTCAATGGGTGTATTCCCAAGAGTTGTGGAAGCTATAACTCCGGAAAAAACAAGAGAAGAATTAAAGAAACTTGGTTATGAAAGTGTACAGGACATTTATAATGCTGCACAACAAAAAGGCGGACTTATTTCTGCAGCAGGCAGTATTATAGGAAGCCTTGTACCTCTTTCAAAAATATCTCAAGCATCAAAAGCGATATTAAATGCAATTGGATTAGCTGGTAAATCTCCGTTTTTGGCAAAATCATTGGAAAGTGTATTAACAGGAGCATTATATGGAGCCGGAGTTGCTGCAGGTGAAGGGGAAAAACCTGTTGATATAGCAAAAAGCGCAGGGAGAAGTGCTTTATTTGTCGCCGCCGGTGGCTTAGCAAGTGACATAGTAGGTGGAGCAGGTAGAGCATTATTGAAACATTCAGCGTTGAAAAACAGCTTGCCTGCAGATATTGTTTTAAACATAATACAAGGCGCAGTATTTGGTGCAGCTGGCACAGCAGCAACAATGCCAACATATTCCAAAGATGAAAGACCTGGAACAAGAGAAGTCTTAACAAGCGCTGTTACTATGGCATTGTTTTCTGCTATTCCGGCAACTATAAATTCAATACAAACTTCCAAAGCAAATAAGAAATTCCTTTATAATGCAATGCAGCAGTTCGAACAAGAAGCCTACGGATTATACAATGCTGCAAGAGCAAATAGGGTAACAAATCCTGAAGAGGCTCTAAAATATTATAGGGAATTATTGAACTACTTGAATAATAATAAAATGGCACTACAACAGAATAGATATCTTGGCCAGGGTAAAGTAGTTAAAGCTGCAACTGAGTTAATAGACAAACTTAGTGAATTTATAACGGCAGAAATGGATATGGTTGCAAAAGGGGCAGCAAGCACCTTACATAGATTTATTGGGCCTTCTCAAGCTTCGGCACAAACAACTGCTGCAAGTCCTACTGTAATTCCTCCAATAGTTCCAGTTACTACTCCGCAGACAGAGCCTAAAGCTGAGCCAGTAAGACCAATACCAGTTGGACAGTTGGGTCCCGGTGGAGTCGCTCAGAGCAAACCACAGGAAAAACCAAAAGAGACACAACCAACAAAAATTACAGTAAAACAAGCTGTTGAACAGTATACAAAAGATATGGACGAAAAAGAAAAAAATGCATTAAACAAGTATGCTATTAATCTTTCTAATGATATTATAAAAGGCCATGAAAAAAGCGGAAGAATTTTAACGCCTGACCAAGTAAGTGAAATAATATCAGGTAGTATTAAAATTGGTAGAGACTTAATAGAAAATATAAAGAATAAAAACTTTGATGTTCTTGTAGACCGTTTGCATTTAGGTAACAAACATTCACTTAGATTATTCAAGGATATAACAGGCTTATCAACAAACACTCAAAAAGAAATAGATAAAAGCATAAGAAGTTTAGATGCGGAAGCATATGATAAATGGCTTGAAGGCAAAAAACTTGAAAAACAAAAGCGAAAAGAACAGCAAGAACAAGAAGCAATGGAAAATGAGCTTCAGAAAATAATACAGTTTAGAGGAGAAACTATAACCAAGAAAGAGTTTATAGACAAAATAATAAGTGAAGGATATACTGAAGTAACTTATTACAAAAAAGGAGCAATACCTACTTTACGTCTTGGAAAAGGTATATTAGGTTTTGATTTCCAAAATAAATATGAGAAAAAATATATTGAAAAGGCAATTTCTGAACTCCCTAAAAAAACAAAAGAGCCTGAACCTATAGCTGAAACTAAACATGTAACTGAACCTGTAATTACTGAGACAAAACCTATTACTGAGCCTAAACCTATAGAAACAAAAACTATCGAAAAAAATGTTTCACAAATAGTTGCAGATAGAATAAAATCCTATTTAAGAGAAGGCAAGAGCTTTACTGCAGACAAACTTTTTGAAATTGCAAATGAAGTATATGGTGGTACACAAGCAGAAGGCAAGTATACTGTCAAAGATGCTTACGATGCCATGGAGCTTGCAGTAAACCAGTATATACTAGAAACTCCTGATTACAGAACGAATGTTTCGCTTCAGGGTGCAACAGAAACAATTAAGAAGCTCCAGGAAATACTTAGCAAACTTCCTACTCAAACAAAGCGTACAGAAGAGATGGAAAGATTTCAGCAGTATTCTACTCCGCCATCTATAGCTTATATTGCAAATTGGGTAGCAAATATTACGAATAATGATGTTGTACTTGAACCTTCTGCCGGCATAGGAGGACTTGCTGTATTTGCTAAAAAAGAAGGAGCAAAAGTAATAGTCAATGAGCTTTCTCAAAGAAGATTAGAAGTCCTCAAGCAAATGGGATTTGACAAAGAGTTTAATTTCGATGCTGAACAGATAGATAATCTGTTGCCTGATGACATTAAACCTACTGTAGTAGTAATGAATCCTCCATTCAGCAGCGCAGCTCTTAGAATGGGAGACAAAACTACTACAGCTAACGCAAAAAGGCATATTCAACAAGCATTAAACAGGCTTGAAGATGGTGGAAGATTAGTTGCAATTGTCGGTAAAGGAATGGCTGACAATGCTCCTGCTTTTAAAGAATGGTGGAAAGAAATAAAAAGTAAATATAATGTGAGAGCTAATATTGGTATTGACGGTGAAAACTATAGAAAATATGGAACCAGTTTTGATATTCAGCTTGTAGTTATTGACAAAACCGGACCTACAACTGGAACCACATTGACCGGAAAAGTAAAAGATCTAACTGAATTACCAAAATTATTGGAGGGAATAAAAAATGATAGAACAACCACAAGTATTAGACAAGTTGAACAAGACCAAGTTGTCCCAGGAAGTGAGAAAGCTCCTGGACAATCCAGACCCAGCGAACTTGTATCTCCACCAGGCAGCAGAGAAGGCACTTCAAATGTTCTCCCCAAAGAATCCGAAGGAAGCAGCATTAGCGAACCAAGACCAGAGGCTGTCGATACTGAGACATACCCTGGACAATCTGTATCTGTTGAGCCTGGAGAGAGCATACGAACTGATGACACAGCCACTAGGAGAAGAACAGATGTTACAGAACCTGATAGAAGAGAAGTCGAAGGAGGACAAACTGTACGTACTGATACAGGATATAGAGACAAATCTGTTCGAGAGCATGAGCCTGTCAGAAGTGTACAGGATACCGGAACCGGAGTTGTAATAGAAAAACCTGCAGAAGATGTCAAAGTTGAAATTAACGAAGATGATGTTTATACTGCATATAGACCTAAAAAACTGAATGTTAAAGGAGCGCATCCGCATGTTACGGAGCTTGTAGAGAGTGCTGCAATGGCAGCAGTTGACCCGCCTGACGTTACTTATACACCTAACTTGCCGGAAGAACTCATAACAAGCGGCAAATTATCTATTGCTCAGCTAGAGAACATAGTTTACGCAGGTCAAGCGCATTCTCAAGTATTGCCAAATGGCTTTAGGAAAGGATATTTTATAGGTGATGGTACCGGTGTAGGGAAAGGTAGACAAATAGCTGGAATAATCCTGGATAATTTTAGACAAGGAAGGAAGAAAGCAGTTTGGATTAGTAATGACCCAAAACTTTACTATGATGCAATTAGAGATTGGACTGATTTAGGTCAAAATAAGAATGATATTATTAACCTTTCAAAAATAAAATCATATAAGCCTATCGATATAGAAAGCGGCATTATTTATACTTCATATGCTACTTTACGGTCAAGTTCTAAAATAAATCCTGATGTTACAAGAGTAAAACAAATCGTTGATTGGCTAGGCAAAGATTTTGATGGTGTTATAGTTTTTGATGAGGCTCATAACATGAGTAATGCAATTGAGTATGGGAGAGGCCTCAAGAAAAGCAAAGTGGTAAAACAAGCTCTTGCGGGAATGGACTTGCAAAATGCTTTGCCTAATGCTCGTATTGTTTATGCTTCGGCTACAGGTGCAACAAACGTTCATAATCTTGCTTATCTAACAAGGCTTGGATTATGGGGAGAAGGAACGGCTTTTATGGATGTTAACGATTTTATATCAAAAATTGCATCAGGTGGACTTGCCGCAATGGAAGTTGTTGCTCGTGACATGAAGTCCATGGGTGTATATATGGCAAGAAACTTATCTTTTAAAGGTGTCGAGTACGAAACTCTTGAGCATGAATTAACTCCTATCCAGACAGAAATATATAACACTATGTCAAGAGCATGGCAAAAAGTTTTACAAAACATGCATGAAGCATTAGATATAACAGGTGCAAATAAAGACAGTAGAGCTGTTGGCAGAGCAAAAGCTCAGTTCTATGGAGCTATGCAAAGATTTTATAATCAAATAATAACCTCGATGTCAATGCCATCAGTAATAGAAGATATAAAGAAAGAACTTGCAAATGGAAATGCTGTAGTTATCCAATTAGTAAATACAAATCAAGCTGCTACTGATAGACAAATTGCAAATGCTAATGAAAAAGAGTTGGACCTTGACAGCATTGACCTTACACCTTCTGATACTTTAATTGAATACCTAAAAAAGAGCTTCCCAGTTTATGAATATGAAGAGTATGTTGATGAAAATGGGAATAAAAGAACAAGAATTGTCGAATATAACGGCAAGCCTGTTATTAGCAAAGAAGCTGTTAGGATGAGAGATGCATTAATAGAAGAAATAAAGGAAATGAAGATTCCTGACGGTCCTTTAGAGATGTTGTTTGACGCTTTCGGAGTCGACAATGTTGCAGAGGTAACGGGAAGAACATCAAGAATAGTACCTAAAAAAGATGAAAAGACAGGCGAAATAAAAAGGGTATTAGAAAAACGTTCTGCTTCTCATGCAATTGCTGATACTAAAGCTTTCCAAGATGGGAAAAAATTAATACTTGTGTTTTCAGATGCTGGCGGAACCGGAAAGAGCTATCATGCTGATAGAAAGGCCAAAAACCAAAGAAAAAGAATACATTACCTGCTCCAGCCTGGGTGGAGCGCTTACAAAGCTACACAAGGATTGGGTAGAACTCATAGAAGCGGACAAGTTACTCCACCTTTATTTAAACTTGTTACAACCAACATTATGGGACAAAAAAGGTTTATGTCTACGATTGCAAGAAGATTGGACCAGATGGGAGCTTTAACAAAAGGTCAACGGCAAGCCGGAAGCGGTGTGTTCAGCGAAAGGGACAACTTGGAAAATCCTATTGCAATTGAAGCGTTAGTCCAGTTCTATAAAGATGTAATAAAAGATAGAACTCTAGAAATAGGAATAGATGCTAAAACCTTGTTTACTAAAATGGGATTAATAGATAAATTCATTACAGATAAATATGGTAACCTAGTCGAAAACTATGCAATAATGCAAGATATGAACATGTTTTTAAATCGTATTCTTGCATTGGAAGTTGAAGAGCAAAATAATGTTTTCAATGCGTTTTATAATAGATTTAATGACTTGTTCGATAAAAAACTAGCAGCTGGTGAAGTTGATGTTGGTCTTGAAAACTACAAAGCTGAAAAAATAGAACTTGTTGATGAAAAATCTATTTGGAAAGATAAAAATACAAGTGCTGAAACTAAATATTTGCAGCTTAAAGCGCTTCAGAGAAATAAAATTCTTAATTTCAAGTTTGTTAGAAATTTCAGACCTAATTTTATTGGATTAGTAAGAATAAATAATACTGGAGAAGTTAGAGCAATTTATAGAACAGGAAATAAGACTTTAAGCAGCGGTGAAATAGTGCCTGAATATATTCTGCTCAGTCCTGATTATACCACATCAAGATATGTTCAACCGACAGTTGAAAGCCGAACAACTCCAATTCCTGAGTCAGAATGGAAAAAGGCATGGAACGAACAAATATCAAAAACTCCTGAATTCAGGGAAGAGACTATACACATGTTATCAGGAACCTTACTGCCGGTATGGAACAAGCTACCTTTGGGTTATGCAAAGGTTATGAGAGTATTCACTGCTGATGGAAAAGAATATCTTGGGAGAATAATCAAAGAAGAGGATATAGACATTACATTAGGCAATTTCGGTACTCGTAGGCAAAAAGAAAGCTATACTCCTGAACAAATATATAACAAGATATATAACGATGGATTAACTGCAATACTTGCGAACGACAAGGTTAAGCTTGTAAGGCGTAAAGTAAGCGGTGAATACCGCATAGAGATAATCGGAAACAATGTTTGGTTTTATGCAAGAAATATTCCTGGAATAATTACCGAAACAATAAATTACCAAAAGAGATATTTCATACCTGTTGGAGAAAAAGCTGTCCCAATAATAAAAAGAATAATAGAAAGTAATCCTGTGAGGTCAATAAGTAAAGCTAAAGAAGCTCATGACTTGGAGTCAATTGAAGACACACTTGCCGACAGGATTAAAGTTGATGATAAAGGACCATCTGTAGGATTAGGAGTTAAAATTACTTATGAAGATGGTGGTGAACCTGGTACTGGTGAAGGAGAGTTCAAGTTCTCTGATCCGGAAATTGAGCGAAGATGGCAAGAAGCAAAGAGAGTTAAAGGGCCTTTGCTTGAAGAAATATCAACAAAACTTCAGACAATATGGGAAGGAATAAAGATTAGTACAACTAGGGGAGCCATACCTTATTTGCCTAGAGGCTCAAAATATGCGCAACTAAGATTTAATCTTATACGGTTTGCAAAACAAAAGCAAGTTGCCATGTACCGAACACTAATAAACCTTAAAGGTATAGTAAGCTCACTTGATAAAACCACATATGATTTATTCTCTCGAAAAGTTGCACTAGAGGACATGATAGAAGAAATTGAGTTCGGTCATGACCTTGCATTTGGATTTGATGCTGAAACAGTTAAAAAAGAAATAGAAAGAGTAAATAATGAAATAGAGAAATATCCGGAAATATCGGAAGCAATAAAACTAAGACGAGAACTCTGGGAAGCAATAAAGAAAGAGTATATAGATATAATGAATGATATAAACTTCCCTGTCGCAGATAGACTTAGAAGGTCAAAGTATTACAGACACATTATTATCGACCATATTAGAGCAGATAGAGTTATCCCAGGTGTTATCAAGTTAAGGACTCCTACAGGTGCAAGTTATCTTAAAAAACGTCATGGCTCATTAAAAGACTATGTCAGCGATTACCTGATGGCCGAAGCTGAAGTAATGGCTAATATGTTGTTTGATATAGAAAAGGCTAAGCTAATAAAGTATGTGAAAGATAGCGAACATAACATAAAAAATGACCTTAAAGCAGCGGCAAAAGACATGAATAGGAAAAACCTAAACGATATACTTGCAGCCGAGGCTAAAGATGAAAACGTGCCTAGAAATAATAGAGGCGAAGGACCAATACAAGCGACATTAACAGAATACAATCAGTATCTTGCTATGAGTTTTCGCAACATTGTTGATTTAGCCAATTCTAATTCACTTGTTGACTTTGGATATATTGAATTCCAGGATGTAATCAGAAACTTAGCTTCAGGTATGACTTTGGATATTGATGACCCAGAAGCATCTGCAATTACAAGTTCGCTGTATCGTTATCTTGCCATAGTTGCAAGTGTAGTAGATGCTCCGGGGAATATAAGCGCAAGAACTATATTAAAATACACCTCACTTAGGAGAAACTTCATAAAAGAAGTATTAGGAGACAAATATGTTACTTGGCGTGATATTATTCCTAAAGGGTATGATATTTGGCAGCCAAGGGAAGGTAATTATCTCTATATAGCTTATACTATACCTGAAAAGATTGCCGAACAGTTATTAACTGGATTAGCTGAAACAGTAAATATTAGTGCGGAACAGTTAAATTCCTTACTTGTTAAAGGTCAGCCGTATGAAGAATTTGTTTTGCCAGATGAGGTCATAATGGCTCTTGATAATTTAACAAAGATAAAAGATGAACCTTTAACTGCTATTGCAGCTAAAAAGCTAACTGATGCCTGGAAGCAATGGCAATTGATATCTCCCAGAAGAGTATTTAAATATAATCTACGGAACTTAACCGGAGACTTAGATGCAGCTATATCTGGGAATCCAAAAATACTAACCAAAGTATTTCAAGCTATAAATGAACTGTTTGACGTATATTACAACAATAAACCAATTAAAGGTACCATGTGGGAATGGTTTTACCGGGGCGGTATGCAATCTACGCTTCAGGTAAACGAAATTGAAGATATAAATCAGCTAAAAATGTTTGTTGACTTATATAAACGCAAAGACAAAGTAGGATACAAAATAATTGACTTGTTCAAAAACTATTGGAAAACTGCAAGATTGTCAACAGATTTCAGGGAAGCAATATTAAGATATTCAGCATTCCTTTATGCAGTAGAGGACCTGCAGAAAAATAATGGTGTCCCCAGCAGCTATTGGGCCTCAATAAAGGAAGAGGTTGACGCATTAAGTAATATTTACGATAAGGCTTATATGCTCTCAAATGATTTGTTGGGGGCTTACGATGATATTTCTATATTCGGACAGTGGCTAAGGAAGTATGCTATTCCTTTCTATTCCTGGATGGAAGTAAATCCAAAGAGATATTTCCGGCTTATCAAGAACGCTATAACTGATGATAGGACAACAATAAATGTTGGTAAGAGAACATTAAAGTTATTAAGAATAACAGGTGTAAAGAGCCTTGCATTGTTGAGAAGAATAGGGAAGTTGATATTATATCTATTTAGTTTTACTGCGCTTACTCAAGTGTGGAACCTGTTATTCTTCCCTGAAGAGGAGAAGCAGTTGCCAAGAGGGGTAAGAAGCCGAACACACATAATACTTGGGAGAGACAAGGAAACTGGGGATATATTATATTTCAGCAGAATTGGCGCAATTAGTGATGTATTGGACTGGGTAGGTTTAGATACTGCAGTTATTGACATGATGGACTTTTTACAAGGCAGGTTAACCTTGAAAGAATACTTGACGCAGATGATACAATCACCGTTAAACAAGGCTGTTAATGCTGCGTATCCTTATCATAAACTTGCTTTTGAGCTTATAACTGGCCGTAAATTATTCCCGGATATATTTAGACAAGGACAAATACGTGATGCTGGACTGCACATTGCTCAATCTCTTGGATTGGAAAACGAATATAAAGCCTTAGCCGGGCTGCCGCAAAGAAAAGGGAGCTATTTGGAGTCTTTACAGGAAATATTCTACTACCGTACTAATCCTGATGAAGCTGCATATTGGGACATAATCGACTTGAAAGAACGGTACCTTGAAAGAAACGGAAAGCCTCATGGATATGTTTTTTGGCAAGATAAGAAGAATAAAGCACTGTATTACTTAAAAGTTGCTCTCAGATATAAAGACAAGGAAGCAGTAGATAAATATTTGTATGAATACGCAGTTTATGGCGGTACTGCAAAAGGTTTAAAACAATCTTTAAGCAGCATGAATCCTTTGTATGGATTGGATAAAGTAGAAATAGTTGAGTTTATATCAGGACTATCTGAAGATGATAAAGATAGATTAGTCAGAGCAATGCAATTTTACGCAGATACTCTTAATCCTGATTGGGATAGTGCGGAAACAGACATAACAATTCTGGAGACAAATCAGGAATAGCATAAATACTTGATACTTGATATAATAAAACTAGGGATACACGAAAGGAGGAAAACATATAGGGGGAATGGAAATTAGCAATTTAATTATAATTATGGGAATACCAACGGCAGTAACAGGATTTTGTTTTTGGAGATTGCAAAAAAGATTAGAAAAAAGCGAGAAAAGGAAAGAAGAGAGGGAAAAAGCAAGAGAAAAAAATGAGGTACTGTTGATTAGAAGTGTAGGAGCAGCTATCGCACTAGGTGAAGCGACAGCTATAGCAATTAGAAACGGAAAATGTAACGGCGACATAGAAAGAGCATTGGAATATGCGCAAAAAATAAAACGCGAACAAAAAGATTTCTTAAATGAACAGGCAGTTAAAAATTTATATTAAGCACTCTTACTAAGGGGTGTTTGGAATGATAAGAAAAACTAAAAAGGGTTATGTTGTATATTCTGAAGATGGCAAGAGATTAAGCAAGCCTTATCAAATAAGAGAACAGGCAATAGAAAGATTGCGTCAAATCGAATATTTTAAGCATAAAAAGAAAAAGAAAGGGAAGTAGTATGGAAATTATTAAGCCAAATATTAAGTGGAACGGCACTTTAAAGCCTTTGGATTTAACTAGGGTTGATAGTATCGCTTTACATCACATGGTACACCCGACAGCGGACATTTACGAAGTTGATCGCTGGCATAAAGCGAATGGCTGGGCTGGCTTTGGGTATGGTTTTTTCGTTACGAAAGACGGTAAAGTCTACGAAGGACGTGGATTCAACCAAAACGCCGCTGTAGCAGATCATAACGGGCATATCATATCTATCGGCTTTCAGGGCGATTATGAAAACGTGGACAAAGAAATGCCGCCTGCACAATATAAAGCTGGTGTTGAGCTTATAAAATGGATAATGGGACAAATACCAAGTATTAAAATAGTGCATGGACATAAATACTGGAACAATACTGATTGTCCAGGGAAATATTTCCCTTTGACAGAAATGATTACGGATGCATTTAAAAAGCCTCGTGAACACTGGGCAGAGGAGTACTATCAGTTTTTAAAATCAAAAGGTATAACCATACATGAAAAACGATTTGATGACCCGGCCACCAGGGGAGAGATGTTTGCTATGATGGCAAGGGTTATGGGATATAACAAATAGAATAAGGAGGTTTGATGCGTGAACTGGAAGAAAAAACTATCCAGTAGAAAATTCTGGGCCTTGGTAGCTGCTTTTGTTACGTCAGTACTAGTTATTTTCGGTGCCTCCCAGGGAAGTGTAGAAAAGGTCACTGCTATTATCACATCAGGCGGAGCAGTCATTGCTTATATCCTTGCTGAAGGATATGTTGATGGTAA